>Ga0111165_1024_pt1 | contig 17875 bp, 8 predicted proteins | sample DeeMarSeWOR28_12_FD_80268 | JGI IMG/M metagenome (GOLD analysis project Ga0111165, IMG submission 80268) | Phycisphaerae bacterium SG8_4 | reverse complement strand
ACGGCCAGGGATATTTCAAAGATTCCAGCGAGATAGGCAATCCGTGGGAGCATCAAGCCGTTGAAAACGACAAGGTTCTCTCGACAATCGAGTCGGCGGCAGATATAGAACTTATCAAGGATACAGCCTTCGAAACTTCATACGAAGTTGCAATCGACTGGAAACTTCCCAAGGGCAGAAGCGCCGATGAGAAGAACAGAAGCGCCGAACTCATAGATCACAGAATAATTAATACCGTCAGTCTCAAACGGCGTCAGCGGTGGGTCGAAATCGAGACAACATTGGAGAACAAGGCCGAAGATCATTATCTGCGGGTCTGCTTCGAGTCCGGAATCGATACCGACAAGGTGCACGTCCAGGGGCAGTTTGATGTTGTTGAAAGATCGCTGGAGAGAATCGATTACTCGATATTCGATGAGGCCCCGCAGCCAGAAAACCCGATGAACTCTTTCATCGATCTAAGCGACGGCGATACTGGTCTTGCCCTCTTGAATGAGGGACTGAAGGCCTACGAAGTCGTAGGCGATAAGAACAAAACGATGTGCCTGACGCTACTTCGATCTTTTCCGCTTAGAATTTGTGTCACGCCGTTGGAGATGACCGATTACAGCGGTATCGACAAAAGCTCGCAGTGCCTGGGCAGACACACTTTCCGTTATGCGGTTATGCCCCACGAGGGTGATTGGCAGCAGGCTAATCTTTGGCAGGCAAGCGAAACTTTCAACCTTCCGATGCTAATGGCACAGATCGCTCCTGCCGAGCACGGTACCGGGCCCTTGGAGAGATCTTTCCTTGAACTGGAGACTGAAAACCTGCATGTGAGTGCCGTCAAGAAGAGCGAAGAAGGCGATGGGTGGTGTGTCAGGTTATTCAATCAGGGTAATAAGAAGATCAGAAACAGGATCAGGTTAAACGGCGGCAACGCAAATCCTGCCAAGACCAAATCACCAGTGGAAGCGATCAAGAGCGAATTCGTGCTGGCAGCGACAGGCAGTAAATGGAGCCGGGCAAGGGAAGTAACACTGGAGGAACTGACTGTAAAGGATCTGCGTATCGACTCTGAAGGATGGGTGGATTTTGCGATTGGCGCCAAAAAGATACTGACAATTGAGTTTCTGCCGTAACTGTGTAAAATCTGCCAGTCAGGACATCTAATATAAGGAGATTGCATGGATTCTCTGAACTCCATCGACTACGCTGTGATCATCTTCTACCTGGGCCTTCTGGTTGCGATGGGCTTTTATCTCAAGAACAAGGCCTCACAAAGCCTGGAAGATTATTTTCTGGGTGGGCGAAAGCTGCCATGGTGGGCGCTTGGCATAACGGGTATGGCTCAGTTTCTGGATATCACCGGGACGATGATTATCGTCTCATTTCTTTATATGCTTGGGCCCCGCGGATTATTCATCGAGTTTAGAGGAGGGGCGGTCCTGATCCTTACTGTAATGCTGCTCTGGACAGGCAAATGGCACCGAAGAAGCGGCTGTATTACGAACGCCGAATGGATGGTTTATAGATTTGGTGATGGCTTCGGCGGACAATTCGCCCGGACAGTTCAGGCAGTAGCAGGCATCGTCTCAACTCTCGGAATGCTGGCATATCTGGTCAAAGGCGTGGGATTGTTTCTTTCGATGTTCTTTCCATTTACGCCCTTACAGTGCTCGCTCATCATGATCGGCGTGGCAACACTATATACAATGATCTCCGGTTTCTATGGCGTCGTCTACACGGATCTGTTCCAGTCGCTGATCATATTAGGAGCGGTTATTGGTATCACAGCGATGGCGATACTCAAACTGGGCAGTTCCGAGCAGCTTGTTGCCCTTTCCCAGGAAGTTACGGGCAATTCGCAATGGATGTCTTCGAGGCTGAGTTGGGTAACTGAAATGCCGAAAGGCTACGAGATGTACAGGCATCTCATGATCTTCGCGATGTTCTACCTGATGAGGAACATATTCTTCGGGATGGGTTCAGGTGGTGAGCCGAAATATTTCGGAGCAAGGAACGACCGCGAGTGCGGGACGCTGACGTTCCTTTGGACCTGGCTGATGATGTTCCGGTGGCCCATGATGATGGCATTTGCGATCCTGGGATTGCTTTTGGTCAGAGATATCTTCCCGGACCAGAGCGTGTTGACGCAAGCGGCGGAACTTGTCAAGAGCCACTTCCCGGATGTGGAGCAGAGTCGCTGGGCGGACATCACTGCAGGGATAACCTTGAACCCGGAAAATCACTCGCCTCAGCTTGTGGAGGGTCTAAAGGCGATACTGCAGGACAATTGGCAGAATAAGATGCACTTGCTGAGTTACGAAGGGACGGTAAACTCTGAGCGGATCCTTCCGGCCGTTATACTTTTCAACATTCCTGCCGGCTGCAGGGGATTGATCCTGATCGCACTTTTGGCGGCATCAATGTCGACGTTTGACTTCATAGTAAACATGACGGCGGGCTTCTTTACGCGTGACGTCTACCAGAGATACATCCGACCTAAAGCGACCAACAAGGAGCTGATCTATGCAACATGGGCATTCATATTCGCCCTGGTGGGTACGGGCTTTTTGTTCGGCTACAGCGTAAAGAGCATCAACGATATATGGGACTGGTTCATCATGGCACTGGGCGGGGGGCTCGTGGTCGGAATGACCCTCAGATTTTACTGGTGGCGATTTAATGGCGCAGCGTTTGCGATCGGCACCGCCGTCGGAATGATCGGAGCCGTCGTAATGAGGGTCGTGACTGTCAATCTTGCCGATGACGCCCAATTGATGTTTGCAGGGATCGACCTAGTCTGGTTCCTTGTCGACCCAAGGGGACAGTTCCTGCTTACTATGGCGATTGGTTTCGCCGGCTCCATCTTTGGGACATATGTCACCAAGCCGACTGATAGAAAGGTGCTGGAGCACTTCTATCAGACGACGCGCCCGTTCGGGTGGTGGGGACCATTGGAGGATTGTCTGCCTGCAGACGTGCGGCAAAGAATGAAGAAGGAGCATTTCTACGATGTGCTCTCGCTGCCGTTTGCGATCGTCTGGCAAGTGACTATCTTCCTGCTACCCATGCAGCTTATCATCAGGTCCTGGAACGCATTCTTTGTCACGCTGGTTATCTTTGCTGTCAGTTTGGTCGGGTTGTATTTCTTCTGGTATAAGAAATTGCCGGCAACCAACTATGAAGAAGAGTACGAGAAGACTGCTTAGGGATATCAAATGATGAGAACCAACAGACGTGACTTCGTTAAGTTCTCCGTCGGGAGTGTGCTTACGGCTAAGACCGCCGTAGCGATGGATGTTAAAGAGCCTGCCGAAAAGAAGAAGAACGTCTTATTCATAATCGTCGAGGACTTTAAGAACATCATGGGTTGCTACGGTAACCCTTTGGTGAAGACGCCTAACATTGACAGGTTGGCGCAAAAGGGTTTGCGGTTTGACCGTGCCTACTGCCAGTTCCCCGTATGCAACCCGAGTAGATCGTCCTTTATGACGGGTCTTCGCGTTGATACCATCGGTATTTACGAAAACGTCAGTCCATGGACCAAGAATGTGGGCCATGTCATGACCATGCCGAGGTTCTTCAGAGACAACGGCTATCATACAATCCGCATTAATAAGATCTTTCACGGAACCGGGGCGCACGATGACCCTGGAGCCTGGAGCCAAATGTATGATATTGGCACAAGCGAACTCGGACGTACCGGCCAGGGAAGAAATCTCACGGACGGTGTTGTGCCATGGTGCAGCTGGCTTGCCGCTAATGGTACCGATGAGGATCAGCAGGATGGCGCAATGATCTCAAAAGCAATTGAACTACTCAAACAAAAAAGAGAAGAACCCTTCTTCATGGCACTGGGTCTGGCAAAGCCACACGATCCCTTTAATGCTCCCAGAAAATACTTTGAGATGTATAACCTGGATGAATTGATGCCGCCGGTATTGCCGGATAACAGGTATCCCGAACAGCAGTACACCATTGAAAGTGGTTGGAAGAAGTCTTTCGATAAGTTTTCGCTCCAGGATGAAAGAGAATATCTGAGGGCATACTACGCCTGCACTACCTTCGCTGACGCACAGATAGGCAGAATCACCGATACACTAGACAAACAGGACCTCTGGAAGGACACGGTGGTGCTGTTTATTGGCGATCACGGATACAACCTGGGCGAACACGACTGGTGGAATAAGAATGTACTATTCGAAGACTCATGCAGAGTCCCTATGATAGCGGTCATCGAGGGCGAGACAAGAGCCGCCACCTCGTGCGGCGAACTTGTAGAACTCATTGATATCTTCCAGACCTTCGCGGATTTGTGTGGCTTGGAGGCGCCGAAAGGGCTTGAAGGACTGAGTTTCAGGCCACTGCTGAGCAATCCATACCAGAAATGGAAAAAGGCGGCTTACACTCAGGTAAGAAGAGGCGGCGGTCTCGACGGTGTGAGTATCAGAACAAAACGATGGAGATACATCGAATGGCGGCAGAAAGGCAAGACAAAAGCTCGAGAATTATACGATCATGCAAGCGATCCGGGTGAATATCGTAACCTGGCAGAATTGTCGGAATTCACCGGTGTCTGTAAAGAATTAAGCGAGCTTCTGAAGAACGGCCAGAACCAACTTCAATAGCAGGGAAGTCACCCAGAAGATGAGCATTATACCTGGTATAGGTCACATTGATGAAAACTCAGACCTTATAGCCTTGCAGGCATGCAGTGACGGTTTTTACAAAACAGGTTCCCTGGGCGTAAAGCAGATCCTGACTACCGGAGACAGGAAGGTTGAATTCATAGTATTTGAGGACAATACCCTAGCCTACGTGAAAAGCCTTTTGGGATACCCGGCATACTATCCAGTACCTGATGTAGGAATAGAAAAGCCCGTAAAGGCAGTGTTGATGGACCTCGACGGTACCACCGTAAGGAGCGAAGAGTTCTGGATCTGGATCATTCAATTGACAACCGCATCACTGCTGGACAAACCTGAATTCGAACTCGAAGAAGCAGACATCCCCTTTGTATCCGGGCACAGCGTCTCGGAGCACTTGACGCACTGCATAGAAAAATACTGTCCCGACAAAACCGTAGAGCAGGCACGAACCTTCTATTTCGAGCACACCCATCGTGAGATGGAGGCAATACTCCAGGGAAGGGGGCGAAAGAACGCCTTCAAGCCGTCACCGGGGATCAAGGAGTTCTTGCTGAAGCTAAAATCAAAGAACGTAAAGCTGGGTCTTGTCACCTCGGGACTATATGAAAAGGCCTACCCTGAGATACTATCGGCCTTTGAAACACTAAAGATGGGAAAACCGGATGACTTCTACGATGCGATCATCACAGCCGGTTTTCCACTCCGCAAGGGCTCGTGTGGCACGTTAGGCGAACTCTCTCCCAAGCCACACCCTTGGCTGTATGCAGAGGTTTGCCGGGTGGGTCTGGGGCTGGAATTCAGAGAGCGTCATCACGTTGTGGGTATCGAAGACTCGAGCGCCGGAATCGCATCCATCCGGCTCGCTGGTTTTGCAGCGATCGGAATTAAAGACGGAAACATTATCGAAGGCGGAACACTTGGTCTGTGCAATCACTTCTGTGACAGTTTCGAAGAAATCCTGGAGATACTTTTCTAAAAGAGGGAAGGACAAGATGAAAGAGTCACTGTCGATTACTGTAACGATCTCGCTTATCTTGGTTGCCGGCTGCGAATCTTCATTCGGAAGCGACATCGAAGAATTCAAACTCTCTTACGACGAAGTCATCGAGGCGTCAATGCACCCGTACACAGGCCCATCGAACCCGGGCGTTGACACTTCGACACTGAAGGGAAAAGTGGTCTGCGGATACCAGGGCTGGTTCACAACTTGCGGTGATGGCTCGGGCATGGGGTGGTTCCACTGGGGAAAGCCATTCGCCGCCCCCAGCGATCAGTTTGAGCCCGGCGTCTGTTCGATCGACATGTGGCCCGACATGAGAGAATATAAGAAGGAGGACAAGGTTCCAACGCCCTTTAGGCACGCTGACGGATCGACCGCCTATGTTTACAGTTCCATGAGTCCGGGCGTGGCGGATCTGCATTTCAAATGGATGAAAGAATACGGCATCGACGGAGCGTTCATCCAGAGGTTCGCCGCCAACACCTTCAAGCCTTTCGAATTCAATAATGTAAACGTCGTCTTTGCTAACTGCCGAGCGGCGGCCAACAAGTACGGCAGGGCATACATACTGATGTACGACCTGACCGGCACCACGGCAGCGCAGGTGGACCACATCATCAACGACATAAAACTACTCATCGACAGAATGGGGCTTGCCAGGGACCCAGCTTATCTTCACCACCGAGGAAAACCGCTAATCGCATTGTGGGGCTGCGGCTTTAATAAGAGACAATACGACTCGCTTGATGTTGCCCGGATAATCAAGTTTCTAAAAGAGGACCCCACCTACGGCAAATTCTCTGTCATGTTGGGCATTCCGACATATTGGCGAATTGGCAAGAATGACGCACTGGAGGATAAGAATCTGAAAGAAGTTATGAAGATGGCTGACGTGGTCTCTCCATGGTCGATCGGCCGATTCAGGACGATCGAAGATGCATCCAAGAAAGCCCAGCCAATGTGGGCCCAAGACATTAAGTGGTGCAAGGAGTATAATCTGGATTTCCTGCCGGTTGTATTCCCTGGATTTAGCTGGTTCAACATGCACGGAAATAACTGGAATTCCATCCCGAGATTGAAAGGCCAGTTCTACTGGAACATGTTTTTGGCGGCGAAAAGGGCGGGCGCGGAAATGGCATATGTGGCGATGTTCGATGAATTCGATGAATCGACGAACATCCTCAAATGCACAAACAATCCGCCGGTCGGCGAATCGAGATTTCTCACCTATGAGGGCCTGCCGACCGATCACTATCTTTGGCTGACCGCTCAGGGAACAAAACTCATAAGAGGCCAGATCAAGGACACCGACAAGATGCCGAAGAGAAAATAGTCTTCTTCAAGCGGAGCCGAACATGGCAAAGTCACCTGCCGCCAGCGCGGCGATTGACTCAGCAGAATTGTTCTCGAAATAAGAAATGTATAGGCTGTCTATTACTTCTCTCTCTTCTTGTCCAAAAACAATGGCTGGTATACGGAATCAATTTGATAACCGTCTACTCCAGCTTCATTCAGTCTCTGAATGTCTTGGCGTGCCAATTCATAATGCCCTTTGTCCCGGTAACGGAATGTGTTGATAGCAGGAATCACATATGCTCCGTTTTGCTGTAGAGGCCTAACCATTTCACTCGGCAGCTGCTGTGGCAGTCCGAACCAGAATTTATTGCGCAGATCACAGGATAACCCTTGCTGCACCTTCTTGAATTCATCCTGAGTGACGGTCAACAAAGCAACTTCCTTTAAGTGTCTCCGCAAATCTGGATCTCCGTTGATTGTAACGCAGGAGTCTTCATGACCATGCTTTTCAATGAGCGTAACGATCTTATGAAAGAACTTTTCATCTTTCTGGGCCTTTACGTCCAGCATGATTCCAAGTTTCAATGAACGGCAAATACTCAAGGCCTGATCCAAAGTGCAAATAGTCTGTTCTGTATTCACATAAGTAATTCTTGTGATCTCATCTGCATTCAGGTCTTTTATACTCTTATCGATACCACACGCTTTTTTCATATCGCTGTCATGAAAAACAATGGGTACATGATCCTTGCTCTTGCGGACATCCAGTTCAACCATTGCATAACCTTGCTGTTTGGCCAAACGGATGGCCACAAGTGAGCATTCAGGGCTCTGTGCCGTTACGACCCCTCCTCTGTGGGCAATCAAGATAGGTTTACGGTTTCTTATAGAGTGGGAATCACGAAAATCAATCAATTTTCTTTGTCCGGATTCTTCTTGTGTACACCCGATATGGATACCTAACAGAGCTAGAAAAATTACAATGAATTGTATTGTTCTTGTTTTGATCATCTTGCTGTCCTTAAAAGAAACCCAACCTTGACTTTGTCCGTATGGAGTCCGAATATAGCTTGGAACATAGGCGAAGGACATATTTTTTTGTGTCGCCGTCCTTTTCAACGAACTCTGCGGACTCTTGACATCTCTGCACGCTCTCGGGTCAAACAATCTCGTTTCCGCAGCTCGTTTCACGATGTACTTCATCGCCAGATCGCATCTTTGAGCACGCGATTGTCCGAGGCCTTCTGTCGGACAGGCTAAACAGCAGGTGCGCAGACCGCTCCGCTCAGGGAGTTCGCATAAGTAGCTGAAATTGAACAAGTCTGGATTATCAAACAGGACAAGGTACAATGTGGAATACTCCCGCGAACTGTTTTATAATTCTGTTGAGCGAATAAATTAAGATGAGATGAAATATGAGCAGCCGGCTGTCGACTCAATGGTCCAGTTTATGGATTGATTTGAAGGACTGAGGGCACTTGAGAGAAACCGGCTTGAAGTATGGATCGCATGATTACAAGGAACTGCCATGGCAAGTGAACGCAGAATGTACGACAGACTTCATAATCTTTTCAATCCCAAAACGATTGCCGTTATCGGTGCTACGAACCGAAAGGGGAGCGTCGGGTATTCAGTTATCCGGAATCTGATCGGTTCGGGTTACGAAGGAGTTGTCTATCCCATCAATCCCAAGCGGCAGTCTATTCTCGGGGTGAAAGTCTATCCTTCGGTCAAAGAAACCCCTGATGATATTGATCTCGCCATAATCGCCACACCTGCAAAGACAGTGCCGGCTATCGTGACAGAGTGTGGTGAATCAGGAGTTTCGGGCGTAGTCATTTTGACGGCCGGCTTCGCAGAAATTGGAGAGGAAGGCCAGAAGGCTTCAGAGCAGATCAAGAAGACTGCCCTTGAATGGAATATGCGTATCATCGGCCCGAACTGTCTCGGATTCATGAGGCCTTCCCTTGGTCTCAATGCCTCGTTCGCGAGCAAGATGGCCCTTCCCGGAAAGATTGCGTTTATTTCCCAGTCAGGCGCCCTCGGAACAGCAGTACTTGACTGGTCTGTCCGGCAGAATGTGGGTTTTTCCTATTTTGTTTCCATAGGCTCTATGCTTGATATCGGTTTTAACGATCTGATCGACTTTTTTGGACAGGATTCAGGTACATCAAGTATCGTCATATACATGGAGTCTCTTGCGAATGCCAGGAAGTTCATGAGTGCTGCCCGGGCATTTGCCAGAACCAAGCCTATTATCGTACTTAAAGTCGGTAGAAGTTCCGAAGGCGCACAGGCAGCGGCCTCCCATACCGGGACCCTTGCCGGAAATGACGCTGTGTTTGACGCTGCGTTTAAGCGGGCAGGCGTTATACGGGTCAAGACTATTGAAGAGCTTTTCAACTGTGCACAGACCCTCGCGATGCAGAGACGACCTTCAGGAAACAGACTTGCTATCGTCACTAATGCGGGAGGACCCGGTGTCATAGCAACTGATTATCTGATCGAAAAAGAGGGGACACTCGCGTGCCTTTCTGAAGACACAATCAAAAGACTGAACGAAGTGTTACCTGACGCGTGGTCTCACAATAATCCGGTGGATGTTCTCGGGGATGCAGATGAGGAACGGTATCGGCTTGCTACTGAAATATGTATAGATGATCCCGGGGTTGACGGTCTGCTGATCCTGCTTACCCCTCAGGCAATGACTAACGCAGCAGAGGTCGCGCGCAACCTTGTCTCTCTGCCGACACGTAATCGAAAGACGATGCTCGCCTCGTTTATGGGTGAGGACGATGTTAATGCAGGAGTGGAGATCCTTGAGCATGGAAATATCCCCGCCTTCAATGCCCCCGAGGCGGCGGTTGATTGCTTTATGAATATGTACAGCTATTCAAGGAATCTTGATCTGCTCTATGAGACACCGCAGTCGACCCCTCATGCTTTTACTCCCCGTACGGAAGACAACAGAAAGATCATACAGCAAGCTGCTGACGAGCAGAGATATGTTCTTACTCAGGCGGAGGCACGTGAATTTCTCGGCAATTACGGCATCCCGGTAATCCGCAGTGAGATCGCCGAAACTGCGGAAGCGGCACGTGCAGTTGCTGGAAAGATCGGGTTTCCTGTAGCCATGTCAATCCTTTCTTCTGATGTTCTCCATAAAACCGATGTGGGAGGACTGTGCCTCGGAATACGCAGTGCAGATGAGGCTGAAGAGGCCTTCAAAACGATAACCGCTTCAGTAAAAAGACACGTTCCCGATGCCGATATTCAGGGGGTGGTGGTTGCTGAGATGGCCTCCAAGAAATATGAACTCATTATCGGTGCCAACAAGGACCCCATTTTCGGGCCTACGATTGTATTCGGTATGGGCGGTGTTGCTGTTGAGGTGTTCAAGGATACAAACATAGGCCTTCCTCCAATGAATATGGCTCTTGCGAAACGGCTGATAGAAGACACCAAGATTTACACTCTTCTAAAAGGCTATCGCGGAATGCAAGGGGTGGATATTCCTTCGATCCAATTTCTTCTGTATAAATTTGCGTATCTTCTGATTCACTTCCCTGAGATAAAAGGGATCGATATTAACCCGTTTGCGGTTGATCATGAAGGGGGCGTAGTTCTTGATGGAAAAGTGATACTTGATGAAGCTGCTGTAGGTGTGCAGAGCAAGCCGTTCTCTCATCTGGTGATCTCTCCCTACCCTCAGGAATTCACGAAGGAATTCACTCTCAATAACGGGGAAAGAGTAGTCCTCAGGCCGATCCGACCGGAAGATGAACCGCTGGAAGGAGAGATGTTTACCACATTTTCAGAGCGCACGCAGCGGTTCAGGTTTTTCCAGCTGATAGGCAGCATTACCCACGATATGCTGGTACGCTACACGCAGATAGACTATGACAGAGAAATCGCTATCATCGCCGAACACACCGACAGTGAAGGGAAGAAACGGATGCTGGGAGTTGTGCGTCTGATTTCTGATCCGTATAACGAGACCGCTGAATTTGCGATCGTTGTTGGAGATCCCTGGCATGGACAGGGGCTGGGCAGTATGTTTACGGACATGATCCTTGATGTTGCCCGTCAAAGAGGAAGTAAAAAGATTACGGCAAATGTGCTCAAGGACAATTTTATTATGAAACACATTTTTGAAAAACGGGGCTTCACGATTCAGGATAATGAGGACATGTGGTACGCAGAGCTTGACCTTTGATCATACCCTTGTCCTCGTAAGGTATGGAATGTCATGGCTCTGGCACTTCCTGCTTGCAGTCAAGGTCAAAAAACACAGGCCGCCTTCTTTTCTCTAAGAGTCTATCCTACAAATGTGCTTGGCAAGGACCCATAGGACAATCGTGACATATAGCCTATCTTAGTGAAGAAGGCCCCATTGTCATGAGCTGTAACATGACAGAATTCCTGGAAAAGCCACCTGCTTGGCGAGCAGAAGAACACCGTCAAGACCAGGTGACAACGTGTCAGGATCTTGTCCCCACAGAGCCTGATTTATCACATGTGAAGTCCGAAATAATTCCCCTGATTTGCGGGAATGGGCGATTTGATCGTGATCAATCGTACGCCAGTTCTCAATGGCCGTGTCGAAAAGAAAAAAATGGCCACTCTCTCAAGCTGTCGGTCCACCAGCCTTCTTTGCCAGAGATACCCATGGTTTCACCGCTCGTTTGTAGATGCCAACATCGTCGATCGGACTTGATCTGCCATTGCCTCAAGCGTACAATCATTTCTATGGCTATTGAATCAGAATGCCGGTCAGTCACTGTCTCACGCATTACAGCCAACGTGGGCAACCCGGAAGTTCGTGGGACCAGGGCCAAGCGTGTGAAGTGCTGCCGCAGCCGCTATAGTCGCGTGCAGTGGCTTGCGCAAGCGGCAGCAGGGCAGATTCTTGTTGATCAAGTATCTCACAGCGTGCGTATGGGCGACGTTGGGTCGGCATGCGCGGCCAATTAAGGAGCAACTTATGCAGACAATAAAGTGTTTTAGTTCGACATCGGTTTCACTGCGGATTGTTTCGGTGCTGGGCATGCTGTTGGCGACGACGGTCTCGGCCGGCCCGGCCGGCCCGGCGGATGAGGCCGAACAGATCGCTTCTTTGGCCGGCTTCAGCGGCGGCCTGGTCATCCACGTCGGTTGCGGGGATGGGCAACTCACTGCGGCGCTGCACCTGGCGGACAACTGTGTCGTTCAGGCCCTGGATACCGACTCGGAAAGCGTCGAAAGGGCGCGCGAGGCCATCCGCGGAACTGGACAGTACGGCCCGGTGTCGGTTATAGACTGGAGCGGAGGGAAACTGCCTTACGTGGACAACCTGGCAGCGCTTGTCGTCTGCGAGGACGCCGGCGCGGTTGCGGCCGACGAAATCATGCGCGTGCTTCGGCCCTACGGCGCCTCGGTAATCAAGCGGGACGGCAAATGGACGGTAACCGTCAAGCCCCAACTGCCGGGCACCGACCAATGGCAGCAGCACTATCACGGCGCCGACAACAACGCCGTTGCCCGGGACACCGTCGTCGGGCCGCCCCGGCGGTACCAGTGGCTTGGCGAGCCCCAGTGGCAGCGTTCGCACCTGGCTATGCCGTCGATCAACAGCATGGTCTCCACGAAGGGACGCCTGTTCACCGTCGAGGACCTGGCCTCCGCCGAGCACCCGGCGCTGCCGGGCAAGCAGGCGCTCGTGGCCCGGGACGCCTATAACGGCGTTGTCCTCTGGCAGGTTTCATTTACCGATTGGCACCCGATCTACATCCGCAACAAGGAGATGCCCGTGCAGATCCAGCGGAGGCTCGTCGCGGTGGGGGACGTTGTTTATTGCACCCCCGGATACTCTGCTCCGATTACCCTGTTCGATGCGGCGACCGGCGCCATCATCAAGAAGCACGCATCAACCGTCGGGACGATGGAGTTCGTGTATGACCGGGACGTTCTGTACGTCGTCACGGGCGATCAGTCCGACATCTCGGAGGCCCACTCGAACCTTTCGCGCTCGGCGCTAAATAAGAGTTTGTTCAGACGGGAGGCCTATGGGCCAACCATCAAACGGTCGGCCGATCCCAAGAACGAGATCCTGGCCATTGATGCCGACTCGGGCAACCAGTTCTGGAAGATGTCCGGAGCCGACACGAAAGGCTATGAAGGGGCGACGCTCGGAGTGATCGGCGACCGCGTGGTTTTTGCGACCTCTACGCACCTCGTCTGCGTGGACGCGGCGACCGGCAAGTCACTCTGGCGCGAGCCCGCGCCGATCGTTCTAAAAGGGCCGGCGGGCATTGCGGTCTCGCTCGTACTCTCGGATAGCGCGGCGTATCTGGCGGATTCCGAGCGGCTGAGGGCATTCCGTCTCGCCGACGGCCAGGCGCTCTGGGAGACGCCCGCCACGATCAATCATCACAAGCCGCCGGACGTGTTTCTGGCGAACGGACTTGTCTGGGCAGCCGCATATAGTGGCTCGACCGGGCGGCCGGCGCCGAAGCTGGGGCTGGCCCGCATGGGCGTCAACGGCTTCGATCCAGAAACCGGCAAGCTCACAAGGCAGATCGATCAGACCATGCTCGGCCCCATGGGCCACGACCGCTGCTACCGGAACCGGATCACGACGCGGTATTACATTAACACCGTAACCGGCGGCAGCGACTTTCTAGATCTGAGTTCCTCAGCAGAGCTACCCAATCCATGGATCCGCAGCACCTGCGGCATTGGTCCGCTGCCGTGCAACGGCCTTTACTATTGTGGGCCGCCGTCCTGCGCTTGCTGCAACAGCGTTATGCTCAACGCCATGAACGCGATGGCAGCCGAGCCTGGCTTTGTCAGATCGGACCAACCCATCAAGGTGGACACGCCAGCTAAGCTTGAAAAAGGCCCCGCCTACGGGAGAATCGAAAATGGAGAATTGAAAATTGAAAATCCCAATGATTGGCCCGCCTACCGTCATGACAACGCCCGGACAGGAACTACAAAGAACAAGGTCCCGGCGGTGCTGGCCAAGCGCTGGGAGACCAAGCTCGGCACCCGCGCCAGTGCGCCGGTTATCGCTGCCGGTATGGTGTTCGCGGCGGACGTCGACGGTCACGCCGTCTGCGCTATGAAAGCGGCGGACGGCAAGATCGTCTGGCGGTTCTGTGCCGAGGGGCGTGTCGACTCGCCACCGACGTACTACCGGGGCCTGGTTCTTTTCGGCTCCCGAGACGGATCGGCCTATTGCCTGCGTGCCGCCGACGGCGCGCTCGTATGGCGGTTTTGCCCGCTCGAACGGCGGATGATCTGCGCCTACGGCCAGCCCGAGTCGGCGTGGCCGATTTGCGGCAGCGTACTCATTAGGGATGGCCTGGCGTATTTCGCCGCCGGGAGGAATTCCTTCACTGACGGTGGCATCTTCCTGTATGCGCTCGATCCGCTCGGCGGTGATATCGTTCATCAGAGACGCATGTACGGCCCCTACGGCGAAAACGGTTTTCCCATCGAAAACCGCGAGGTCGTCAAGGGCATGAGCATCGAGGGATTCAAAGGGGACATCTTCATCGCCGACGACAAACTGCTCTATCTCAGGCATCAGGCCTTCACACCCAAGCTCTCACCGGTCAGGCTTCAGGATGTAGAGCAGCCGCACCTGATTGCCTCGCACGGTTTCCTCGAGGCGATCCCTCAGCACCGCTCGTTCTGGACTATTGACACCATGCTGCATTACGATATCCCCACCGGCCAGGGCGGTGTGCATGGCGATATCCTGGTTATCGACGGTTCGCGCGTCTACGAGGGTCGGGGCTATCCTCCTGGGCGGACCGCTTGGTTCGACCCCCGGACCAGCGGCTACACACTCTACGCGGGAATGTACGGCGCCGCTGCCAAGCAGGCCGCCGCCAAGCAGGCCGCTGCCAAGCGGAGCAAGGGCAGGCAATCGCAAGCCAGAAACCGGAACGCGGCTAACGTTGCACCGTCGGTGAAACTCTGGAGCAGTTCCATTCCGCTGACCGGCAAGGCGATCGCGCTTGCCGATGACGTCCTGTTTGTCGCTGGAACCCCGGTCGCGTTCCCGCAGGACGATCTGGCCAAAGCGTACGAGGGACGAATGGGCGGCATTCTCTGGGCGGCATCGGCGTCCACGGGAGACAAGCTGGCCCAATACACGCTCGAGGCACCGCCTGCATGGGACAGTCTCGCCGCCGCAAATGGCCAGCTCTTTCTTTCGCTCGCCGACGGGCGTGTGATGTGTATGGGGCCGAGGAGGGGCCTTTGATTCGATCTCGATTCCGATTGTGCGTCAGAGGACTTCGCGCTGGCCTCCGGGGTACCACCTGGCGTCGTCCAGCGCCTGCTCTTATTCACCTCGCGGCACAAGGTGGTCCGGCCTCGACGGTTGCGCACCAGTCACTTGATGCGCAGGGTTAAACTTTCTTTATCATGGGTTGCTCACCGACAAGAGCGACAATACCACACGAAGCAAAATGATTCAAGATAGGGTTCAACTGCGCGGAAGTTGACATGCGAGGCAATTGCAGAGGGCTCAAGGTAATGGTACAATGACCGTGTAGGCTCTGTAGTGAACTTTCCTTTCGACAGGAGAAGAAGTCATGAGTGCGACACGACAAGTTTGCATCCTTCTTTCATTGGCCATCGTTCTGTCTTGTTGCACGCCGGCCACAGCGTTGGAGCAGCCCCATCCCAAACAGGCTGAAAGCATCCTTCAATCCACGGGCATCAAGGGCGGGCTCATTGTGCACATTGGCTGCGGCGACGGCAAGCTCACGGTGGCCCTGCAAGCCGGCGATAGCTATGTGGTTCACGGCCTGGATACTGACATCGAGAATGTGCGGAAGGCACGCGATTACATCCAGTCGCTCGGTCGGTACGGGAAGGTGTCGGTTGATCACTGGAAGGGACAGAGCCTGCCCTATATCGACAATCTGGCCAATCTGGTTGTGGCAGAGAACATCGACGGTATAGCACACGATGAAATAATGCGTGTGCTGGCGCCGCGCGGGGCCGCGTGGATCAAGAAGGAAGACAACTGGAGCAAAACAATCAAGCCATGGCCGCCGGAACTGGACGAATGGACACATTATCTGCACGATCCGGAGGGGACGATGGTTGGAAAGGACAGAGAGGTCGGGCTGCCTCGACGCATGCAGTGGGTGGGCGGCCCAAAATGGATGCGGAACCACGACTTCATGTCCAGCCTGAGTGCTATGGTGTCATCGAACGGCCGAATATTCTATATCATCGATGAGGGTTTACGGAATCACATATATCTGCCCGGGCGCTGGGTGTTGATAGCCCGGGATGCATTTAACGGGACAATCCTGTGGAAACGCCAGATCGCGAAGTGGTTTCCGCATACATGGCCCTTTAAGAGTGGACCGTCGTACTTACCGCGACGGTTGGTCGCTGTAGATGACAGAGTGTATGTGACGATCGGCATCAAGGCCCCTTTGAGTGTCTTGGATGCGGTTACGGGCCAGACCATCAGAACGTACGAGCAGACAGAAAACACTGGTGAGGTCCTTGTAGATAGAGGCAAGATGTATGTAGTCGATGATCCGGACAAGGCGGAGGCAGCTTACAAACACGCATCGGACAATCGGGGCAAGGAAAGGAATCGGGTCAACAGCGAGTTCGGCTGGTCGAAAGACTCGGAGGTAAGGACACTCAAGGCAATATCATCCGAGAGCGGTGAAGTTCTATGGGGACACACGGATCGGATTGCGCCGCTGACGACAGCCGTCACAGACGATACAGTCTACTTCCACGATGGCGAGCACGTTGTAGCGCTGGATCGAACAACAGGTCGGAAGCGCTGGGTATCGCAGGCAACGGGGCAATGGATCAGTCCGGCAACGGGATACGGAATGAGGATGATCGTCGGTAAGGATGTGATCATTGTCTCCGGGCAGAAAGGGTCAAGGGGAGGACGTCTGACCGGGGTATCGCCGGCAGACGGCAATGTACTCTGGACAAACGATCAACTCAAGAGCGGCCACTTTTCCCCGGAGGATGTGTATCTGATCAACGGACTGGTTTGGACGGTGCAGACAGGCAAGGTTCAGCAGAAGGGGACTCATTTTCTCGCAGTTGATGCCAAGACCGGTGAGATACGGGAAGATTTCGTGGCTGAGCATCCTCAGGTCTTCTTCATGCATCAGCGCTGCTATCCGGGCAGGGCCACGGAGAAGTACATAATGACATCGGGAACCGGAACAGAGATACTGCCGCTGGATAGTAAGAAGGTCCAGTTGCATCACTGGCTGCGTGGGGCATGTATCTATGGGATCATGCCGTGTAACGGATTGCTTTACAAGACGCCGGACAGTTGTGCCTGCTACTATCAATCGAAGCTGCCGCACCTGTGCGCCATCAGAGCGGCGGACTCTCAGATCGAATCACCTCAGGGGCAGAGACTTGAGCAGGGCCCCGCCTACGATCAAGTGACAGATACAGCCGTCCAATCAAAAGACTGCTGGCCAGCCTACAGGCACGACAACCTCAGAAGCGGGGCGACGAGTACGGAAGTAGCATCCAAACCGGGCAAGATATGGCAGCAGAAGATAGGCGGCAGGCTCAGTGCCATGACAGCCGCTTCTGGAAAGCTCTTCATTGCAGCGATAGAGGAACACACGCTCTACGCTCTGGATGCCGATTCCGGTAAGCTGCTGTGGTCCTACATGACGGGAGGGCGAGTGGATAGTCCGCCTGCGATATGGCGCGGTCGCGCGATATTCGGTTGTGCAGACGGTTGGGTGTATTGCGTGCGCATTTCGGACGGAGAGTTGGTGTGGCGTTTTCGGGCGGCGCCGACGACGGCCAGGCTTTTGAGCTATCAGCAACCGGAGTCGCTTTGGCCCCTGCACGGAAGTGTCCTGATACGCAGCGGCGTAGCGTACTGCTTGGCCGGCCGAAGTGCGTTTCTCGATGGTGGAATGAGACTGTT
>Ga0111165_1022_pt1 | contig 18093 bp, 14 predicted proteins | sample DeeMarSeWOR28_12_FD_80268 | JGI IMG/M metagenome (GOLD analysis project Ga0111165, IMG submission 80268) | Phycisphaerae bacterium SG8_4 | reverse complement strand
TCAGGGGCGTTTGGCCGAGGCCCTTGTGCACTGTGAGCGAGCGGCAGGCCTTGAGCCCGATTGTGCCGAGGTCTACTATAATATGGCCAGTGTGTTGAGGGATATGGGTCGCTGCGACGAGGCTGTTGAAGAGAACCGGCGGGCGATTGGGCTCAGGCCCGAACACGCCGAGACCCACTGGAACCAGGCGATCGTGCATCTATTAAATGGAGACTTCTCCGAAGGCTGGAAGCAGTACGAATGGCGGCGGAAGACCGACTGGCACACGTCCGCCTATCCCCACAGGCACGAGAAACCTCGATGGAGTGGGGAATCTTTGGCCGGAAAGAGGCTTCTGGTTCACTGCGAGCAGGGTCTGGGGGACTGCATCCAGTTCGTCCGGTATCTGCCTATGGTCAAGGCACTGGGCGCGACGGTGATCTTCGAGGCGTGGCCGTCGCTGTGCGGTCTGCTCAAGGAGTTTAACGAGATCGACGAGTTGGTGGAACTGTCGTTTGAGACCAAGACGAGGGCGGAGTTTGACCTTTGTGTGTCCGTGATGGATCTGCCGGGGATTTTCGGGACCACAGAGCAGACTATTCCTGCATCGGTGCCGTATATTCACGCTGATAGGGCAAAAACTGAATGCTGGCGCCGCAGGCTTGCCGGGCCGGATTTCAAGGTTGGGATAGTCTGGGCAGGTTCGGCCAGGCACGCGAACGATCAGAACCGCTCATGCGCGCTGGAGCATTTCGCAGCAATTGGTCGAATCGAGGGAGTCAAGCTGTATGGACTGCAGAAGGGCGAGCCTGCTCGGCAGGTGGATGAGCTGGCCGGAAAAGTCGCGGTCGAGAATCTTGCGGAGCATTTTTCGGATTTCACGGATACTGCAGCGGCGATAGAGAGTCTGGATATGGTTATTTCGGTTGATACGGCGGTACTGCATCTGGCCGGCGCTATGGGCAAGTGCGTCTGGGCCCTTCTGCCTTTCGCCCCCGACTGGAGATGGATGCTTGGGCGCGCCGACAGCCCCTGGTATCCAACCATGAAACTGTTTCGGCAAGAGCAGTGGGGTGTCTGGAATTCGGTGTTGCACAGTGTGGCCGGAGAGCTGCGGGCCCTGGTTGACAGGCGAAGATTGGGTGAGAACAAATGATTCCGGTCATCATACCAAGTTATGGCAAACCCGAGCAACTCGACAGGTGTATCGCGCAGCTGAAGGCGCAAACCGTCGAGGCAGAGATATTCGTACGGGATAACAACGTTGACAATGTCTATTTCACCGCGGCGATAAACGAAGGCATAAAAAGTTATCTCGACAAGGATTGCGAGTTCATCCTGGTGCTGAATCAGGATATGTATCTGGAGCCGAACGCAACGGAGGAGATGGTCAAATTCATGGATTCACATCCGCAATGCGGGATCGGCATGCCGCTGCAATTGCACAGCGAGAATCCGGATTTTGTGGTTTGCGGAGGTTGTCTGGACGCCTTTCCTTTTGGCAAGCATCAACAGGGCCACTTATCAGGGTTTACGCAAGATGAGCAGCTTTTCTGGGCCAACGGCGCCTGCATGATACTCAGAAAGGAAATGGTTCGTGAGATCGGGTTGCTGGACAAGAATCTTCTCTTTATAGGCAGCGACAGCGATTATTGTTTTACGGCTCGGTCCCGCGGTTGGCAGGTCTGGAGGATAGCCAATGCAAGAGGGATTCATGAGCACGGCGCCTCCGGAGCCGTCGCTGATCCCGGCATGGACTTGTTGAAAATCAACGACATGCTGTATTTCGGCAAGAAATGGCTTACCGGTAGATTGTACAGAGAGTTGTCTGCCGAAGGCAAAGACTGCAGCCCCCAGGCTATCGAGACGATCATGAATCAATTGGCCGAAGCGGCCGCCGAGCTGCAGGCTGTTTCTCTCAGAGCCGATCATGCCGAGGCGTACAACAACATGGCAAGAGCGCTGCACGGGCGGGGCCGGTATGCTGAGGCACTCGAGAATTGCAATCAGGCACTCTCAATCATGCCGGAAAATGCCCGGGCGCACCACATAAAGGGTTTTGTACTGCACGCGCTGGGCCGCCATGCCGACGCGATAGACAGCTATAGGAAGGCGGTTCAACTCAGGGGCGACCTCGTCGAAGCCCACAGCCATCTGGGCGTGGCGTTGAGCGTGCTGGGTCGCTGCGACGAAGCTATCGAAAGTTACAAGCAGGCGATCCGGCTGGATCCGAATTATGCCGATGCTTACAACAACCTGGCTATCACACTCGGAATTAAGCAGCGTTTTGACGAGGCCGCCGAGAACTATAGGCGGGCCATAAGTCTGGAGCCGGATTTGGTCGAAGCCCATTACAACCTGGCCAATATTCTGCGAGAGCGCGGCCAGTATGACGAGGCGATCGCAGGCTACAGGCGGGCGATTGAGCTGCGCGCAGACCATGCCGAGGCGTACAACAACTTGAGCAGGGCTCTCAAGGAATGCGGCAGTCTTACCGAGGCCGTCGAGAACTGTGAAAAGGCCATAGCTCTCAAGAATGATTTTGCCGAGGCGCACAACAATCTGGGGCTCTTGCTCAGGGCGCAAGGACAACATGCCAAAGCGATCGCGCACTTCGAAGAGGCGATACAAATCGAGCCCGATTACGCCAACGCACACTGGAACTACTCGCTCGCTTTGCTGGCGTGTGGCAGGTTCGCCGATGGATGGCAGCAGTACCAGTGGAGGCGAGAAGCGAGGCTGGGAGCCATCCTTGACTCGCAGCGCCGCGGTGCGGCCAGTTGGGATGGTTCGTCCTTCCCTGGCAAAAGGCTCTTGATTCGATATGAGCAGGGCATGGGTGACAACCTGCAATTCGTTCGCTATGCTCCGATGGTCAAGGCTCTGGGGGGGACCGTGATGTTCGAGACTGTCAGGCCGCTGTTTGGGCTGCTGGAAGGATTTGACGGAATTGACCGACTCGTTGAAGCGGCTCCGGACGGGGAGCCGACCGTCGAATTCGATCTAGATGCGTTTGCCCTGGACCTGCCGAGGATCCTTGGCACCACGGTTGAGACGATTCCGGCCGAGGTGCCGTATATCCACGCCGAACGGACGAAGATCGAGTATTGGCGCGGTCGTCTGGCCGGCGATGATTTCAAAGTTGGTATCGTGTGGGCCGGATCACCCAAACACAGCAACGATTCTGACCGCTCGTGCAGGTTTGAGCATTTCGAGCCTTTGGCCGAAATTGAGTCTGTGCGGCTGATTGGATTGCAGAGGTACGACCCGGCGGCTCAGGCCGAGCAGCTCGCAGATGAGATGCCATTTGTGAACCTTGGTGAAGAATTCGCGGATTTTGCCGACACGGCGGCTGTTATTGAGAATCTGGATATGGTTATTTCGGTGGATACGGCCGTGCTCCACCTGGCCGGAGCGATGGGCAAGGATGTTTGGGGGCTTTTGCCATTCGAAGCCGACTGGCGCTGGATGCTGGAGAGGTCGGACAGTCCCTGGTATCCGACGATGAGACTTTTCAGGCAGACAGCGGCTGGTGGCTGGGACGGTTTATTTAGCGCTGTCGCCGACGAGCTGAGACGGTGTGTGGCTGCCCGGAGGGTGCAGGTCGATGGCTGAGAAATGCGAAGCAATGAGCGCTGCTGTCGGTGACCGGTATGCCGAAACCGTCGACAACTACAGGCGGTTGCTTCAAACGGACCCAAATCACGCCGAGGTCTATGTCAACATTGGAATTGCCTTGAAGGCACGGGGACGATTGGACGAGGCCATAGCCTGCTACAAGCAGGCAATATACCTCAAGCCCCAGCTCGTCGAGGCACACTACAACCTGGCGAATCTCCTCAAGGCCCAAGACAGATACGCCGAGGCAGCCACCAGTTATTCCCAGGCTGTCAGCCTCAAACCGGATTTCTACCAGGCGTATTACAATCTGGGCAATGTGATGCGCAGCACTGAGCGGTTCTCCGATGCGATTTACAATTACAGGCAAGCCGTTCGAGTCAAGGCCGACTACGCCGAGGCTTACAATAATCTGGCGATGACTCTCAAAGACACCGGTCGAACTGATGAGGCGATCGAGAATTACAGAGAGGCGATTCGCCTCAAACCCGATTATGTGGAGGCTCACAACAACCTTGGGATCGCCCTCAAGGACCAGGGTTGGCTGGCCGAGGCGGTCGAAAGCTACCGGCGGGCTGTCGGCCTGCGGCCGGACTATGCCGAGGCTCATAACAATATGGGAATCGCGCTGCATGCCAACGGCGAGCACGACAGGGCCCTCGAGTGCTTTGAGCGGGCAATTCAACTTGTGGGCGACTACGCCCAGGCACACTGGAATCGCTCGCTTGTTCTCTTGCTGAAGGGCGCCTTTGCAGAGGGCTGGCAAGAATACCAGTGGCGGCGAAGAACCAACCTGGCTGCATCTGCCTATCCGCACAAATTCAATAGACCTGGCTGGGACGGCAAACCGTTTGTGGGCAAAAGACTCCTCGTGCACTACGAGCAGGGCCTCGGTGACAATCTGCAATTTGTGCGGTACCTGCCGATGGTCAAAGAACTTGGTGGGACAGTAATATTTGAGAGCCCAAGATCGATGTATGGTCTGTTACGCGCTTTTGACGGGATAGATGAACTTATCGAGGCATCGCCGCAGCGAGCACCCGACGTTGAGTTTGACTTCTACACTTCCCTGATGGACCTTCCGGGAATATTCGGCACTACTTTGGAGACTATCCCTGCCGATGTGCCGTACCTTTGCGCGGATCCTGTCAGGGTCGAGCATTGGGCGGAGCGGTTTTCCAGATCTCTTTTCAATGTGGGTATTGTCTGGGGCGGACGGCCCACTGGTCCAAAAGAAGTGCTCAGCCTTCAGCATCGCTCATGTGCGCTCAAGCATTTTGCACCGCTGGCAGGAGTTGGCGGGGTCGCACTGTACGGACTGCAGAAGGGACCGCCGGCCGCACAGGTGGACCAGTTGCCGGAGCGATTCTTGGTCAGCAACCTGGCGGATCAGTTCGATGATCTTGCAGAGACCGCCGCTGTTATCGAAAACCTGGATTTGGTTATCTCCATCGACACTTCGGTCGCGCACCTTGCCGGCGCGATGGGCAGGCCTGTCTGGGTTCTGTTGAAGTCCGACGCCGATTGGCGATGGTTGCTCGATCGTCAGGATAGCCCCTGGTATCCGACCATGAGGCTTTTCAGACAAAGCAGGCCTGGGGACTGGAATGATGTCTTCAGCCGTGTCACGGGCGAGTTGAGAAGCCACGTGGAGGTGTGGAGGAAACAGGTCGATGGCTGATGCTTCTGCAATGCTGGAAGCTGCGGTGCAACACCATCAAACCGGTTGCCTTGAGCAGGCGGACATGATGTACCGGCAGGTCCTGCAAGAGCAGCCTGAGAACCCCGTTGCCCTGCACTCATTGGGAATACTGGCTTACCAAAGGGGTCAGCACGATGTTGCTGCCAATCTTGTCGGCAGGGCGATCGCGAGTAATGCCAATGTTCCGCAATTCCACAATACTCTGGGGGTGATACTTGAGGCTCAAGGCAGGCCGGCAGAAGCCCTCGATGCCTATGACCGTGCCGTATCGTTGAAGCCAGATTACGCCGAAGCGTACCACAACATGGCGATAGCGCTGCAGTTGCAGGGTCGACACACCAAGGCCATCCAAAAATGTGAGATGGCGATGTTGATCGATCCCGATTACGCAGAGCCGTACAATACGATGGGCTTTGAACTGCAAACACAAGGCAGGCTCGACGATGCGATCGGAAGTTACAGAAAGGCTACTCAACTCAAACCGGACTATGCAGAGGCCTACAACCATCTGGGATTCGTCCTCAACGAGCTGGGGCGAGACGATGAGGCGGTTGAGAACTTCGAGCAGGCTCTGAGAATCGATCCCGACTACGCCGAGGCATACAGTAATCTCGGCATTGTTCTCAAGGAGAGGGGCCGGCTTGCGGAGGCCATTGCCAATTACGAGCAGGCGATACGACTCGATCCACATTTCTTCGAGGCCTACTACAACCTGGGCAATGGATTGACGGCACAGGGGCGCTGCGACGAAGCGATCGAGAACTATCGACGTGCGATAGACATGAAGCCGCCTTACGCCCAGGCTCACTGGAACATCTCGCACGCCTATTTGCTGAAGGGTGACTTCGAAAATGGCTGGCGGGAATACGAATGGCGGCGAAGCGATGAGCTGGGGATTTTCACCTACCCGCATCGGTATCGGGAACCGCGGTGGGATGGTTCGGACTTTGCGGACAAGAGACTGCTCGTTCATTGCGAGCAGGGGCTTGGCGACAGCATTCAGTTCATGCGATACCTTCCCATGGTCAAGCCACGCGGCGGGACTGTGATATTTGAAGCGTGGAAGTCGCTGCATGGGCTTCTAAAGGATTCTGAAGGGTTTGATGAGTTGCTGGAGCTGTCAATCGAGCGAAAGACAGACGTGGATTTTGACCTTCACATATCTTTGATGGATCTGCCGGCGGTCTTTGGCACCACCCTGGAAACGATTCCGGCCGAAGTGCCATATGTCGCTGCTGACGCGCAGAAGGTTAAGTACTGGCGAGACAGGTTGGAGGATGCGAGTTTCAAGGTAGGTGTCGTTTGGGCCGGCTCACCCGAACACGGCAACGATCACAACCGCTCGTGCCGGCTGGAGTCGTTCGCACCGTTGACGGCCATTGACGGCGTGAAGTTGTATGGGCTGCAGAAAGGCGAAGCGGCCAAACAGGTAGAGCGATTGCCACAGGCAGTGGCCATAGAAAATCTCTCGGAGGATCTCAATGATTTCGCCGACACTGCCGCTGCTGTAGAAAACCTGGATCTGGTCATTTCGGTCGACACTGCCACGGCACACCTTGCCGGCGCGATGGGCAAACCTACCTGGACCCTGCTGCCTTTCGCCCCCGACTGGAGATGGATGCTGGAGCGAACAGACAGCCCCTGGTATCCGACAATGCGTCTTTTCCGGCAAGGAGAATGGGGCAACTGGACCTGCGTTTTGCAGGATGTAAGCGAACAGTTGCACACACTTTTGGGAAGTCGACGCGCATAGTTCGCCGAATCTGCACTGCCGCTCACTCGCCGCGACGGCGCGCAAAGGCGGCGCAACATTGATCAGACGAGAATGTCTATAGAATCATCCCGCACTACCATCTCTTGAAGCGCCGCAGCGCTCTGGTAGCTGCCTCTGCCGGTCGGTCCGTAATGTGTTGCCGTCTCTTGCTGTTCGTCTCCTGATGAGTCGGAATTCGCCGAGTTGTGTTGCCCGAACGCACTGTCTTGCAGTGACGGATCTTTGAAGCCCTGCTGCTGTGATTGTTCGCCTTGGGAGAGTACGACTTCGAATCGCCTTACCTGGACTCCGCTGTCGGCAAGGTTTCGGATTATTTGCGGCAGGGCCTGCTCGATCTCTGCTCTCGTTTGTGCCTTGCTGACTTCCAACGTCCCGGTTATCTGCGCATCCTGCTCCTGGATTTTCACCGATACTTTGCCTAATTCGGGCGGGTGTAACTGAATTGTGATCTGCCTGTTGCCGGTTTGTTGGGACAGCGAGCTGCGAACAGAGTCGAGAATCTGATCGCCGACGCTTTGGGAGGGCTCGCCCGGCAGGCTCTGCTCGGGCGGACTCGCCGCCTTTGCGTTCACGGTAAACGTTGTGGACAGCTGGGCAATCTCAGTTGCCGGCGTCGTCTCCGACAGAGTCTGTTCGGAGCCCAAATTCAGGTTGGCGTTCGAGTTTGAGTTCTCGCCGGCCTCTGTTTGGCCAGTGGCCGCTTGTACAGCAGCTGCATTCAAATGCCGTCCTTCAGAACCGTTCGACGCTTGGGGGCTCTTGTGTGCAGGGCTGCCACCGGTGGCACCAGGCGCTTTCGATGGTGTCTCGGGGGCGGCGAGGTCGGCCGCGGTTCCCGCTGTAGGTCCGGATTCCTGCCGGTCGGCCGTTACGACCTGGACTTGTGTTTGAGAAGGTTTGACCTGCGCCGTCGCAGGCATATCAGCGGTCATGGCTGCCTTTTCGCCCGTATGTGCCGTCTTGGCGTTGCCGTCGACGAAGGCTTCGCCGACCAAATCCTTTGTATTCGATGCAGGTGCTGGTGTTTTGGCAGTGGCCGGAGTCTCTACTATTGCCGGTTTGTTGTCGGCATTGGTATTCCTGGCGGCCGATTCAAAAGGAACCTCGGGCATCGGTTCCTTGGCGTTTGTCACTTTTGTGACGGCCTTGGCATCTGGGGCCGTATTCTTGGGTTTGGGAACCGTCCCGGTGTCATCGCTCTTCTCAGGCTGGGTGTCAATAGCTGCCTTGAGTCCCGGCTGGGTCTTCATCTCAGTCGCAAGAAGGTTGGGTTCAGCCGATGCCGCAGTATCAACGGGCTGGGACTCTACGACCTTGGCGAGCGGGATCGAGCTGTTTGGTGTGGGAATCGATCCGGTGTTGTCTTTCTTCTCAGGCTGGGTGTGGATAGCTACCTCGAGTCCCGGCTGGGTCTTTGTCGCAGTCGCAAGAAGGTTGGGTTCAGCCGATGACGCAGTCTTAACGGGCTGGGATTCTACGGCCTTGCCGCCCGACACCGTACTGTTTGGTGTGGGAATCGATGCGGTGTTATCTTTCTTCTCAGGCTGAGTGTGGATAGCTGCCTTGAGTCCCGACTGGGTCTTTGTCTCAGTCGCAAGAAGGTTGAGTTCAGCCGATGCACCACCCTCACCGGGCTGGGATTTTTCGGCGTCGAGTTTGATTTTTCCGGTGGCTTCCTTATTGGTGTGTTGGGCGGCGACAGATTGTTGAGCCAGCCATGTGCGCTGATCAACCGCGTTTGATTCGGCGTTTTGCTCGGTTGGCTTGCCACTATTGGGAGCTTCTTGTGTTTCTTGAGACTTGGTCTTCTTGCGGATGACCTCGCTGAAGTCTTCGCGCCCTTGGCTGGTCGGTTCCTTTCGGATCTCGGCCGAATCACGGGGTGCTGTTGTCTTTGGGGCGGTATCGGCCGGTGCTTGCGTTTCCTTCGGAGCCGCCGGAGACTGCGTACGCCGTTCGGAGGCATCAGGCCTTGGCAAGGCTGACAAGTGACCGGTCGTTTGACCGAACATGTCTGCGATTGTCGATACGCTGACATTCATACTACAATCCCTAGCAAAACTAACTTGCAGGTATGATAGCAAGTGTCGTGCCAGCGTCTGCAACTTCGCCCTGTATGGTTTGGTAAGTATATTCCGAAAAAGAGGTTAAGTGACGAGAAGAAAAGGTCACTACTCCGGGAAGACCTGATGTCATCTGCGTTTTGGAAAAACATTCCTGACGAAAGGAAAGAATTTCCGTTCTTGCTCGAAGCTGCGCCAGCGCGTGGCGCCAAGATCGGTCTTCTTGCCGGCCCTTTTGGGGTCTGGATCTCGAAATTGACTTTGTCCGGGCATTCTTTGGATGATTGACTCATAGCCGCCTGGCACTTGGCCCCCGGGCGTCGACGAAGCTGCCTGCGGAAAATCCTGGGACGCACCAACCGGGGACTGGCGAACGGCCCGGCAAATGCCCGTATGACTTGTCACAGTTGTCTGAACTTGATCCGAATGAGGTGCTCTGGCTCTCGGTCAGCCCCGCGATTTAACTATGGCATACGGCGGCTCGTCGTCTGGGGGCCGGGGGCCTTGTTTCACGCAGTAGCTCCGCCTGTCAAATCCTCCCGGAAGCGCAGAAAGGCTTTCCCGACTGTATAAAATCCTTACACCACGGGTGCGGTCCGGAGAGTCGGTGATTCGCGTCCAGTGGGTTTCTAGTGCGTGGCCGGGGTAGGGACAGCGAAAATGGCGGGTCTCAATCGCTTGGCACGCTTCTTGCAGTTGCGCCAATGAGCAGATGATGTTCGTCTGTGGATACTGTGTACGTGCCCTGAGAGCTTGAACGATGTCAGATACGAATACCATATTGGATTTGATCAACGCCGGAATACAGGCCGAGAACGTCCGGCAGAAAGCGATTGCCAGTAATTTCGCCAACTTCGAGACGCCCGGATATCGCAGATTGGACGTCAAGTTCGAAGAGGTGCTAGCCGCATGTTCGGGATCGGACGAAGGCGACCTAAGTCTAGCTGAACCTGAGATCTATGAGCCCAAGCAGACGCCGGTGAATGCCAACGGTAACGACACGTCTCTGGAGACGGAAGTCGGTGAGATGATCAAGAACTCTCTTCGGCACAAGGCCTATATTCGGCTGCTCAGCAAGAAATACAATCAGATTGAGCTGGCAATCGGCACAAGGTAATACTCGTATCGCGTATTGCGTATTGCGTATTGGGCTGCACTCACGACGCAATACACACAGCGCACGACGAAGAAGGGGACAGGCAAGATGAGACTTGAAAGCACCAGTTTCAATACCATAGACATGGCGATATCGGGTATGCGAGGCCAGGGCAATCGCATGAAGGATATTTCATCGAATATCGCCAACATAGGTAAGGGCACTGCCGGCGGGGGCGGCTCTGCGTCTGATCCCAATGCGACGACCGGGCTCGGGCGTGCAGTCACCATCGATGACCTGCCTTCTCAGATGATAGATATCAATAGTGCGACGCGGGTCTACAAGGCCAACGTGGCGGTCTTGAAGCGCTATGAACAAATGATGGAAACGACACTTGAACTGCTTAGATGAATTAGGGAACGATACCCTTCAGGGTAGTTGACTCCCGTGAGTAGGATCACAAAATGTGATTTTGAACGTACTTACCGGCGCAAGAAACATGACTTTTCAATCGGGAGAACTATAAAGGATGGCCAATTTTAATGTGAATATGGCAGGTCCGCTTGATTCGTTCAAAGGCCCCTGGGGACCCAACGCGGCAGGGCCGGGCGGTGCCGGTTCTCCCGGAACGCCGAAAGTGGGGGCCTCCGACGGCAGGAATACGGACTTTGCCGACGCGGTCAAGGGCATCGGGCAGTACATTTCCAAGGTCGATGGACTCCAGCAGTCGTCTGACACTTCCATCAAGGACCTGTTGTCGGGCAAGAATGAGGACATCACGTCTGTAGTCTCGGCGGTGGCCAAAGCTGATATGAGTTTCAAGCTTCTTGTCGGCGTCAGAAACAAGTTAATCGAGGCTTATAAAACGACTATGAACATGCCGTTGTAACCTTAATTATAGTGCTGCTGATTGAAAATTCGTGTTCTTGCACAGGTAAGTGGCTTTACAGTAACAGGTTATGGTTTTGCATGCGGCAACTTACTACCCTGAAGGGTATGGCAAAGAGGTCTCATGGCTTTGCTCGAAAAAATAAAGGCAGTCTGGCAAAAGTTGGGTCTGATCCAGCAGGCGTCGCTCGGCGCAATCGTTATAGCGTTCGTTCTCGCCGGCGCCATGCTCGTTTACTGGGCACGCAGACCCGACATGAGAGTGCTGTACCAGGACCTTGCTCCGCAGGAAGCTTCGGCGATTACTGAGAAGATCGCTGAACAGGGTGTTGAATACGAACTGCGAAACGGCGGAACAAGCGTCTACGTTCCGAAGGAACAGGTCTATCAACTTCGCCTGGACATGGCCAAAGAGGGGCTGCCGGCAGGCGAGCTTGGCGGCTACAAGATATTCGACAATGAGAAGATAGGGATCAGCCCATTTGTTCAGAACGTCAATCTCAAGCGAGCATTGCAGGACGAACTTGCCAGAAGCATCCAGATGGTCGAGGGTGTATCTCACGCGCGGGTCCACATAGTAAGCGCCGAGCAGACGGTCTTCACATCAGAAGCGGGCACGACCACGGCATCGGTGGTGCTTCGCGTGAAACCCGGCTACAGGCTTAGTGAGGGCAACATTGCTGCGATTACACATCTGGTCTCCGGAAGCGTGGAGGGGCTTGCCTCGGATAATGTTACCGTGATAGACAGCCAGGGGCGTCTTCTTTCCAACGATACCAGCCAGAACCTGGCCAATGGAGCTGGCACCGTTCAAGATTATCGCCAAAGGGTCGAGCAGGATCTGGAAGACAGGGTCGAGGAGATACTAATTGCAGTCCTGGGCCCCGGAAGGGCCAAGGTAATGGTCAGTGCCGTGATTGACATGAACAGCGTCAGCACGATTACGGAAAAGTACGAGCCGAAGGGCGTTGCCACGAAGGAAGAGATCACCACCGGTTCGGAGACCGGAGCCAGCACAGTACAGGCTTCAGGCCAGCCTGCCGTGCCGGGCAGCGTGACAAAGGACGAGACAATTCTGACCGAGTACGAGGTCGGCAAGACTGTGACACAGGAGACGGTCCTGCCGGGGGAGATCAAGTCTTTGTCGGTCTCGGCCGTTGTCGATTTATCGGCGCCGGATCCGAACGCAACCGGGCAGATAATGGATGTCAATGATGTGGAGAAACTCATTGAAAACGGCCTTAATCTGGATCTCGCAGGCGCCGACTCGCTGAAAGTTGTCAATGCCCCAATGGCCCGGGCTGCGCCGTCTCTGCCGGAGGAGCCTTCCGGCCGGCTCGATTTTGTGGCAATTGCCCGTCAGGCATCGTTGGGGACAATGGCAATTTGTGCACTGCTTGTTCTACGCATCTTCAAGGGGGCCAAGAAGAAAGTGGAGCCCGAGGTTGTGACCGAGCATCCGGTCGAAACGGCCGACGTCGAGGGTCTTCTTTCCGAAGGAGTCGGCATCTCAGGCCCTCTGGCAATGCGCAGGCATATAGCCGACGCGTTGGAACGGGATCCCGGACGTGTCAGGCAGTTATTCAGCAGTTGGATTGAAGACAAGGGTTAGGAAGATGGAATTGACGGGCAGGCAAAAGGCTGCAATGTTGTTGATGAGCTTGGATACCGCCACCGCTGCGCAGATGGTCAAGGGTCTCGACGCTGAGACCGTCCAGGAATTGGCGGTCGAACTGGTGTACCTGGACGCCGCCGGCCTGCAAAGCAGCGAGGAGAGAGCGGAAATTGTCAAGCAATTTTGCAGCTCACTGGATAGCGGGGAGACCTTTCATCTCGGCAGTTTTCTCAGTGAGATGCTCAACAGCACCGTAGGTGGAGAAAGAGCGGCGCAGATTCAAACCGAAATACGGGAGATGTTGCGGAAGCGAGATCCTTTCCTGTCTATTCGTTCGGTCGATGCGCAGACGATGGCCTCCGTACTGGAGACTGAGCATCCCCAGGCTGCGGCCGTGGTATTGTCAGAGTTGTCGCCGAAGAGAAGCTCTGAGGTGATCGGCCTCTTGGGCGAGGGGGCAAGGATCAACGTTATCAGCAAGATGACCAGTGGTGAATCGGTTACGGTCGAAGCGAAAGCGCGAATTGCCGAAATGTTTTGCAGGCGTCTATGTGGTGTCACAGGCGGTGGCGCAGGTGAAACGTCGGCGGCTCGACCGGAAGAATCCCTGAGAAGAGTAGCTATGATCTTGCGAAATCTCGGCAAAGAGGTTCGAGACGGCCTGCTCCGCGCCATCGCCGAGCGGGATGAGGACGCCGCCAAGATGATCAGCAATCTGATGATAGGCTGGGACGACATCCCCAAGGTAGCCGACAGATCATTGCAGGATGCGTTGAGGGGGATCAATGCGAATACATTGGCGTTGGCGTTGAGCAGGGCCGATGAGCAGATGGCTCAAAAGATCAAGTCCAATATGTCCGAGCGAGCTGTTGCCGCCGTGGACGAGGAAGCATCCCTCATGTCGTCGCCCAAGAGCAAAGACGTTGACAATGCGAGAGAGGAGATTGTAAAAGTCTTACGCGAAATGGACGAGAAGGGTGAACTTGACTTTATTGAAGAGTGATACGATGTCCGGAACGCTCACGATCAGTCTTTCCATGCCCGTTGCATCCGTGAGGATCCTGGACAATTATCCGGGGCCGCCCGGCATCGAGCAACTCGAGGCCGAGGGGGCTGGTGGGCAAGTTCAGACAGAAGAGCTCCAAGCTCAAAAGGCCGCATTTTCACAAGCCTGCCAGACGCTTAACGGTGTCGTTGACAAGGTCAATGCGTTTTACGACAAGATCTTTGTTGGGCACAGCGAAGAGATTGCACGGCTCTCGGTGGAAATCGCCAGAAAGATATTGATGCAGAAAGTTGCGGATGGGGATTATGAAATCGAGTCCATCGTCAAGGAATCCCTCGAGAATGCACCGGACCGGCAGGATATCGTGGTGCATCTGCATCCCGACGACGTTGCGCAATGTCAACGGGCACAACAAGATGATCCGGACAGTGCGCTGGTCGGTATCAAGTTCGTCTGCGATTCGAATATCGGGCGTGCAGAGTGTTTGCTCGAAAGCCCCAAGGGAATTGTCAAGTCGCTGATCGATGAGAATCTGGAACGGATTGGCAGAGCACTTAAGAACAGAGAGTGAATTATGGCAATGGGTGCGACTGGTCCCAGTTTGATTGATTTTGAAAAGTTTCACTCGGTGCTGGGCGACGTGAACTTGCTGGACCGTCAGGGTTTTGTAGTCCGAGTTTCCGGCCAGACGGTCGAATCAACCGGTCCGGCATTGGGTCTTGGCGAACTATGCGGAATCCATATTCGCAACGGTCGCAGGGTCACCGCCGAAGTCGTGGGCTTCCGGAGAGATCATCTCATACTGTTGCCGCTGCAGCACATAGAGGGCATCTCGCCTGGCGATACGGTGACAGCCCGAAGCACTCGGCGCCATATAAAGCTGAGCGAAACTGTCCTGGGCAGAGTGCTGGATGGACTGGGAAACCCCATTGACGACAAAGGGCCGCTGGTCGGGGCCGACAAGAAAGAGTTGGACGCTGGCAGTCCGCCGCCCCTGAGTCGAGAGAAGATCACCCGGCCCCTGGTTCTGGGAATAAGATCTTTGGATGGAGTGCTGACCTGCGGCAAAGGTCAGAGAATAGGCATCTTCGCAGGTAGCGGAGTGGGCAAGAGTGTTCTGCTCGGCGAAATCGCCAATTCCAGCGACGCCGATGTCAACGTTGTCGCACTGATAGGCGAGCGCGGTCGGGAGGTGCGAGAGTTTCTTGAGTCGGACCTCGGCCCCGAGGGTTTGGCGCGCAGTGTGGTTGTAGTTGCTGCCTCGGATTCGCCCCCAATTCAGCGGGTCAAGGCGGCGTTTGTGGCCGTCACGGTCGCCGAGTATTTCAGGGACAAGGGCAAGAATGTTCTTTTCATGATGGACTCGCTCACTCGGCTTGCCCAGGCGCAGCGTGAGATCGGTCTTGCGGCGGGCGAGCCGCCGGCGGCAAAGGGCTACTGTCCAAGCGTATTCGGCCTGATGCCGAGACTCATCGAGCGTTTGGGCCGTACCGAGATTGGCAGTATCACCGGTATTCTGACGGTTCTAGTCGAAAATGATGATCTGGCAGACCCTGTGGCTGACAGTGCCCGGAGCCTGCTGGACGGCCACATTGTGCTCTCGAGAAAACTGGCCGAGAGGGGCCATTACCCGGCCGTGGATATTCTCCAGAGTATCAGCAGATTAATGCCTGCGGTCACCACGGCCGATCACAGGCTTGCGGCGCAGAAACTGAGAGAGATATACGCCATTTATGTCGACGCCGAAGACCTGATAAATATCGGCGCGCTGTCCCCGGGCAGCAATCGCCGCATTGATGGGGCGGTAGCCCTGATAGACAGGATAAGAAATTTCCTCATTCAACCTGTTCGTGAGAGAACGGATTTTGCAGAAACTGTCAGGCAATTGGCTGGGATTGTCCAGTCGTGGCACGAGCTGTTGGGTTCGTAGTAGCAACGCCGGACTTTTGGCACAGGCGTAGAATGTTTGAGAATTAGCATTTGGGATTTGGATGAAACGTTTTGCATGGCGCTTGAATCGGCTCCTGGAAATCAAGACCAAGCAGGAGCAGAAAGAAAGAGCAGAGCTGTTCAAGCTGACCGAAACGTTGGCTGAGCGGCGAAGCGAGATGATGTTACGAAAGAAGATGTTGAAGGACGTAATTGACGGTCTGGCCGAAGCCGATCCTAAGCAGCGATTGGGCCAGCAGGAATTCTTCCTAAGACATGCCGGGACGAGTGATGAGCAGATCAGGAAACTCAAGGATAGAATCAGCCAGTTGGAGTCGCAGCAAAAAGAAAAGATCGCACAGGTTTTAGCGATCAGAAGGTTCAAAGAAGGTCTGGAAAAGCTGCGTATCGAAGCGAAGAGGCAGTTCATAGCCGAGCAGGAGAAACTCGAGCAAAATGAACTGGACGAGGCGGCTATCGTTTCATTTGTGCGAAAAGCACAAAGTTAGGAGAAGACCAGTGAGCAAAAAGGTCATAATAATGACGGCGGTGGCCGGATTGGTGAGCTTTGGCGGAGCATTCGTCTTTGCGTGGCTCTCCAGGCCGTCTCCGGCAAGCGGTCCGCCGGAGCCCAATCAACCGACGCCCGTAGTCGACATATCACCATCTGGCGAATCTCAGCAAGAAACTGATGCTGCATCTGTGGCCCGTGAGCCTTCCGGCTCGGTCAAGAGAGCTCTGACCGAACAGCAATTGAAAAATCTTGTCCAGGACGTGCGGCTTAAGATGCAGGAGTACAATGACAGGCTGGAGGCCATTGCGATGCGAGAGCGCAGATTGCAGGTGGCCCACAACGTGCTGAAGGAGGACATTGAAAGCCTTGAGAATCTGCGGATCGAAGTTGCCTCGGCCATTGCCAATCTCAAAACTGAGCGGGACAACCTCATCAAGAGCAGGCTCGAGATTGATCAGAAGGAGAAAAACAACCTGATATCCATCGCAGCCACCTATGACAAGATGGATGCCACGGGGGCCAGCAAAATACTGGTCAGCATGTGCAAGCCGCAAGTATCCGGCCAGCAGACAGCCGGCGATGCCGGCCGCAAGAGCACCAGTTACGATGATGCTGTGAAGATACTGCACTACATGACGGAAAGGACCAAGGCCAAACTCCTGGCGGAATTGGCTACGTCTGAGCCGGTTCTTGCAGCGGGTCTGTGTCAGAGATTGAAACAGATAGTTGAGGGTAATTAGCGCCATGGACATTGCGACCATAATAGGAGTGATCTTTGGGCTTATTGTTGTGCTCGGCGCCATCGTCGTCGGAGGAGGGTGGCAGGCATTTGTGCACCTTCCCTCTATAGCGATTACCATGGGAGGGATGTTGTGCGCGACTCTCATACATTTCTCTCTGCCCCAATTTCTTGGTATATTCTCGGTGGTCAAGAAGACGATTGTCACGAGGATTCCGCCGCCTTCGGAGCTGATACAGGAGATGGTTAACTTCGCCGCTATCAACAGGCGTGACGGGGCGTTGGCACTGGAACAGGAAATCCCGAAGGTAAGTGATTTGTTTTTCGTCAAGGGTCTGCAGATGCTCGTGGACGGCCAGGATTCTGAGTCCATGAGGAATCTGTTGTCTCTGGAGATCGACAAGCTCGGGGACCGTCATTCGACGGGCAAGAAGATCCTGGAGTTCATGGGCGCGGCAGCTCCGGCCTTTGGAATGGTCGGAACGCTTATCGGATTGGTTCAGATGCTCAAGAACCTGTCCTCGCCCGACCAGATCGGTGCCGGAATGGCGGTGGCATTGCTGACTACGTTCTACGGGGCGTTCTCGGCCAATTTGATTTTCATCCCACTGGCCGGCAAACTTGGGATCTACTCGAAGGCAGAGACAACGGCGATGGAAATGATTGTAGAAGGTGTCTGCGCGATGGCCGAAGGCGATAATCCGACCACCATTCGAGAGAAGATGCAGGCGTTCGTTTCCCAGGGCAGGCGAGAGGAAATTAAGGCTACTATCTAATGCCACGTGCGCGCAAACAGCGAGAATCAGATGAGCCTCCCGGTGCAGCCGAATGGATGGTTACTTTCAGCGATTGTATGACGCTCTTGCTGACTTTCTTCGTGCTTCTGCTGACCTTTTCATCTTTTGAGGAGAAGTTATTTGGGAGCTTGAGGGTTATCTACTCCACGGCTTTTACAAACATACATGTGTTCCGCCGCGCACAAGACTGGGATGCACTTCTGGAAATGCCTCCGATCATGCAAATAGAAGAACTCGACAAGGGCAGCGGAAGCCCTACCTCGCTCAGCGGATTGCAGAAGAATCTGAGGAGTGAGGCGGCATCCGCGGATCTTCGCCGCTGCACGGCGTTCCTATTCTCATCGAAAGAGCTTTTCTGGGGCAAAGGGGCAGT
>Ga0111165_1048_pt1 | contig 18114 bp, 11 predicted proteins | sample DeeMarSeWOR28_12_FD_80268 | JGI IMG/M metagenome (GOLD analysis project Ga0111165, IMG submission 80268) | Phycisphaerae bacterium SG8_4 | reverse complement strand
CTATGTCGCTGATATGATATGCGCCGACTTCTCTGGCGATCCGCCCGAAGGCCTCGAAATCGATCTCCCTTGGATGCGCGGTGGCGCCGGAGATTATCAGTTGGGGTCTGTGCTCTTTCGCAAGCTTCTCGACCTGGTCATAGTCGATTCTGCCTGTGTCGGGATTTACCCTGTACGAGACGGACTTGAAAAACTTGCTCGTGAGCGACACGTTTGCCCCGTGCGTGAGATGCCCGCCGTCAATATGCGACATTCCCATAATCGTGTCGCCGGGTTCTATCAGTGCTGCATACGCCGCCAGGTTGGCGACCGAGCCGGAGTAGGGCTGCACGTTCGCGTGGTCGGCCTTGAAAAGCTTCTTGGCTCGCTCGCGGGCCATTTTCTCTATCAGATCGGTTACCTGCTGGCCTTCGTAGTATCGCCGGCCCGGATAGCCCTCGGCGTATTTGTTGGTCAGACAGCCTCCGCTGGCCAGCATCACGGCCCTGGAGACATAATTTTCAGACGGAATCAGGCGGATTGCCCCGCTCTGACGCGCCCCTTCCTGGCGCACCAGCTCGTAAATCTGCGGGTCGTACTGCTCAAGTGCATTTATCATATTTACTGCTCCGAAAACGGCTAATGTTAAGATCGTACAAGGGTCTCAAATGCAGAATGCAACTTCTCGCGCCTTTATAGCACAACCGCGTTTGTCGGGCAACTACTATATTTAAGTGTTGACAAAACTCGGCCGAAGACTACTATGAATGGCTTTAACGACGTTTAGGACCACGGATCAGGCAGGAATGTATGTCGCAGGCAGATGACCAGGCGACGGCCAAGGCTCGATCGTTTTTTGAGAAGGCCGGGAAAGTCGCCGAGACGGGCAATTTCGACTACGCAATCGATATGTACCTGCAGGGTCTGCGCTATGCCCCGGATGCGTTGATGGAGGGGCATCTGCCGCTGTGCGAGCTGGCTCTTCAGCGGCAGCACAAGAGCGGCAAGAAACCGTCAATGGTGGACAAAGTCAAACACATGGGAGGCAAGACGCCGCTCGACCAGATGCTCAATGCCGAATACCTGTTCGCCAAGAACCCCGAACACATTCCTTTTGCCGAGGCGATGCTAAAGGCTGCGGTTGCCGGTGGCTACGAAAAAACCGCCGGTTGGATTGCCAATCTGATCTTTCAGACTGTCAACGCTGCACCAAAACCCTCCGCGCAGACATACATTCTGCTGAAGGAGGCCTATACGGCCATCGGTCAATTCGACAAGGCCATAGCTGCTCTGCAACGTGCCTCGAAGCTCAGACCGGGCGACAAGGCTCTGGCCGATGAATTTACGGGCCTGAGTGCCGAGCTTACGATGGTCCGGGGCAAATACGACGGCGAGGGCGATTTCAGGAAATCCATCAAGGACCGAGAGGGCCAGGAGAAACTGCACGGCCAGGCCGGCGTCGTGAAAACCGACGACTACCGCGCCAGTGCAGTTGAAGATGCGAGGAAGAAGGTTGCCGCCAATCCCGATCTGGCGGCGAACATATTTGAACTGGCCGATGCCCTTTCCGACCTGGAGGACGAACAGGCGGAAAAAGACGCTATATCCCTGCTGGAGAACACATACAAGGCCAGGAGCGATTTCAGCTTTGCCAAGCGGGCCGGTGAGCTCAAGACAAAGCAGCTCAGGAGGAAGGTGAGGGAGGCGAAAGCCGCGGTTGAGACCAAGCCCGACGATGCGCAGGCCAAGGCCCTGCTCGAACAACTGTCAGCACAGTTGCACGAGACCGAATTGGAGCACTACCGGCTCTGTGTGAAGAACTATCCCACGGATCTGAGCGTCAAATTCGAATATGCTGTTCGTTTGGTCGCGGACAAGCAATACGACCAGGCCATACCTCTGTTGCAGCAGGCCCAGAGAGATCCGAGGCGGAAAATGGCGGCGATGAGCAAAGTCGGTTTCTGCTTTGCCGAAAAGGGCTGGCTCGACGATGCAATCGACGTATACACCAAGGCAATAAGTTCTTATGAGACAAAAGAGGATGCAGTTGCCAAGGAATTGCGGTATAATCTTGGAAATGCTTACGAACAGCAGGGTGATATCGTCAAGGCCCTGGATGTGTATCGCAAGATTGCTCAGGCCGACTTCGCATATAGAGACGTCAGCCAGCGAGTCGACAGGCTGCGGAACGCAGAGAAGAAAACAGATTCTCAGTAGACGAACAATAACAGTTATTAGGAGATTACAGTGGCACATTCGTTACAGGCAAAGAAGAGAGCCAGGCAAAATGCCAAGAACAACACGGCCAATCGCGCGCGCAAGAGCCGTGTGAAGACGCAAATCAAACATTTTGAAGCAGCCCTGGATGCGGGCAATGTCGATGCGGCAGCCGAACAACTCCGACTTGTCAGCAAGAAGCTGGACAAAACAGCATCGACAAGCACGATGCACAAGAAAACCGCATCCCGAAAGAAATCACGTCTTGCAAAGCAACTCAACAAGCTCAAAGCAAAAAAGGCATAGGCAGAACGAACGGGTCCTCTCGACTGACGTGATGACAAGCGTCACGAGGTGGAGGAATCCGGTTTCGAGCAGGCCGAGACTATCATCAACCCATAGAGATCTCGACCGGCTTGGACGTGACGAGAAAAGAAGTCCACTTCACGCCTTTCTCCCTATCTGCCCGGGATTTGACGCAAGTCCGCTCTGGCGAGTGTGCAGCCTCAACTATCGTGTGAATTCCGCCCAAGGCTGCGGCTCCGATATCAAGTACAGCCGAAAGTCGTCAGAGAACATCGTGCCCTTGTTGCCGGACTGTAGATTTAGCATAGCCGCAGCCCTTTTCAAGCCAAGAAAGCCGAGGATTACAGCGTGGCGTTGCCTCAGTTAAGACAGGCTCTTTCTGAGGCCCACTATCGCGCCGGTGCGACAATATCCTCTGCATTTGGCGCCAGAGAATAAATGTGGACATCGTCAATCAATCCGAAGAAGAGACTAACCGATTGCAGATTCTTGCCGGTGCCAACGTACAGGGAGTTTGATTGGACTGCAGATGTGGGCGGGACCTAGTCGATATAAGTACCTATAAGATAAATTTTTATGAGAAGCCCAAATGCCTGAAATATACAAGAAACAAATAATCAAATTGCTCAAGCACGACGATTATCTGCCGCAGAGGTTGGCGCAGTTGGCCAAGGCGCTGGGCGTGGACTCGGAAGATTATCCACAATTCAAGGATGCCTTTGACCAGTTGCGACAGGCCGGGCACGTTGTGATAGGTGCGCGAAATCTGGTCAGTCTGCCGTCTCTTTCGGGTCAAATCGTGGGAACCTTCAGAGCCAATCCCAAAGGCTTTGGTTTTATCACACCTCTTGAACCCAATTCGCACGGGGATTTGTTCGTATCGCCATCCGACAAGGCCGACGCCATGACCGGTGACATCGTCATGGCAAAAGTCAAACGCAAAGGTAAACGCGGCGCCGAGATGCGCTTCAGCGGTGAAATAATCGAAATTCTCGAACGCGCACAGAACAAATTCGTTGGCACCCTGGTCAAACACCCCGAGTCGTGGCTTGTCGAGCCTGACGGCAAGAGTTTCTTCGACCCGATTACTGTCGATGACGTAGGCGCAAAAGGAGCGAAGGAAAAGGACAAGGTTGTGGTCGAGATACTTTCGTATCCGACGGAGAAATATCTGGCGCGAGGCGTGATCGTTGAAGTGCTCGGCAAGGCGGGGCGATACGCGACTGAGATAAAGTCGATAATTCACCAGTACCATCTGCCGGGCGAATTTGACGCCGAGTGCATCGAACAGTCGCGTCGGGCGGCTGGCAGTTTTAATCCCGAGGAACTGAACGGGCGTCAGGACATAACGGATAAAGTGATCATCACGATAGATCCGCCCGATGCGAAGGATTTTGACGATGCGATAAGTGTTGAGACCGATGCCGACGGCAACTGGGTGCTAGGAGTGCACATCGCCGATGTCAGCAGTTTTGTTACGCCTGATTCGCCGCTTGACGTTGAAGCCAAAAACCGAGGGAACAGCGCCTATCTGCCGGCCAAGACCATTCCAATGCTGCCGGAGATTCTAAGTAACGGCATTTGCAGTCTCCAGCCGAACCAGAAGCGCTTTGCCAAGAGTGCATACCTGACGTACGACCGGCAGGCCAAAATTGTTTCTCGCCGTTTTGCCAACAGTCTTATCAGTTCCACGCAGCGTCTGACGTACGTGCAGGCCGACAGAATCCTGAAGGGTCACACGAAAGGCGCCGCGCCCAAAGTGATCAAACTGCTCAAAGACATGGAGACTCTCAGCCGGGCGATCGAAAAACGAAGGCGAAAGAATGGCATGCTGCATCTGGACCTGCCGGAAACAGAGTTGGTGATGGACAAGTCCGGCCGGGTCGTGGATGTTCATCCCGCCGAGGACAGCTACCCGCATACGATGATCGAGATGTTCATGGTCGAGGCCAACGACGCGGTAGCTGCGCTGCTCGACAGACTCAACGTCCCTTTCATGCGGCGGATTCATCCGGAGCCCGACGCTTTGAGCATGACAAACCTCGCCAAGCTCGTCAGGGCGTTCGGTTTCACTTTGCCGCGGCATCCCGACCGCAAGGTTATCCAGGATTTGTTGGCCGCCGTCAAAGGCGCCGATTGTTCCTTCGCCGTGAACCTGGCGGTCCTGCGCAGCTTCGAAAAAGCGCAATATGCGCCTCTGCATATAGGGCATTTTGCTTTGGCTTCGACCCATTACTGTCACTTCACCAGCCCGATCCGCCGATATGCCGACTTGATGGTGCATCGCGCCCTGGAACGCTATCTCCGAAATGAGCCGGCCCTCAAGGAACAGGAGCAGAATCTGGCCGAAGTTGGCAAACACATCACGTTTACCGAACAGCGAGCGGAGGACGCCGAGAGAGAGTTGACAAAGGTGTTGACTCTGCAAATGCTGGCCAAGAAGACCGGCGAGGAACTTGACTGTGTCATTACCGGCCTGGCAAGCTTCGGTGTATTTGCGCAGTCGAAGAGGTATGGTGTAGAGGGCCTCATCCGTATGGAGGATTTGGGCTCTGATCGCTGGCAATATGACTCGAAGGCCCAGTGCATCGTTGGGGCCCGTTCGGGATGCAACATCCGTTTGGGCCAGGCCGTCAAAGTGCGAATAATCTCTGTGAACGTTCCCGCTCGCCAGTTGGATATAGCCCCCATTGAGCTGCTTGTCGATGCCTCTCGACCAAAGAGAGAAGGCAAGACGCAGAAGAAGAAAAGCAAGAGAGCAAAAAGGGGTGCCAGGAGCAAGCGGAAGAAGTAGAGTTAACCTGTGCAGAGCCTAACACAATTTGCCCCGTCGATCTCTTGACATTTCACGGTAACCCTGCAATACTAACCCCTTTACGGTCGATTAGTGATGATTGTCCCTGCTTTCGAAGGGATGACAATATTATTGATTATTTTTTCGGAGCGGCAAATGAGAGCATCTGAGATGAATAAGGGTCAGACCGTCAAGATTGACGGTAAATTGTATGCTATTGTGGATTATCAGCACGTAAAGTTGGGCAAAGGCGGTGCGGTCTTCCAGACAAAATTGAAGAGCCTGACCGACGGTTCGATTCAGAATATCCGCCTGCGCGCAGAGGAAATTGTCGAAGAGGCGTATCTGGACAAGAGAAGTTACGAGTACCTGTATTCTTCCGGGAGCGAGCACGTTCTGATGGATACGACGACCTACGACCAGATCACGCTCGATGACGACGCCTTTGGTGACGGGCCCAAATATCTAAAGGCCAACAGCCAGCTTCAGGTCAGCATGTACGAGGGCAAGCCGGTGATAGTCACTCTGCCCAACACTGTAGATCTGGAGGTGACCGACACGCCGCCTGAGATCAAAGGCGCCACGGCGACAAATCAGAACAAACCTGCGACGATGGAAACCGGGCTTGTCGTGCAGGTGCCGCCTTTTGTCAAGATCGGTGAACTCATACGCGTGGATACGCGTACGGGCGAATATGTGACGCGAGTAAAGGAATAGTGCGTTTGATGTCATTGTCGCGGCTGTGGATCGGCGCTTTATCACGGATGACAGGAAAACCCGATGGCATTTGAGAAAGTAAGCAAGACGCTCGTGAAAATCTTCGGTTCTCGCAACGAGCGGCTGGTCAAGGCTTATTCGGTGATCGCCGAGCAAGCCGCCGAGTTCGAAGAGCGAACTAAGAAACTCGACGACGAGGCTCTCAGAGCGAAGACCGGCGAATTCAAAGCTGCGTTAAAGTCCGGGACCGCGCCCGAGGATATTCTGCCCGAGGCATTTGCGGTCGTTCGAGAGGCGGCGAGACGAAATGTCCAGATGCGGCACTTCGATGTGCAGCTCATAGGCGGCAATGTTCTCTATGAAGGTAAGATCGCCGAGATGGCCACCGGCGAGGGCAAGACCCTGGTGGCGACATTGGCGGCATACCTCGTCCATCTGACCGGACGGAAGATCCACGTGGTGACGGTCAACGATTACTTAGCCAAACGAGACGCCGAATGGATGGCGCCGGTCTATGAATCTCTGGGATTGACGGTCGGAGCGATTCAGGCGGACATGGACAGCGCCGGCGAAGAAAGAAAAGCCCAGTACGGCCGCGATATTACCTACGGTACAAACAATGAGTTCGGGTTCGATTATCTTCGCGACAACATGAAGACATCGCTCGAACAGATGGTACAGGGCTCGCTGGAATATGCCGTGATCGACGAGGTCGACTCGATTCTTATCGACGAGGCCAGGACACCTTTGATCATCTCGGGCCCGGCTTTCGATGATGTCACCAGATACGGCAAGGCCGACCAGGTGGCGAAGAAGCTGATCGGCCTTCAGAGCAGCTATGATCGCACGAAAAAGCAAATTGACTCGGCCGAACGAGCCATTGCAAATGCTCAGGGTGAGTTGTCCGAAGCAAAGAAGGACAAGGACAGCAAGCGGATCGAGAATGCTCAGAAGGCGATTCAGAAAAGCCAGGCCGAGCGTGAAGCGGCGGAGGCATCGCTGGCGCAAGCCACACAGTACTATGAAGTCGAACACGATAGAAAAGCGGTGCATCTGACGCACGAAGGTGTCGGCGCGGCCCAGGATATAGCGGGCGTTGGTTCGTTCTTCACCGGCTCGAACATGGAATGGCCCCACCTTCTGGAGCAGAGCCTGCGAGCGCATGTTACGTTTGAGCGGGAAAAGGACTACGTCGTCATGGACGGCAAGGTCATCATTGTCGATGAGTTTACCGGGCGGCTGATGCACGGCCGACAATGGTCCGACGGATTGCATCAGGCGGTCGAGGCAAAGGAAGGCGTCAAGGTAAAGGAAGAAAGCCAGACGCTGGCGACTATCACGCTGCAGAACTTTTTCAAACTCTATGACCAGATAGCGGGAATGACAGGTACAGCGGTAACCGAAGCCGAAGAATTCATGAACATCTACAAGCTGGAAGTTATCGCAATGCCCACCAATGAGCCCTGCATCAGGGACGACCGGGAAGACGTAATATACAAATCGCTTGGCGAAAAGTTCGATGCGATAGTGGAAGAGATCCACGAAGTGAGCATGGCCGGCAGGCCGTTGCTTATCGGTACGATCAGCATTGAAAAGAGCGAGGCTCTTTCAGCGGCCCTGCATAAGAGATTCGACCTCGACCATGAGGTCCTCAACGCCAAGCAGCACGCGAGGGAGGCAGACATTGTTGCCAAGGCCGGTTATCAGCACAAGGCCCGGGACGGTTCAATGCGCGGCAATGTCACCATCGCCACCAACATGGCCGGCCGCGGTACGGATATCAAGCTCGGCGAAGGCGTCGCCCAAATCGGCGGCTTGCACATACTCGGCACCGAACGGCACGAGGCAAGGAGAATCGACAACCAGCTCCGAGGCCGGTCCGGCCGGCAGGGCGATAAGGGCTCCAGCCAGTTCTTCTTGAGCTTCGACGATGATCTGATGCGAATCTTTGCCCCGGAATGGACCGTCAAGGCACTTTCCTGGATCGGATGGGAAGAAGGCCAGCCGATCTATCACAAGAGAATAAGCAAAGGCATAGAAAAGGCGCAGAAGAAGGTCGAGGAGCGAAACTTCGACGTGCGCAAGAGTCTGCTCGAATATGACGAGGTGATGGATTATCAACGGAAGATCTTCTATTCGCGCAGGCGCCAGATTCTGGCCGGACTCAAGCTCAAGAACGTCATCAGCGAGATGATCGAGGGGGCTATCGAAAAGAATTGCGAGACGATACTCGACAAGGAGTACCCCGCCAAGTGCGTCATCGAATGGGCGAGAACAAATTTCGGAGCAGATCTCAAGCCGTCGGACATCGCCGACGCGAAGGTTCAGGATATCGAAGAAATCATCAAGCAGCAGGCAAAGGGCGATGCCGAGAACAACATATCGCTTTCGTTGGGAGAGTATTTCGAGGACTACAGTGACCCGAACACGTGGGATATCTCGGGTCTGTGTAAATGGGCCATGAGCGCTTTTCGAGTCAGTCTGAGCCCGAGCAAAGTCAAGCATCAGTCACCGGACGAGATCCAGGAGCAATTGACTCTGGCTGCCGCCGAGCAGATCGACAAGAAGGACTGTTCGCAGCTGGTCGAGTTTCTCAAAGAAGATTTTGCCGTTCGGACATTTGCCGACTGGGCGCGCGCGAAATTCGACATAAGACTCGACGTCACCGAGTTGAAGGACCTCAAAGCATCTCAAATCCGTCAGCTGCTTTGCAAACAGACGGCAGCGAGGTACAAACAACGGGAAATTGAATATCCCGTCGAGTTTGCGATGAACATGGTCTACGGCCCGCAGGGAGCCAACGTCTATGCCTTTGAGACACTTGTCGAATGGGCCAACAGGAAATACAATGCCGGCCTGTCGGTGGAAAAGATACAAGATGCAAAGCCTCGTGCACTGCACGATAAACTGCTTGAACTGAGCCGGAGCTTCAACGACGGCGAACTGGAACAAGAGCTTTCTGACAGAATCGCCCGCTCAAACACGGCCGAACTGGTCAGCTGGGCCAACGAAAGATTCGGCGCCTCTTTGGCCGAAGGTGATCTGTCCGGCGAGGGATCGGAAGTCAAAGAGAAGTTGTCCGAGGTGGCAGCCGAGTTCCTGCGATCCGAGCTGACCGACCTTGAAAAATACGTTCTGCTCCAGGTTTATGACAGCACCTGGAAGGACCATCTCTATTCGATGGACCATCTAAAGAGCAGTATTTGGATGCGAGGCTTGGCAGAGAAAGATCCCAAGATCGAATACAAACGCGAAGGTTCGCGAATGTTCGAGGAAATGCTCGACGCCATCGAGGACCGCGTTACGGACATAATTTTCAGGATTCGTCTCGAAGCCGGCGCCCGCAGCAGAAATGTCTGGAACGTTAGCCAGACTTCGCACGATGAGGTCGGTCAATTCGCGATGGCCGAGCAGCAGCGAGCCGCCGCCCAGGCGCCGCAGGGCGAGGTGAAGGTAAAACAGATCAAACTCGAAACGCCCAAGGTCGGGCGCAACGAGCCATGTCCCTGCGGCAGCGGGAAGAAATACAAAAAATGCTGCGGGAAGGAGGCCTAGTACTCTGTAACATTTGCTGTGCTTGCTTGTCATTGCGCGGGCTGCTCTGGAGGCAGCGGCAATCCGCCTTCGGCGGATTGCTTCCCCTTCGACTCCGCTCAGGGCTGGCGGCTTGTTCTGCTCGCAATGACACCCATCACTTCAGGCATTACGGACTACTGGACTCATCTTTGTGGATATAGAAGTATTGGAAAAACAAGTGAAAGGAGAAGAGCTATGAAGAGGTCTAAGAGTGTGCAACGGTTGAGTACGTCTTATCCCGGTATCTGGGTCGGTGTAGTCTGCCTGGCGGTGTCATTGTTGGTCGCAGCAAGTGGTGCCGAGGATTGGCCGCATTATCTAGGTCCCGACTTTGATCTCAAGCCCGGCGTAACGCAATTCAATGCGAAATCCGCTACGAAGCTGTGGGATGCAAAGGTTGGGATTGGCATGTGTTCGGTGACCATCTCCGACGGTTTGCTCTATACGATGGGCAATGACGCCAACGAAGATAAGAGCAAGGCGAAGGATACTGTCTACTGCCTGGACGCCAGGACGGGCGCCGAGCAGTGGACGTTCGACTATCAATGCGTTCTCAAACCGAACCTCCATCCGGGTGGTCCCAGCTCGACCCCTACCGTCCACCAGGGCAAAGTCTATACGATCAGTAAGGAGGGACACATCTTCTGTCTCGATGCAAGAACCGGCAAGCAAGTATGGCGGGCCTCGGCAGAGCAGTACCAGGTGAGAAGGGCCTGGTGGGGCTTCGCGGCTTCGCCAACCATCATCGGAGATGTTGTCGTTTACAATGTGGGGGACAAAGGGTTGGCCCTGAACAAGAACACGGGCGACGTCCTCTGGAAGAGTAGCGAGAACGTCGTCGGCTACGCTACGCCGAAGCCTCTGCCGGCCGCCATGTTCGGCCGTCCCGCCGTGGCTCTGCTCACAAATCGAGAGTTCCTTGTTCTTGATCCGGCGACGGGCAGGTCCGTGGCGACCTACAAGAAGACGTGGCAGGAGAAATCGAATTGCAACGGCACAACTCCCTATATTTACAAGGGTCGGATATATCTCGTTCACAGCGCGCACGGCTTGAGCCGCCTGTCGCTGGACGGCAACGTGTTCAAGCAGGATTGGTTGTCAACCGACGCCAAGTTTCCGAACGAGTGGTTCGCCTTTAACACGCACGTTATCCACGACGGCAACATCTATTTCCTTACCAAGGACCGCAGCCCCGGCGGGACGGGATTGGCCTGCGTCGACGCCGAGACAGGCAAACGCAAGGCGTTCGATGACAAGTATGCCTTTGGGAACCTGCTCGGTGTGGGCGACAAGATGATCATGCTCAGCGAGGAGGGCGAGCTGATCTGGGGTGATCTGGGCGAAGCGTCTTTCAAAGAGACCCACCGGCAGAAGATCCTGGAGGGTCTTTGCTGGTCGAAGCCCGTTCTTCTCGGAGACCTGCTCTACGCTCGCGACGCCGAAGGGACCGTAGTCTGCCTGGAACTCAAGTAGGCTGGCAGCCGCAGGTCGTCCGATATCATAATCCATGGAGGTCTCGGCACCGAACTTCTCGGTTGTGGGCCGATGTAGTGCCGGCGAGAACTGTTGAGCTCTTGTGAGACAGCACTTGTCGGAAATGGCTCATCGTAAGGAGGTAGGGGGCATGCTCCGCGAAAAGTTCAGAGATTTCGACCGCAGAGCCGATGATTAGGTAATGGGGACCGTTTTTTCCCGAAACCCCTGATATTGGCTGACGAGAGAAAGGTAGATGGCAGAGAGGCGAACAAAGTGGAGGCTTTTGTCTCTGATTATTATAGCCGCGGCGCTTGTTGGGGCGGCCTATTTGGGCCGAACGCCCTACAAGGCGGTTGCGACGATACACGAACTTTTGGCCGAGAACAAGAATCTCAAGCAGGCGATCACCAACCTTACGGGTGAGGACCAGATAGGCTACGCCAAAGTCATCGATCAGGGATTCAGAGACGGCGAGCTTTTTACAACTATAAAATTCGTCGAGACCGCCCGAGGCGACAAGCTGACGAGCATCTTGGAGAAACAGTACACAATCTCCGGCGATGTCGTTCACTTTGACGCCTTGATCGTGAAGTTCGGCAGCAAGATGGTCACCGACGGCCGGGCCAAGGCACTGTACCTGTGGAGAAGGGTCTACGGCGAGAAGATGTCGCCGGCCGAGGGCTTTGCCATTGAGCAGCCGGGAGCAGAACCTAAAAGATACAAAGATCTGCTCCAATCGCTGCCGATAGAGGACAGGCACATGTTCTGGTCGAATATCTGGGACCTGGCAAACGATACTCAGAAGCTGGCCGCATACGACATCGAGGCGATCTATGGCAACGCCGTTTACGGCAAGCTCACAAAAGGGCTCATATACGTATTCAAGATCAGTAGTGCGGGCCAGGTTTATCCTGAAGTCGTTCCCGACATATAGCAGGCGACCTTTGTTCTCTGCACCGGCTGCCGCTCGAGTCCGACCTGCCACTTCAAGCCTTTGACATATTCCCCTGATCCAACTGGGCTATGGTTCTTGATTGACGCTGGCGGGAGTGTTGGTTATTGTAGAAGCTTTAAGTCTGATTTGTAATGTAAGGGATCTTGGAGAATGAACAAAAGCTCCGGCTTCGACATTGCCGTGGTGGGCGGCGGTATTGTAGGTCTGGCTTCCGCCTATAAGCTGATGCTGGCCCATGCTGATATCAGCATCGCTGTGCTGGAAAAGGAGGACCGCGTAGCTGCACATCAGACCGGCCGCAACTCAGGTGTCATTCACTCTGGACTGTATTACCAGCCGGGCTCGAACAAGGCCAAGACCTGCGCCGAAGGACGCAAGGAACTGCTGGCTTTTGCCAAAAGATACAGGGTACCTTACGACATCTGCGGAAAGATAGTCGTCGCCACGCAGGAAAAGGAGCGGCCGAACCTTGAGAAGATACTCCAGAACGGCCTTGAGAATGAAATAGAAGGGCTCGAAGAAATCGACTCCCACCGGATCAAGGAGATAGAACCGGCCTGCGAGGGTGTCGCAGCGATATGGGTCCCAAGCACAGGGATAATTGATTTTGGCAAAGTCGCAGAGAAATTGGCGGATCTCGTAGCCAAGAAGAACAAGAGCAACAGAGTCCTGACTTCGCACAAAGTGACGGGTCTTGACAGGCACGATTTCTACACTGAAGTCCGGACGACCCAGGGCTCGATAGCCGCCAAGTACATTATCAATTGTGCGGGCCTTCAATGTGATAGAGTCGCAATGATGGACAATGTCGAGCCTGATATGAAAATAGTCCCCTTTCGCGGAGACTACTATGAACTCACGGAAGAGGCGAAAGACAAGGTCAAGGGTTTGATATATCCCGTGCCCGACCCGGCCCTGCCTTTTCTTGGGGTCCATTTTACCCGGATGATTGCCGGCGGGGTGGAATGTGGTCCGAATGCCGTCTTTTCTTTCAAGAGGGAAGGTTATGGCAAGACCGATTTTAACCTGAGCGATACTCTGGATGCCCTGTCTTATCCGGGGCTCTGGAGAATGTTCCTGAAATACTGGAAATCCGGGTTGGCCGAATACGCCAGGGCGTTCTCAAGAAAGCTGTTTCTTCGGCAATTGCAGAGACTGGTTCCTTCTCTGGTCGACAGCGACATCAGGCCCTGCCGGGCAGGAGTGAGGGCCCAGGCACTCGAGCGCAACGGCAAGCTGATCGATGATTTTAGGATAGAAAGACAAGCGAACTCAATTCACGTCTTGAACGCCCCGTCGCCGGCAGCCACGGCATCGCTTGCCATAGGCGACTATGTAAACGAAATGGCCACCAAGTATTTCAGGCTCGAAGATTAGAGTTTGACCCACAATCCCGTTTGTTACTTAAAGGTGCGGAACATGGTAGATTTGAAGGACAAAGACTACGTAGCTATAGTGCAGTGCCACATCGTAAAGGAACGTTGCCCCGGCTACAATTGCGAAAGGGCATTCAATGAGCGCACAGGCGGTTTTTCTGCTTACCCTAAAGACAAGGCATATCGCATGCTCAATCTCACGTGCGGCGGCTGCTGCGGCAGGGCGGTGCAACGCAAACTAAGCAACCTGACCCGGCGGATCAAGAAGGAGGAGCAAATAGGAAAGGACCGCATTGTCGTTCAATTGGCTTCATGTCTGACCAAAGACAACTTCCATTCTTCACCGTGTCCGCATCTTGACTATCTCAAAAGCCTGATAGCAAAACTCGGGCTGGATGTGTGCGAGGACACATTCATCAACGAGATGTCTGAGAAACGCCGCACCCAAGGTCTGTACAACGCCGGTAACCGATGAGCAAACATCAAACCGATACTCTGTTCGAGATGGAAAGAGCGGGCCCAGAGACTTTACGCGGGCACATTATTCGAGTGGCGTTTGAGTCGGCGGCGGATACGGAATTTGACTATCTTGTCGGCGATCAGATGTGGCCTGTCCGGGCCGGCCAGAGAGTTGAGGTTCCCTTCGGGAGAAATAACAGACTGCAAAAGGGTTTCTGTGTTGAAGCGGATATCGGCGCCGAAGAGGCGTTCGGAAGCTCAGAGCGAGGCATCCGGCTCAAGGCGGTCTCGCGCGTCGTTGACAAAGAGCCGTTAGTGGATTTTGAGCTGATGGCATTGGCCCGGTGGATTGGCAGTTACTACGTTTGCCCGCTCGGGCAGGTCCTGGCTGCAATTGTACCGGCGGCGGTGAAGAAAGGGGCCGGTGTTAAGACGCAGAAGTACGTTTATCTGATGATCGGCCTTGCCGACAGCGAAGGGATCATCACCGAATTAAGGGGCAAGAAGCAGAAACAGATTGTAGCCTTCCTTCGCCAGCGAAAGGCATTTGGGCCTGATTCGGCTCTGGAATTGCAGGCCGTCCTGGAAACGGCAGATTGTGGCGCCGAACCGTTGAAGAGACTCGTCGAGCGGGAGATTGTCAGGGTCGGCCAAAAGACGGTATTGAAGTCTCTGCCCGCTATCCCGAAGGCAATCACAATGGGAACCCAGCCGCAGATAGTCCTCAATGCCGACCAGCGCGACGCGCTGGAGTCGATCAAGGCTCAGATAGATCGCGCTGGAGTCGATCAAGGCTCAGATAGATTCAGGCCAGTTCGGCGTCTCACTGGTTCACGGCGTAACCGACAGCGGCAAGACCGAACTTTATATCAGGGCCATCCGTCAGGTGTTGCAGAAGGGCCGCAGTGCCATCGTGCTTCTACCTGAAATTGCTCTGACGGCCCAGACCGTTCAGAGATTCAATGAGCGCTTCGAGAATATCGCCGTAATGCATTCGGGTCTGACCGCCGCGCAGCGAAATGTCCAGTGGCAGAAGATAAGATCGGGCGCCGCTGATGTCGTGATTGGCGCCCGGTCCGCAGTTTTCGCGCCGCTGTCGAACCTGGGTCTGATCGTCGTCGACGAAGAGCACGAGCCCAGCTACAAACAGGATACCGCCCCGCGGTACAACGGCAGAGACGTGGCGATCAAGAGGGCACAGTTGGCCGGTGCTCATTGCGTTCTGGGCAGCGCGACTCCGTCATTGGAAATGCTGTCCAACTGCCGGAGCAAGAAGCACTTTAGCCTGCTGCATCTGCCAAAGAGGGTGATGGACCTGCCGATGCCCCGGATAAGACTTGTCGATTTGGCCCAGACGCCAATGACACAAAAGGGCATGAGTCTGCTGAGCGAGCCTCTGAGTCGGCATTTGAAAGAAACCCTGGCCCGGAAGGAACAGGCAATCCTGCTCTTGAACCGACGCGGCTACAGTAGTTTTGTGTTTTGCCCATCCTGCAAGCACACGCTGCACTGCCGCAACTGCGATGTGACACTGACATTCCACAAATCGAAAAAGACTCGCTACGAGCGGATGCGAACGATCACCGGAAAGCACATGAATTATGGCTATGCGATCTGCCATTACTGCCTTGCTCAAACACTCGTGCCTGAGAAGTGCCCTCTTTGCGGCAAGGGATTCGCGATGATCGGGCTTGGCTCGCAGCGGCTCGAAGAGGAGCTGGCCAAAAAGTTCCCTGATGCCCGTGTGTCGCGAATTGACAGCGATTCGATGGCGGGCAAGGACTATTACCGGTTGCTGGGAGATTTCGGCGCCGGCCGAATTGACATCCTGGCGGGCACGCAAATGCTGGCCAAGGGGCTGCATTTTCCGAATGTGACGCTGGTCGGGATTATCAGTGCAGATACGTGCCTCTATCTGCCGGATTTCAGGGCTAACGAGCGGACTTTCCAGCTTATTTCGCAGGTGGCCGGCCGGGCCGGACGCTCAGCGAAGAAGGGCACTGTTTTCGTCCAGACATTTTTGGCCAGCCAGCCGGCTATACGATTTGCCGTCGCCGGCGACTTTGACGGTTTTGTCAGGCAGGAGCTCAGACATCGCGAGGCCTGCAATCTGCCGCCGTTCTGGCGGTTGGCTGTTATCGTAATGCGCGACATGAAGTTTGACAAGCTTGAAGCGGCCAGCCGGCAGATGCGCCAGAGGCTGGACGCTATTGTCGGGCGACAAAGACTTGAGGCTACCGTTCGCGGGCCCATTCCGGCGGTGATCAGCCGCCTGCGGCGCTTCCACCGGATGCAGTTAATCGTACAGGCGCCGCAGGCAGCAACTATACAGCGGTTGTTTGCCGCGCTGCGGGCCGAGCGACCTATTCGCCCGGCGGTCAAAACTGCGATAGATGTCGACCCGGTGAATTTATTATAGTCTGCAGTCTGGCGCCGGATTTGGCATATTCGCCAAGTTGATTGGCCGGGGAGTGGCTCAGTTTGGCCAGAGCGTCCCTTAGGGAAGTTCGCCAGTTCTGAAATCCTCCGTCCGCTCGCATGAATTTCGCAGAAATAGCTTGATTGTAGTCCCAGAATTACTATAGTGAAGCCATGAGTCTAACTCTCGGGGAGTAGCTCAGTTTGGCCAGAGCGCTGCGTTCGGGACGCAGAGGTCGCAAGTTCAAATCTTGTCTCCCCGATTCAATCGCCTCGAGTTTCAAACGGGGCACTTGCGGTCTTGTCGTCTATGAAACCGTAATACCTTGCCCGCCAATAGGCATCGATAAAGGATGCACCGCCCAACTCGCGGCGTGTATTCTTCTCGAACTGCAGCCAGAGGTTGCCGTCCTGCCAGGTTTGGCCTCCGTCTTTTGAAATGTACAGCCCTGCCGGTGTGCCGGCAAAAATCCAATCGGAATAACTCGAAACGAAAAGCGATCTGACAAGTGGAATATTGAAACCTCCTTCGGACGTCTTCCACCCGGCTCCGCTTTTGACTGAGACGCCGCGATCGGCCGCTGCGTAGAACCTGCCGCTTTCCTTAGCGTCCGCAACGAGATGATTCAATTCCGATCGCACCCCCAATTGTACAAGTCCGATCATACCCTTGTCTCTGAGCACCTGAAAGATCTCCGACATGCCGTTTGACCATGTCCTGCCGGCGTCTCGACTTTCCTGCAAAATCGAAAGCGGGCCAAGTGCCCCATATCCTGATTTGAATCCGACCCATATTCGCTCGGGATCCTTCGGGTCCGCCGCGAGCCAGGGATATGTTTGAGCATACTCGCCGAGTCCAAAATCACTTGCCCTCGTCCACTCCTGCTGGTCCAGGCGGCGCGTGAAGAGTCTCCTTTCAGAAATGGCATAAAGCCTTGGCACCGACCCGTGAGCAATGACGAATTTCGGCGTGCCGAGCACCGGCAGTTCTGCCGTCAGCTTCTCCCAGGACTGTCCGAGATATTCGGCGCCGTAGTCGCGCGAGCGGTAAACGTTCTTGTTCGTGATCGCATATATGATGCTAAAGTCCTCAGGCGAGATTTCGATGTCCACTGGCGTCTCGCCATCAAGCGGTATGGGCATCTTTTGCCAGGAGCTTCCTGCCGTTGTTGTTAGATAGAAGCCGTCATCACATGCCGTCATCAAGATTCGCGATCTTTCGCCAACGACGACTTTCCTGGCCGGTGAATGGAGGCTCTGATCGATCGGGCGCCAGTTCTGCCATGTGGTCGCGCCGTCTCGTGACTGATACAGTCCGCCTTCGGCGCCGACAGCAAAGATGACCATCGCATCTTCTGGCGAAACGGCCACATCGACCACAGTTCGACTGTGCCAGCCGTCCGGACGAAGCACATTGGCCTTCCAGATGTACTCGTTGTCCCACGCCGCAAGGTAGGTGGGATACGGGGGCTTTAGATCCGGGTTCAGGCTGTTCATTTGCGGCTTTATGGTCATATCGGTCGGGAAAGTCTGCAATGTGAAAAGCGCTTCTTTAAGGGCCTTCTCCCTCCCGGGTGCATCGGGAGCAATCGCGCAATAGATATAGGTGAACAGACTTTGGGCATCGTCCGTGTGATTCTTCCACAGGCCGTCAGCAACCTTTCGGAACGCCCCGAGCAGTTCGGTATCAGTCTCGATTCGCAAAAGCACGTCAAGGTGACAGAATACATGTTCGGCATCGTCGAAGTTCTTGCCTGTGTTGAATACTGCCAAGTCGCGAACACCGTACTGGTTGATCAGTTCGTCATAGACCTTCCTGAACTTACCTTTCCCCGTCGCAT
>Ga0111165_1021_pt1 | contig 18205 bp, 15 predicted proteins | sample DeeMarSeWOR28_12_FD_80268 | JGI IMG/M metagenome (GOLD analysis project Ga0111165, IMG submission 80268) | Phycisphaerae bacterium SG8_4 | reverse complement strand
ATTTGGTCTCACAGCTACGAGTGCCGGTACGGCAAGGTCGGCTATCCCGACGGCCCGCGGGCGTCGGTGACCATCAACGATGGCCGGGCCTATTCGCTTGGGACGCTCGGACACTTGTTCTGTTTCGATGCGGCAGAGGGCAACGTGCTCTGGAAGAGGGACCTCAACAGTGAATATAAAATAAAACTTCCTATCTGGGGCATTGCCGCTGCACCGCTGGTGGAGAATGACCTGCTCATACTGCACATAGGGGGCGAGAACGCGTGCCTGGTTGCCCTCGATAAGACAAGCGGAGCGGAGAAATGGCGGGCCCTCGACGAGCGGGCCTCGTATTCGGCGCCCATTGTCATCGAACAGGCCGGCCAGCGAGTCCTTGTCTGCTGGACCGGCGACAGCGTTTCGGGACTCGATCCGGCGACCGGAAAGCTCCACTGGCGTCATCCGTTCACTCCCTCCAAGATGGTACTCAACATTGCGAGCCCAGTATTCGAGAACGGCTATCTTTTCGTCAGCGGTTTTTACGACGGCTCGCTTCTGCTCAAAGTCAAATCTAACAGTTTAGCTGTTAACAAAGTCTGGCGGCGCATTGGCGAGAGCGAAAGAGATACAGACAGCCTCCATTGCTGCATATCCACTCCCATCATTGCGGGCGACTACATCTACGGCGTGGACAGCCACGGCGAGCTTCGCTGCCTGGATCTGCTAACCGGAGACCGCATCTGGGAAAGCCTCGAAGCCGTGCCCAAAGACCGGTGGTCAAACATTCACATGGTGCGAAACCAAGACAGGATATGGATGTTCAACGAGCGCGGGGAGCTGATCATCAGCAAGCTCTCGCCCGAAGGATTTCATGAAATCAGCCGTGCCAAGATCATCGAGCCCACCGAGGGACAACTCAATAGACGCGGCGGAGTCTGCTGGTCGCATCCCGCGTTTGCCTACAGAAACATCTATGTCAGGAACGACCGCGAATTGATCTGCGTGGATCTCTCGGACGCGCGATAAAACACCGCACACATGTTCGTGACCTGGGCGCCATCGGATCGAACCCAGTGGGCCAGAGGTTGCGGAACCGGTCACGCTGAGGCCTCCGCTCACACGTAACCGGTTTGCGGGTTTCGCAAAGTCCTTGTTGTCATCCAGCTCACCCTCATCCGCCCTGCGAGTCAGTACCTGATCGGATACCAAACCATGCCGATCCATTCATGCACTGCAGCCGTACTGTATACCAGTTCGCTTGCAGAGGGGATAATGCTCGTGATACTGCATTCCAGCGGGAGATAGAGGTAGTTGACGGGAATAGGGACAATCGTATCGTCGCCGAACCGACCCTTGAATGTCCTCTCCGAACGCATCATGTGCAGGGCCGATGTCACAAGTCCGATACGTTTGGCCTTCGTCGCAGAAAGCAACTTTGCAAGCTCTACGGCCTGCTCCATCGTATTGTGTGTCTTTGTCTCGGTGATGATCTGGCTTTCCGGCACACCCATTTCAATCGCCAAAGCCTTCATGACCTCACCTTCAGTTTCGGTCGTTCGCCGCCTATCGCCACCGGAGAGGATTAACGTTTTCGCACCACTTCGCTTGAAGATCTTGACACCACTTACCAGCCGCGAGTAGGTAATTGGCCCCATTTCAGGGTATTCTCGAAGCCCGCCTGAAACATACATGCCTCCGCCCAGGATAATCATTACGTCAAGGCTCGCCAGGACTTCGTCGTCAGGCACCCTGTACCGGCTCTCCAGAGAGTAGGCGAGCAACCTCGACACTGGATTGATGCTCAACAGATACAAGACAAGCACTCCCGAGAGCACCAGGAACCATCCGAGCTTCGGCCTCGACTTCTTTCGCGAGCATTTTAGAAAGATCAGACCCGCTACAATAAGAGCCAGGACCCACACAATCGGGGTGCAGGCCGACTTCAAAAGGTAAACCATGTCTGCAAATCCTTTCCGAGTTTAGGCTCTGTCGGAAAACTCAGTCGTCGCCCCAAGAGCAAGCGGTTTTTCGCCTGGTAAAGCCTTTCCCGAGCGACGCCGAGATAACTGAAGCAGGCGCTATCGATCTTCTCGTCGATGCAACTGCCGGCGCCGTGACAGTCAAGCAGCAAATGTGCCTCTCGAAGCCATATATAGTCCTCCGACAAAGCCCTGGGCTTCACGGCGCGTTGGCTTTGGAGCCAGAGGTAACATGCGCCTGCACAAAGCAGAGAGAAGCGAAGGCATGCCAACGAACCCCGGCAGTCAACGGACAAACTCGGCGCTGGCGGAACGTCCCTTACCGGCCCGCATCATCTCCGGCCCGCGGGGCGTCGGATTCCGGCTCACTCTTAGGTTGAACGAAAGTGACTCGTCGCTCAGTCCCGTCAACCGTAACTCTGATAAACTTTCCGCTGCGTTTTTCCGGACCGCTCGGCCAACGCACCATCAAACCCGTCACATCCAAGTATCCGTTTTCAATAGCCTCTTCGTCTAGATCATACCGAATAACCTGCGGACACGGTCCCGAGAGCTCACCATTTAGTTCGTAGAGTGTTCCACCCGGGGGATCCGACATGTAGGTAACCTTGACCTGCTTGTTTTGCCCGCATCCGCCGGCAAACAGCACCGCGACAACAACTGCCACTACGAAACAGTGTTTCATGGATAGTCCCTTCCACACAACGAATTACCCAAAATACTATAGGCTCTCACCTACAACAAAAACGCGATTTACTTTTGTCGAAATTATCCTTGAAAGCTCAACTCTTATCAAGCGCAATGCCTGCATTTCGGTTACATCGGCAATCTGTAGCTTTTCAGAACCTGTTTTAGTGCTCTTGCGGCGCCGCCGAGGCAGGCGTCCAGTTCCGTCCAGAAGTCGCTGCCGTGATTCTTGATCCGGGTGTGGACCAATTCGTGCAGAATCACGTAGTCGATGAGTTCGGCGGGCAGTCTCACGAGATTCATGTTCAGACTTATGTTGTTCTTTGCCGAACAACTGCCCCATTTGGTCTTCTGATTTCGTATCGAGACCTTGTTGAATCTGAAATCGTGCAACTCGGCCAGAGCCTCCAATCTCTCGATCAGCGTTGCTCTGGCCCTGGTCTTGCTGATCGGAGGAAGTGGCGCCGGTTCACGATTGTCGCCGAGCTGCTCGAATCTTCTCAGGTGCTTCTTGATCCACGGAATCTTGGAGTTGAGGAACTGCTGGGCTCTCTTGAGAGACACCCCCCTGGGGATAGTTAATCTAACGCCTCGGTCGGGCCTTACGGTAATCCGCAGATGTTTTGCGCGGTCGGAAATCGCCAAAACAACCGGACCGACATCCGGAACCTCGCATGTTGTTGACATAGGTGCCCGAGAATTCAAGTCTTAGTTCTCTATAAGTCGTCTGCGTATTCAACGCGCGCCAATCCGTTTACGGCCCGACAGCCCTGATTCTAACAAGTCACACCAGGCCTGCAACAGACACAATCGGTCTTCATGAGAGATTCTCGAGCCCGATCCAGAAAGTGTTTCCAAAGATAATCCCGATCCATTATCATCAGACCGGCAAATTTGAAAAGAAACATCATGTAAGAATTGAGGGTATTGTCCCATGCAGAACGGCATGAGCATGGCGCAGGCTAAGTGCAACAGGCGCGGCTTTCTCAACGCTATCGGTCTGGGCACGGCGACTTACGTGCTGGGCCGCGGGGCCCGGACTGAGGCGGCGACTGCCACCAATCCAAACATCCTGTGGCTTTCGTGCGAGGATATCAGCCCGCACCTGGGGTGCTTCGGTGATGAGAATGCAATCACACCGAACATCGATCAACTGGCCCGCGAGGGCGTTCGCTATACTAATGCATTCACCACAGCAGGTGTCTGCGCACCCTGTCGTTCGGGAATCATCACCGGCATGTATCAGACAACGATCGGGACCCATCACATGCGGTGCAGCGCCAAACTGCCCGCCATGATAAAGGCCTTCAGCACTTATCTGCGAGAGGCCGGCTACTACTGTACAAACAATTCCAAAACCGATTACCAGACTGCCGATCTGCACGATGCATGGGACGAGTCGAGCGGTAGAGCGCATTGGCGAAATCGCAGCAGAGCCCAGCCTTTCTTCGCAGTGTTCAACTTTGTCGGCTGTCATGAAAGCGGCATTGCAGGCGAGGCCAAATATAAAAGTGTCACAGCGGCCTTGAAGCCTTCGCAGCGGCAGGATCCGAAGAAACTCAAGTTGCCCCCCTATTATCCCGACACGCCGACAGTGCGGGAAGACTGGAAACGCAACTACGAACTGATAACGGCCATGGACGCCTGGGCCGGCGAGATGATCGGCCAACTGAAGGCCGAAGGGCTCTACGAGAACACAATCATCTTCTTCTGGTCCGATCACGGAGTAGGCCTGCCGCGAGCAAAACGTTGGCTTTATGACTCGGGGACACACATACCACTGGTTGTCCGCATTCCCGCAAGGTTCCGCGCGGCCGGCCAGGGTGAACCCGGCTCTGTCGACGACCAGCTCGTAAGCTCGATCGACTTCGGCCCTGCGGTAATTAGCCTGGCGGGACTAAAGATTCCTGAATATATGCAGGGACAACCGTTCCTCGGGCCCAATCCACCTGAGCCGAGAGAATACGTTTTTGGCGCGCGAGACAGAATGGACGAGCGATACGACATCATTCGCAGCGTCCGCGACAAACGCTATCGGTACATCCGCAACTACGAACCTCTCAAAACATATTACCAGTATATGAACACACCCGAAAAGGGCGCGACCATGAAGGAGATCCGGCGGGTTCACGCAGAAGGCAGGCTGCCGGCAGCAGCAAAACTGTTTATGGCCGATCGCAAACCGATAGAGGAACTTTACGATCTGCAGAATGACCCAGACGAGATCAACAACCTTGCGGCTGATCCTAAATACGCCAGCAGACTCAAGCGGATGCGAGAAGTCCATCTGAGATGGGTCCGACAGACAAGAGACCTCGGCCTGGTACCGGAGCCGGAGCTTGTCGAGCGCGAAAAGAAGTTCGGCAGCCGCTACGCGATCCTGCGCCAGCCGGGCGGCGAGGCCCTCAACAGCCGACTCGGCAAAATCGCCTCACTTGCCTCCGAAGGCAAGGCGGTAATGCCCGAACTTATCGCGGCCATGGACGACGAGGATGCGGCGATTCGCTATTGGGGAGCTACCGGGATAGGCAACATCGGCACAGATGCCAAGGCTGCCGCGGGCAAAATGACGGCGGCACTTGAAGATGAATCGGTCAGCGTCAGAGTCGCGGCCGCACGAGCATTGTGCATGATGGACAGGCCGCGAAGAGCCCTGCCTGTCCTTATCGAAACCTTGCGCGGCGAAGACACCTGGGGACGTCTCCAGGCGGCTATCGTCCTTGACAGCATCGGCGAGCAGGCCAGAGCCGCCGAAGGAGCACTGAAAGAAGCCCTTACGGATCAGCCCAGCAAGTATATTACCCGCGTTGCCAATCGCGCTTTGAATGTTCTCAACGGGACCAAAAACGTTGTCAAATAATGAGAAAGGGCACGAAAATGAATCGTATTGCATTTCCACTCGCCGTGACATTGGCCATAATGTTCTCATCTTTTGCCATTTGCAGCGCCGAGGACGCCATAGTGCCAAAGAACAGAATTGTACTTTTCGACGGCAAGAGCTTCGACGGCTGGTTCAGATATCTTAGAAACAATCAGGGTGATGTCGATGAAACCTGGAAGGTCAAGAGTGGCGGAATTCTCACCTGTGCGGGCGAGCCTCGCGGCTACATCCGCACAAACGCGGCATACAAGAACTACAAGCTTCACGTCGAATACCGCTGGCCCGCCAAGCCAGGCAACAACGGGATACTCGTTCACATGGTCGGTGAGGACAAGGTCTGGCCCATGAGCCTGGAGTGCCAGGGCGGGTACCACAACCAGGGTGATTTCTGGGAGATCGGCGGCCTGGAGTTCAACGAGCACGCTATCGGCGGCCATCGTGTCCGCGGCAGACGGGTCCTGAAGTACGGCGAGCACAACGAGAAAGAGGCCGGGCAGTGGAATGTCTACGAGGTATGGTGCGTCGGCGGCACCGTGAGACCCTATGTCAACGGCAAGCTCATGAACGAGGCCAGCGATTGTTCGGTCAAGGAAGGAAAGATTTGCCTCCAGAGCGAAGGCGCCCCGATAGAGTTTAGGAATATTTACGTCGAGCCAGCAAAGGATTTGCCCTGGCCCGTCATACCGAACAGAAAGATTGCCCTGTTCAACGGCAAGGACCTCGACAGCTGGGTGCGCTTTATCCCCGGAGACGAACCTGACGCCGACAAGAAATGGACGGTAGACAAGGTCTGGTCCGTCCGCGACGGCATCATTCGATGCGCCGGCGTGCCCAACGGCTACATACGTACGACCGAGAGCTACGCCAACTACAAGCTGCATCTCGAATGGCGCTGGCCCGGCAAGCCGACAAACAGCGGCGTTCTGCTCCATCGCGCCGGTATCGACAAGGTCTGGCCCCAGTGTGTCGAGGCGCAACTGATGAACCAGAACGCCGGTGACTTCTGGTTGTTGAGTTTTTCGACGATAAAGGCCGATGGCAAGCAGATAGGTCCGGAGCAATACGCAAACGCGGAGAAGATGAATCCATCGAACGAGAAGCCTGCCGGGCAGTGGAATTACTACGACATCGTCTGCGACGGCAAGACAATTACTCTCTCTGTCAACGGGCTGCTCCAGAACAAGGGCGCCGACGCCAATCCTTCTCACGGGCCAATCTGCCTTCAAAGCGAAGGCAGCCCGATCGAGTTTCGCAATATCTATCTGGAGCCAATTCGATAGAGGTGATAACGCGAACGACTCATAGAGTTAGGTTTACCGTCTGAGGAAGCCATGCATCAATGAAACTCAAAATCTGGTTTATGGAGACTCGACCGCAGTTTCTGCTGCTCTCGGTGGTCCTGGTTCTTCTGGGCACCGCAATAGCCTGTCATCAGGGGCAGTTCGACTGGCTCAAGTTCATCCTCACGACGCTGGGTTTGGTCCTGGCGCACGCCAGCGTTAACATCCTCAACGATTACTTCGATTACCAGAGCGGGATCGACCTGGAAACCACTCAGACACCCTTCTCCGGAGGAAGCGGAATCCTCCCGGAGGGTCTGCTCGAACCGAAGGGGGTCTATAGATTCGGCGTCGGCTGCCTGTTGACAGCCCTGCTGATCGGCATTTATCTTACCGTTGTTTCGGGATGGAAACTCCTGCCGCTGGTGATCGTCGGCGGTGTGGTCATCTACTTCTACACCTCGTATCTGACAAAGTGGATCGCCGGTGAAATCTGGGCCGGCCTCGGCTTGGGGACCCTGCCCGTTTTGGGGACATATTTCGTCCAGACCGGCAGCTACAGCCTCGAGGCGTTCGTCGCCTCTCTCGCGCCGGGATTCCTGACGGCGAACTTGCTTTTTCTCAACGAATTCCCCGACTTTGAAGCTGACAAGAAGGGAGGCCGCTACCACATAGTGATCGCCCTGGGCAAAGAGAAGGCCTGTTACCTGTACGCCGGATTGATGGCGATGACCTACCTGTGTATTGTCGCCGGAGTCTTCTGCAGATTGATGCCCCCTCTGACATTGATTGGTCTTCTCTCAGCACCTGTTGCATTAAAGGCAATCAGCACAGCATTCAAGCATCACGATGATCTTCAGAAGATGATACCCGCCCTGGGAGCAAATGTGATCACGGTTCTTTCAACGGACGCCCTACTGGCGTTAGGTTATTTTCTCACGAGGCTTATCTAGAAAAGCCCCTTCTCAGTTCTTTGTGCCGAGCGGTTCGCCGGTTTTCCATTTTTCGAACATCTCCTCGTAACCGCTGAGCGAAAAAGAATATTGAGTGAAGGCGTCGTAGACCGCAATTGCATCCAGGGAAAACGAACTGACCTTCACGCCAAAGACGTTCTCGCCAACGACTGGCCTGCCCACATAGCCCAACACCTTGACCTGGTGACCGTCCGCAACGGTCGTGTCTCCGCCGCGATAAACTACTGTTAAGGGGTCGTCGGTCGGCAGGCGCTCGCCCGTACCCGCAAGGCGGCTCTGCACAAGTAGCTCGAACCGGACGCCGTCCTGTGTATGCTCGACATTAGCTGCACGACCGCCGAACGCATAAAGCTCTCCAGCATGACGCTTCGGGTTTGCCTTGATCTGTCGGAATTTGTTAATGCCGAAGATCTGATACCTTGTCGGCTCGGTCTGTGCGCAGCCGCCGGCAAACAACAGAGCAACAACAAACAGTATCTTCTTCATTTCCGCACCTCCAAGACAAGCCAAAACATGTTGTCAATTCTCTATGAGGGTTCTTCGCCCCCTGTCAAATGGGGCAGGCCCTCTTCGAGCACCATCTGCTCTGTCAGATCCTGGTCAATCTCGGTCAGGAACCGGCTCGGCTTCATCATGATCAGGCTGCGCGAGCGATTGCGATAGACCTGGGGCACGACCAGATATACTTCGTCCTTGGCCCTGGTCGTAGCAACGTGAAAGACGCGCCGCTCCTCTTCTTCATCCTCCTGCGTGTTCAGGGCAAAATCCGTCGGAAACCTCCCATCGGCCAGCCAGGGGATGAACACCACTGGCCACTCCAATCCCTTCGCCTGATGAACCGTGCTGAGTGTGACGAATTCCTGTTCGGTGGGGCCTGTCACGATGGTCTCGCCGGAGTACTCACCGGCAAGTGATATGTCAGTCAGGAATGCTTCAAGGTTGTTGTACTGGGCAGCGAAGTCAGCCAGCGCCCTGAGGTCCTCCTTGCGCAGATCTGCTCCGTCGTAATGCGAAACAACATAGTCGCCGTAGAAATCATCGACAGTCATATCAATTATCTCAGCGGGGGAATTCAACTGCCTTAACCTGCCGATAAGACTCGCAAGGTCCACGTAGAAAGATCTTGCGCCGGCGGGCAGCAGCTTACCCGCACCGCCCTCGACGGCGGATTTCAAAGGGTCATCCGAACCGCTTATATGTTGCCATATTCTTTGCGATAGAGCCGTGCCGACTCTGGGCAGCATTTTGAGGACTCGAAGCCAGGCCAGCTCATCGTGTGGATTCTGCAATATACGCATGTAGCAGAGCACGTCCTTCATATGAGCCTGCTCGAAGAAACGCAACCCACCCCTTACCTGAAACGGAATGTTGCGACGCTGGAACTCCAGTTGAATCTCAAGCGAGTGCCAGTGACTGCGATAGAGCACGGCAATATCATTGAGGCCTCGCCCCTCGTCGAGAATATGGAGTGTGTACTCGGCGATAAAGCAGGACTGGACGAAATGATCATGGCAAGGCACGACCGCGGGCTTGAGCCCCGAGGACCTTGTGGCTCGCAGGTTTTTGGCAAGTCTGCGACTGTTGTGGGCGATGCTGCTATTGGCAACGGCGAGTATTTCGGGAGTGGAGCGATAATTCGTTTCGAGCCTGTACTCCCTGGCATCGGGGTATCGATCCTTGAAACCGACGATATTCTCAAAATTCGCCCCGCGAAAACTGTATATGGACTGCGAATCGTCGCCCACCACAGTCACGTTGCGATGCGCCGAAGCAAGCAGATCAACGATGGCACTCTGGACAGCATTTGTATCCTGATACTCGTCAACCAGGATATGAAGAAACTGATTGGCAAGCATCTCGCGGACATCATCGTGGCCGCTTAGAAGTCGCAACCAGGCGCTGAGCAGATCGTCAAAATCCAGCAGTTGCCGTTCGGCCTTCTTCGACGCATACAGGGCCAGCACCGCGTCCAAAGGAGCAAGCGTGTTTTGAATCGCGCTCGATATACCGATCAACACTGACTTCTGGGGAAAGCGTCTCTTGCGGATATCCACACCGGCCTCCTGAACGCAGGACGCTATCAGATCTTTGCTGTCCTCGCGATCCAGTATCGTAAAGTCAGGCGAAATGCCCAGAACCTTGCCGTTCCGGCGGAGAATCCGATTGCCGATGTGGTGAAATGTGCCGCCCCAGATATCCCGGGTCTTCTGCTTGACCAGCAATTCAACCCGGCTGAGCATCTCGCGGGTGGCGCGGTTGGTAAACGTAACCAGCATGATCCGCGACGGATCGATGCCGTTGTCGACGAGCCACGCGAGGCGATATGTCAAGGCGCGGGTCTTGCCGCTGCCGGCGCCGGCTATCACGAGCACGGGGCCGCCCGGCGCAGTCGCTACGGCGAGTTGCTCGGAGTTTAGCTCCGCGGCAAAGTCTATCTGGCTGGCCGCGCTTCTCGATTTCAGGGTGAATTTTCTTGTCATCCTTCCACGATCGTGAAACTGACAACGTTATGATTCTTCAAAATACAATCGATCGTCGCCCAGCATAGCAGAAAACCGTCCGAATGTCAGGCCTGTGTTTACGCGGCCGTTCCCCAACTGTGGCACTCTACTGCGATTGATGATAGATGTCTGGTTACTCTGCCCCTTACCCAGACCGGACCCGGCGTTCGGCAAATATTGTGATATTTCTCCAACTGGTCGGGGAAAAAGGTTACTTCCGCCAGGCCCGACGAATCTTCCAGCGTTACGAAACCCATTATTTTGCCGTTATTGGTTTTGGCCCGGCGGGCTGTGGCGATAAAGCCCGCTATCGTGATTTCCTTGTTTATGAACTTCTCCAGCCGGACGGCGGGCACGTGTTTGATCCGGAACAATATCGCCGGATGTATGCTGAACGGAATTCCGGTGACATCAACTTCGGCTTTTAGCTTCGCCATCCTGTCGTAATCGTCCAATCGCGAAAGATTATTGTAAATATCGAACAGCAATAACTGATTCGGGTTCAACGGCGCAAGCTGCAATTGCATCAGCATCGCGGGCCGGCTTATTCCAAGGTCGTCGCAGGCACCGACGTGGACGAGATTTTGCAGCTCCGGTCTTCTGAATCTCACCCTTGTCCGCAGATCGTCGATATCCGCAAACATCCTGACCTTCCGCTCGGCAATAATGGCCTGCATAGTGGCACAGCTTAAACCCTTGATTATGTTGAGGCCCGCCCTGATTGCCTTTGCCTCAGGCGCCCATTCCAAATTGCTTTTGTTTACATGCGGGGCCAAGATTTTTATGCCGCGCCTTATGGCGTCCCACACGTATACCCTCAGCGGATACATCCCATGATGATTGTTGAACAACGACGTATAGAACTGACTTGGATAATTGGCCCTCAGGAAAGCCGTCTGCCAGGAGATGTTGGCATACACCGTCGCGTGGGCCTTGCAATATGAATACGCCGCGAATCTGAGGATGTCGCCCCAAATAGCTTCAGCACTTTGGCGGTCGATGCCCGCCTGCAAAGATCGCGAATATACAAAGTCGGCATATTGATTCTGCAGTCGCGAGGCGGAGACCTTCTTCGATACTTCGGATCTGAACCTGTCGGCGTCGGCAAGACTGTAGCCGGCAACCTCCACCGCTATACGCATCACGTCTTCCTGATACAGCATTACGCCGTATGTATCGCCAAGCATTTTCTCCATCTTGGGGTGCAGATACTCGAATGACTTTCCGTTGACGTGCCGCTCGATAAATTCCGATTTCATTCCCCCTGAGGCAGGACCGGGTCTTATTAACGATAAAGCGATTGCCACGTCTTTTCGACTCTTGACCTTTAGCCCCCTGAGCAATTGCCTCATCCCCGGAGATTCGCACTGGAACACGCCGAGACTGTCGCCGGAGCTTAGCATTTCTGCCGTTTTTTTATCTGTCGGATCGATGATGTCGATATCCAAACCGCTTTGATTTCTCCTGACAATATTCACCGCTTCATTTACCGTCGAAAGCGCTCTATTGCCCAAAAGGTCGATCTTAATCAAACCCACCGCCTCGGCGGCGTCTTTATCGTACTGGGTTATGATCACACCCTTATTTGCGCGCTCCAGCGGGACGATGTCCCTTACCGGCGACGGAGTAATCACTATTCCGCCGCAATGAACCCCGAGGTGCCTGGGGATTCCCAATATTTTATCAGCCAGGGCGTATACGGGCGAATCAAGATGCGTCCTGCGGTCCTTAACAAGCCGGCTGACCTCCGACGGCTCCAGACCGCACGCCCGGGCGCTGTCGCGGATAGCGCTCTTTCGCCGGTATCGGTTTATATTCGAGATCATTGCTACGTGCTCGGCGCCCCAGTTGTCGTAGCAATATTCTATTACATCGTCACGCCTTCTCCAGCACAGATCGATGTCGATATCCGGGCAGTCTTTTCTTCCCGGGTTCATAAAACGCTCGAAATAGAGGCTGTTCTCTATCGGACAGACCCTCGTAAAACCCAGCACGTAGCTCACGAGCGAACCGGCGGCCGAGCCGCGTACTTCCACAGGAATTTCATTTCGTTTGGCGAAATTGACTATATCGTAAACCACGAGAAAATAGTCGCTGAATCTGTTCTTGGTAATAACATTCAATTCATGCTCCAGCCTCTTGACCGTATTCTTGTCCACGGTACCGTATCTTTTCGCAAGGCCCAAGTGACAAAGCCTGGCCAGTTCACCGTCGGAGCTTTTGCCCTTGGCAAGTTTGACTTTGGGAAGATGATACCTGTCAGTCAACAACTGGAAATTGCACCGCTGCGTTATTTGCTCGGCGTTTATGATTGCTTCGGGATAATTTCGAAACCTTTGCCTGAGTTCTTTTTCGGATATCAGCCTGTTGAATCCGCAGTTGTCTTGCGGCCCCTCTCCGGCGACGCTCAACTGTCTTATCTTCGCCAGGAGTCTGGCTGTAACTATATCGTCATCTTCGATGATATTAAAAACAGTCTGTGCTACAGCTCTTATCCCATGAGCCTTCACCCACTCGAGCTGACCGGCCTGGCGGCAACCTGCGAACAGGCAATCTTCATCGAGAAACTGTTTGAGCTCGCCGAGAAGATCCGGCTGATCACAGATGCAGATTATTCCCTCGCTATTGTATTTTAACTGTTCTACAAAATCGAAGCTCGGACATAGATTCTTAGCCGTGGTTATTCTACAGAGATTCTTATAGCCGGTACTGTTTTCAACGAGCAATATGGCCCGTTGATTGTCGGCCAAAATCTCGACCCCAAGGATGGCCCTGATATCTACCTGCTCGGCTGCTTTGTAAAAATCCGCCGCCCCGCATACCGAGTTTACATCCGCCAGTCCAACAGCTCCATAGCCGTATTCCTTGGCCTGTTTGGCCAATCGCTGCACCGAGACAGAGCCTCTCAAAAGGCTGTAATAACTTCTGCATGTAAGGGCGGCAATGCGCATACCATGTCCACTCTGAAAAACGGAATTTCAGATTCGTTTTATCCATTTAAGGCGATCCGTGCCAGGTCAGGATAGGCCTTCAAGAGTCCTTCGGGAACGGGTTGTTTCTGGCCTGTGAGCAGAGCCTTCAGCTCGAGCGCGTTGGCAAGCTCGGCGCCTCGATAGTGATTGTTCGTGATCACTGTGAGCGTCTTGAAGGCGCCCGCCAATCGCTCGGCTCTTTTCTTTATCTGAGAAAGCTCGTCGTCGTTGTAATAGTAATTGTAGGTTTCATCCCTGCCCGCCTTGCTGAACCACTTCTCTTTGTTCCTTCCGTGCATCCTGAAATAGCCGTGCTCGCCTACGGTGCATTGCTGCATATTGAACGAATTCCAGGTGGTCGGATAATCGAGATTGCAGACAGTGACACCGAGTCCCCGCAGAAAATCCAGGGCCTCCGGACTCTCCCATGATTTGTGTCTTAACTCCACTGCGAGGTTGAAAACGTTGGAGAAATTGTCCACTATCTTCGATAGGTGCTGGCGGCGTTGCGCAGTATCAGAAAAATCGTATTTGAATTGAACGAGCAAGTGCTTCAATTTGCCTTCTTCGAGCAAAGGTTCGAAACCCGTATGAAACTGTTTTACGGTAGCAGGATCGATCCTACCCTTGTGTGTGAATTCGTTATGCAGCTTGGCGGTAAAGAAAAAGCCGCTCCTTCCCGCCGTTCTTCGCAGCCATGATTTGCTGTTGTGCTCGACAGGCGGCCTATAGAACGTGCTGTTAATCTCCAGACAGTCGACAAATCTGCTCACATACTCGAGTTGGTCGATCTTCGAACTCGTATAGACAATTCCCTTCCAGTCCGCGTACGACCAGCCTGCTATGCCTATGTAGATTGGAGATGACATTTCTGCTTCTGCGACTCACATTTTCCTGACGAAACCGATTACCCTGCCGATGATCTGGACTCTCTTGCTGCCTCGCTTGACGTATTTGGTTTTGTACCCTGCCGCCTTATTGGCCGGCTGTAATGCTATCCGGTCCCGCCGGATATATATTCTCTTTACCGTCGTTTCGTCATCCAGCAAGACCACGGCGATCTTGCCGTTCTCGATCGTCTTCGAAGGCCTGACAGCAACGTAGCCACCGTCCATAATACCTTCGTCGATCATGCTCTCGCCGGAGACCTTTAACAAGAACGCATCCTCAGGAAGACCGAGAAGCTCTTTAAGATCCGCATACTCATCAATATTTTCCTGCGCCAATATAGGCTCACCCGCTGCAACTCTGCCCACAACGGGCATGCCTTCTGTTCGCCTCTTGTCGTCGAGATATTCCTTGGACAGTCTTAGTCCCCGATGGCCCCCTGAATCCGACAGGTAACTCTTTTCCTTCAGATATCCCACCAGTTGATACACCGAATTCTGCGCCAGCTTGAAATGCCGGGCAATCTCCTTCTGGCTAGGCGGATCACCAGCCCGCAGTCGAGCCTCGATGAACGCAAATATCTTCTGTTGTTTTTCCGTTAAAAGTTCCATAGTTTAAGCCAATTTACATTATATGGTCAAATAACCATATAAACAAGAATAAATCAAAATTTCTTAAAATAATTCTGCAACAACATAACTTCTGTTTGCTCAAATGCTTACAAGGAGGGCAGCAACATCTACTTTACCACAACCAACAAATCTTCACCCCGCCCACCCAAAAATTTGACAGAATTCCACATATCTGCTAAGATATTTGTACTGTCGCACTTTTTTGACGAATAGCTAAGAGCGACAGAATAGACAGCCACTTGATTCTGAGGCAAAGATGAGAGCCATAAAGTCTCGCCTGGCAGCAGTGGGCTTGATTTGCCTGCTGTTGCTCTTGACAGACACGGCTACGGCGCGCGTACGCATTAGCATCGGTCTCGGCACCTCTTTCGGGCACCATTATGGGCATTATTACGGCCCCCGCTATCCACACCACAGATGGTACGGCTGGTGGACAGGTTGCCATGACCCGTGGTGGGGCCATTCGCACTGGCCAGGCCACTACTATCCGTCGGGATCGAGCTTCTGGATTCACCAAACCTTTCCGATAGTCATCAACCCCCGGCCTCGCGTTAAGGCTCCAGCAGATAATCCCGCGCCAAAGCCGCAGATTTCTCAAAGGACGCGGCAGCAACTGAGCGAACTGCTCAAAGTGCTCAAGATCGGCGACAAGGCTAGCCGCCTCGGCGCGATTCGCGAGCTGGCGCCATTTTCTTTCGATGCCAAAGTACGAGCCGCCCTCGAAGAGGTTCTGCTGTCGGACTCCGAAGCGGAGTTGAGAAAGCAGGTCGCAACATCGCTCGGCGGGACTGAAAACTCAGATGTCACCGCCGCCTTGAAAATAGCCAAGGCAAAAGATGCGGACAGAGGCGTTCGTCAGGCCGCCTACCGAGCGATCATTATGATCGAGGGATATTAGGCTCTGTCGAAGAACTCTATCTGGCCGCGAGCGGGGCCGGATGTGCTCGATGGGACGTGGGCTGGCCGGCTGGAAGAAGGCCCCGAAAAATACTTGACAACTTTTGGAGAAAAGGTAAAGTCTGGTTGATATTCGTCCGATAATTACAGTATCAGTAATCAAAAAAGGATGGTGTGAAGAGTCATTATTCCTGATCGAACAAATTGTGGTCCAGAGAGAAGGAGTAGCGAAAAGATGAAACAGATGCGGATTCTTACAGGTGTGATGGTGCTGGCCTTTGCCCTGGTCCCGGCAGGCTGCAACAGAAACGAGCGGGCCAGTCTCAAGGCAACCTTGGAAAAGACCGAGATCGAGAGAGACGACCTTAAGGCACAGGTCAATGCGGTGACAAAGAGTCGCGATCAGTTGCAGAAACAGCTCGACGAGCTTGACGGCTCGCGCGCGCAGTTGCAGGAGCAGCTTGTCGAACTGAGAAGCTCCCGCGAGGAACTTCAAAGCCAGGTCGCCGAACTGAGAAGCTCACGAGAGGAACTTCAAAACAAGGTCGCCGGACTTAGCGAATCTCGCACTGCGCTGGAAAAGAAGGTAGCAGAACTCACGAAGTCACGCGATGCAGCCGTCGCCGATGCACAGAACGCCAAGGGCAGAATCGACGCGCTGGCAGCCCAGTTGGACGGCGAGACACAAAAGGTTCGCACACTGGAGGGCCAATTGAAACAGGTGCAGACCGCCATCGCGGAACTCCAGAAGAAATTCTCGCTCTGACAGCGATCAGGGATGCGACCGAACAAGACTGACCATGTCGCCCTTTGCTCAGTACGTGCCCGGCGCTCCCAGCGTTCCCCAGATGCTGGTGGCGCTCTGGAAGATCATCCAGATAAGCATGATACTGATCAGGAAATACACGAAGCGAGGGAACCAGCGTGAGAACTCGCGGAACCAGAATTCCGCCTGTTCGGTATAGGTGTCTGCGAGGCGTTTTGAAATGTCGTCCAGCTGACCTGTTTCCTCGCCCACCTTCCACATCTCAACCAGTTCGAAGGGAAGTTTGGGCGATAGTCCTTCGCCCATAGTACCACCTTCCCTGACGCTCTCGGCAGCAGGTCGGAACATATCGCCGACAACAAGATTGCCCGCCGCGGAGATCGACATCTCGACGCAATCGCTAACCGGCACACCCGCCTTGCATAGCATGTGAAAAGCCCAGCAGTATCGGCTCAGAGCGAGTCGGTACATAGCCCTGCTCAGGACAGGGATGCGCAAGACCAGACCGTCCAACGCCCTGCGAAGAGGCCCCGTCTTGGGTGTAAAGCGAACGATAAGGACTATTGCAACGGCCGGCACCAGAAACAGCGAGAGAATCTGGCCTACTGTTCCCAGATACCGATTTACATCCCATCCACCCAGCACAAGACGGCGAATTGGGAACATGAAGGCGGCAATGACAAGGACCACCGCCGGAAGCATTAACCCTGAAAGCATCCTTTTGAACATCCGATGAGATGTCTCGCGCCACTTGGACAGAAGCCCTATCAAATCCGGGAGATTGCCGGACTTCTCGGCGACCTCGATGAGCATTACGTCGACGGGGCCGAAAACCTTAGGATACTTGACCATTGTTTCGGCCAGGGGATTGCCCTGCGAGACGCCGTCGGCAAGGGCGAGAAAGGCCTTTCTCATGCGCGGCTTCATGCCCGGGGTCACGGTCTTGAGCGAACGCAGCACCGGAACGCCGGCATCGAGCATTGCCGAGAGATTGTGATAAGCTATGGCAAGGGCGTCTGGCATCGAGAGCTTCCCGCAGAGATCCTATGCAAAAAGCACGGTCTCAATCAAGGGCCAACTTCACACCGTCCAAGAATAGCCGAATCGGACGAGAATGTCAACACTCGCATATTCCGGCTAAGCCTGTTTTTACGTTTGGCCGAGGCTGGGGAACACCAAAAAAATACGAAAGGGACAAAAGAGACTTGACATTTCTGTGTCAAACTGGCAGTCTGTCCGATTGGAAGAGAAGCTCGGCTCCGTGGCTGGGCAGCAATAGACGGAAATATAGGACGGCAGTTGGTCTACGGTAACTTCGCTGCAGCACAGAAAGGAAGTGCAGGATGCCCATCGAAAAGAATCGTCTCATTGTGTTCTGTATGCTTTGCACTCTGTTGTCTTTCACTTGCAATTCATACGCCCAGCAAACGCAGCCGAAGTACTCCGCAGCAACGGTCTCGGATCCTCAGGTGCCAGTCGAGGACCTGGAATTACTGCTGAAGCCATTGACAAAGGCCGAGCTGATTGGAGAGGCTGAGGCTTGGCTCGGACTGCTCAAGGAGAAGACCGGGCAGATAAGCGCGGCAGAAATCCAGATGCGACAGCAATCTCGCCAGAGCAAGCAGGAAATCGACGATGCGCAGGCTGAGGCGCGCACCGAAGCCAGGGAGCAGTTGCTGGTCGGCATTAGCAAGCTCAGGGAAGAGCAGAAGACTATCGTCGATCGTTTCAATGCCGTGCTGGCAGCGCTGAAGGCCAAGGGCGGAGAT
>Ga0111165_1068_pt1 | contig 18236 bp, 9 predicted proteins | sample DeeMarSeWOR28_12_FD_80268 | JGI IMG/M metagenome (GOLD analysis project Ga0111165, IMG submission 80268) | Phycisphaerae bacterium SG8_4 | reverse complement strand
GAGATCTGCCTGATTCACTGCATGACCGACACCGAATGGCCCGAAACTTACAAACGCATCCGTGACGAGTTGTCGGAATTGAAGGATAAGGGTGTGGTCAAGGCCGTCGGTGTCTCGTGTCACGACCTCGGCGCGCTGAAGGTCGCCGCCGCTCATCCGTGGACCGACATCGTCTTCGCCCGTATCAACAACAACGGCGCCTCCATGGACGGACCACCTGAGCAGGTCGCGCCGGTGCTCAAACAGGCCAGGGCAAATGGCAAGACCGTCATCGGCATGAAGATTTTCGGCTCCGGCAAGCTGACCAGTTCGGCACAGAAGGATGCGTCCCTCCAGTACGTGTTCGAAAATGAGCTGGTTGACGCCATCACCATCGGCACGCTTGATGTCAAACAGGTCAACGACACCATAAGCAGGGCCAACAAGGCGCTGAGAGCTTGACGGTTGCCGATCTATATCGGCCGGCAAGTCAGCAGATCGGATGGGTAGTCCCGGCCCTCCGGGACTACTCATGTCGTTCGCGTGGCATTCCAGCGTCGGCAATCCGCCTGCCGCGGACCCACCTCTGTCTCGGCGCTTCAGTTCTCGAGCAAATCCTTCTCAAACCAAGCCACCTGCGCCTGTGCGGCATGCTTGGCGTCGTCGACTCCGAACCCGTGGGTAGCTCGATGCGCCGGGAGTCCTGTCTTGCGCACCGAAAGAAAAACCTCGCCTCTGTGAAACCTTTTGCCTGGAATCTCGACTAATCCAACGAAAAACGTATTTGCTGAGTCAGATTGAGGTTCACCATGCGAAACTTGGGCACGAAGACAGCTTTGCTTATCGTTCTTTGCATTTGTTCTATTGCCGGGGCGCGGGACAGGACTCGTTCGGCGGGTGCCCGGCCGGCAAGTCACCCGGCGGTGCAGAGGCAGCCGGCCGGCGAAGACAGAATGGAATCCTCTGTGGCTGCGACCATCATGGAGGAGGCGTGGAACATCGTCGATACCGAATACGCCATGTTCGGGATTCGCGACCAACTCGACTGGGACGCTGTAAAGGACAAATATCTGGCAGAGGCCAGAAACGCCGGCAGCTACGAACAAGCCGCCGGCATCGTGGCCCGGATGCTGGGACATCTGCGCGACGGGCACGTATGGGTCAAATACAAAGGCAAGCACCTGCCGGTATACAGAGTCCCCCACGCGCTCAACGTTAATAAGAACACGAAGATCTACGGACGGTATCTGGGCCGGATTCAACAGGCCGGAAGACGTATTGTCTGGGCAAAGACAACCGATAGTATCGGCTTCATCATGATCCGGAGCTGGAGCGGGGGCGACCTGCCCGACAAATTCGACGATGTGATGGAGCAGATGCGCGACACGCGGGGACTAATTATAGACGTTCGCTGGAATAGTGGAGGCGATTCGGAGCTGTCCAAATACATAGCTGCCCGCTTCGTGGATACCACGCGAGTGTACGGCCACTACCGTTATCGCAACGGCCCCGGCCGAAGTGATCTGACCGAGAAGATCGAACGGGCGTTATCTCCGCGCGGCCCATGGAGATACGACCGTCCCGTGATACTGCTGATGGGACAGGGCTGCGTCAGCGCTTGCGAGTCTTTCTGTGCAATGATGGCCGCCTGTCCCAATGTGACCACAATGGGTGATCGCACTCGCGGCTCGACGGGCTTCCCGATACCTTTCAAGCTCGATGGTGAGATTGAAATCTATGTCCCGCAGTGGATCTCATATCTGCCGGACGGGCAGGTCATCGACGGCCGCGGTGTGATGCCGGACGTGCCTTTTGTGCCTGGGCCCGCCTCATTTGCCGGCGACCGGGACGAACTTTTTGAGACGGTTCTCGACCGGTTGGGCGCGGAGCCTCTGCCGGCGACGGCCATTGCGGGACCGACCGTCCAGGCCGTCCGCGAAAAGGAGAAGACAGAAAGTAGCTACAGGCCGAAGATCGTGTCCGTCGAACCAGGTGAGGGCTCGCGCAACGTGGCCGCGGATACTGTACTACGGGTGCGATTCGACAGGCCCATGCACCCCTCGACATTGCAGCTGGAATGGAAGGACGGAGGTTTTCGTGAGTGCGGCAGGATCCGCTACGACGAAACACAGCACGAATTTGCCATCCCGATCCGCCTGGAGGCTGGCTGTCAACATCGCATAGTCGTCAATCCGGATGACGGGCCGGGCGTGCAGAAAGGCTTTCAGTCTGTCTATCGAACGGCAGCGGAGCCGCTGACCTGGGCCTTCTCAACTAAGGAGGGTACCGGCAAGACCGATGGATCGTCGGTCTTGCAATCCAAATCTGCGGGCTCCAACACGTTGCGGTCCGTCATTGAGCGGTTCAACGACAAACGCAGAAGCATGTGGTCATTTGTGGAAACCGTCAGAACGCGGGAGTATGGCCGACCGGGGCCCGCCGGTTATCAGTGCCTGAGAGCCTATACGACTCGATTCACTCTCGACGGTAGGCATGGGATCTGTGCAGACATAGGTGAGATGACGGGAATGCCGCTGTTTGTGTTCGGTGAAGGCAATATGAATCATGTCTGCGGGTACTATCGCAAGACCGCTGAAACGGAAGAAATGGTCTTCTGCCTCTATGATCAAATCACAGAAGAGAATATCGTTGTTGCCGATCCGTTCGATGCGCACAGCATGGACGTGGATTCTACAATCGGGCAATCGTCTTTGCAGTACGGGGGCCGGGAAACCGTCAACGGAAACGATTGCCATATCATATCGGCCCAGGCCGGTGATGGGGCTTCCGCCAAATCGGCGTCTTCGAAACAGTGGTGGATCGACCATAACAGCAACATGCTCGCCAGGATGGTTGACACCCGAGCAGATGGTTGGAAAGCTGTATCTCGATTCTCGTACGAGCGCATCAACGAAGCGCTTGATTTCATGACCTATATTCCCGACATCTCCTACCAGTGGGTCTGTGAGAACAAGAAGATGGTGGGCTCTCTGGAGGACGGCTGCACCGGCCGTTTCATAGATGTCTGTGACGGAACCAGAGGTAACGTGTGCGGCGCCTGGGGCAGTTACGGCGAGGCGGCAAGGAATACTGTCGGCGTGGCAAATAGTGGAGGGTGACAGAATCGCGGACAAACATGCTTCAAAACAAATAGTTGAGGCCGAACAGCACTCACTCGCTGCCTCTGTCATCCTCCATCTGCTGCCTGGGGTTCTGATCCTGGTCTTCTTTGTGACAGTGACGCCTCTGCTGACAGAGAGAGGGCTTCCGACGCTATTGTGCCTTTTTCTCGCTGCCGCAGTAGTCTTGATTCCATTTGAGCTTGGATACCTTCTCTATCAGGCGAGAAGAAGCAATAAGACCTTCTCATTAGGAGGGACTATCCTCTACCGCCAGAAGATACCGGCGTGGCAGTACTTCGCCCTTATACCGCCGGTGCTGGTATGGGCCCTGGTCTCGTACTTTGTCATTGCCCCTGGGATACAGGACTCCTGGAAAAGCGAGTACTTCGCGTGGTTGCCGGCGTGGTTCTCTCTGGACTACAATATCGCGGACTGTTCAAAAGCAGCCCTTTGGGTGACATGGCTGATGGGCCTTCTCTTCAATGGCATCGCCGGTCCGATTGTGGAGGAATTATACTTCCGGGGATACCTTCTGCCGCGAATCTCCCGCCTCAGAGGCTGGGCACCGCTGCTGAATGTCTTGCTGTTCTCGGTCTATCACTTCTTCACGCCGTGGAGAAATCTGGAAAGGATACTCGCCCTTCTACCAGGGGCCTATATCATACAGTGGAAGAAGAACATATACCTGGGAATGATCCCGCATTGTCTGTTGAACACTACCGGCATGCTTCTGATGGCGCCTATGCTCTTCAAGTGATCGGTAGATGGTCGATAACAAAGCACATCCAGCTGGAGGCGATATTAGTCTAAGAGAAGAAGGCTCTTCGGGATGACGCGCTGCTCGATAGGGCTTTGAGACAGCCGAGACGAATCGTTCGGGGCCCCAGATGTCCGAATTACCCCCCTCAGTTGCTCCTAGTTCGGCCATCTGCCCAAACGATCCTTCTCTCGAATCAACTCCAGGACTCCGATTAGTCCGATCAACACCGATCTACTGCAGCAGTCATAAGACAAAGAAGCTAGACAAGTTTTCTTTTGGCCCTTCGCAAGAAGATGAGGGCCAAAGGAAAACGGTCCATTCGACGGAAGGGCCCTCCTTCTGCCCACATCACCCATGTCGTGTTCACCCTGTCAGCAACGCGGCGGTGCCACTCGAACCCCCATAGTCATCATTCGCAAGAGCCAAGAAAAATGTTTTTCCATGCAATAAACAAAGGAACGCGGCGACTAATCTCAAGACATTGCATCCGAATCAGATCCTCGTCAACTTTTGGAGACCCATTATGAGAATGAATACAACACCTTTGTTCTGTGTTCTTGTCGCGTTGTTTGCAGTCACGGTCTGGGGGCAACCGGCTCACAATCTGGAAGGAATGTGGCTGGGAGAATTCAAAGTTCCCTCGGGCCCGTCGATGGAGATTGCGGTTGAGGTCGAGAGGAAGCCTGACGATAAACTGGCCTCTAATCTGATCAGTGTGGCTCAGGGATGTATGAGTATAGCCTTTCACAAAACCACAGTTGAGAAGGCACAGGTCTGCTGGGAGATGAAATCTCCCCCCATCGCCATTTCCGGAAGGTACAGCGATGACTCCCGGACGATCATCGAGGGACAATTTCAGCAAGGAGAGTACGTCTTTCCGATGCAACTGCGGCGCGTAGAGGCAATACCTGGTTATCGCCGGCCCCAAACACCCGTGAGACCTTATCCCTACGAGGAAGAGGAAGTCGCCTACGAGAATACGAAAGCCGGCATAACAATATCCGGAACACTGACGTTGCCGCGCGGCAAAGGCCCATTTCCGGCGGCCCTTCTAATATCCGGCTCGGGCCCGCAGGATCGCGATCAGTTCGTGCTTCTTCACCGTCCATTCAAGGTCCTTGCCGATCATCTCACCCGGCGCGGCATCGCAGTATTGAGGGTCGATGACAGGGGCACCGGGTCTTCAACCGGAGAGTTCGGGGGTGCAACGACCAGAGATTTCGCCGACGACGTCTTGGCAGGCGTGCAGTACCTCAAGAGTCGTCAAGACATCCGTTCCGACGCCATTGGTCTGATCGGTCACAGTGAAGGCGGGATGATAGCGCCGATGGTCGCCGCCGAATGCTCCGATGTCGGCTTTGTGGTGCTGATGGCAGCACCGGGGGTACCTATTACCCAACTGATGTATTCGCAACACTGGAGAGGAACACTGGCCGAGGGCCAATCGGAGGCAAAGGCGAAGATGAAAAGCGACTGGTATCAGCGTCTCTACGAAGTTGTTCAACAGGAGCCTGATAACGAGACGGCCATTGAGAAGATGACGGGAATGTATTCGGCGTTGAGCAGCCAGGAGAAGATGCTTCTGGGCTGGGATGAAGGAAAGGCCGGCAGTGAAATACATGATCTAGTGTCACCGTGGAAACGCTACTTCGTCAACTTTGAACCCCAACCCTATCTACGCGCGGTCAAGTGTCCACTTCTTGCCATCAATGGCGAGAAGGACTGCCAGGTCATCTCAACAGAAAACCTCAGGGGAATTGAAAAGCAGCTCAGGGAAGGTCAGAATCCCGATTTCACAACTCTTGAATTGCCGGGTCTGAATCATCTATTTCAGACCGCCGATACCGGAGCCGAATCAGAATATCGGCATATTGAAGAGACTATCGCCCCTGGGGCTTTAGAGACAATCTCAGACTGGATTGTTGAAAGAACACCAGTGTCCCCCAAGCAATAAATGGACCGAGGAGAACGAGGAAGAACCAGGCAGGAAGCTAACAAGCAACCCACAAATTATTCAACAGGTAACTGTCCCAAGAAGTGTGGTCTGCGATTTTGGGCACTACCGGTTGGTGCCCGGACTGCCCAAAAACCACAAGGACTTGGGCCTCGAAAAAAGTCCCACAATCGTTGGGACAGTCGCTTCAACAGAGCCTCATTTGCTTTTCCACGACATGATGGTATAATGGTATGACACATGGACTGATGCGTTCGAGAGTCATATTGCATCATCATGAGGCTTTTTGTTCACTCAGCGATATGTGCGTATCAGCGGTCGACTATAGTTCATAGCGGCACAGAAGAAGGAGGACGAACACAACAGTAGAAGCACCAAATCCTGTCACATTTCATTCACTTTGGAGGAAGCAGTCGGATGAAACGTCAAGGCGCTTACATGGCAATTATGATATGGATGGTTTGGGCATTCACTCTGAATTCGATCGCCAATGCCGAGCTCATCGGCCACTGGAAATTCGATGGAGACCTGACCGACTCCGTAGCCACCAATGATGGGACCGCCAGCGGCGACGTCTTCACGGGAACGGATAACGGCATCTTAGGCGGCGCCGCTGAATTCGACGGCTCCGGTGATTCTATTGTGATACCCAGCCCGACACTTGCCGGAACCACGTGGTCGCTGACCTGGTGGTCCTTTTCACCAGCAGACAGTACCAATACCGGGTACATGGTCGCCTCTGGCAATCCGTCGGGTTACGAGGCCTTTTTCTTCCGTCGATTTGGCCCCCAGGTATACGCCGGAGGTGTGACCCAGGATACAAACGTCACTCCACGAATCAGCCTCGGTGAGCCCGGTCCCTACCCTCGGGGGCAGTGGCATCATCACGCCGTCCTGCACGACGGCGGCACGAGCACGGCATCCTGGTATATCGACGGGCAATTATGGGTCGATACGAATGCGGCCAACACAGATAAGACCACATTCACCAGTTTTGACGAGGTGATCTACGTGGGCAACCGCAAGAGCGGCGGCAGGGATTTTGCCGGTAAGATCGACGACCTGCGACTGTTCGACCACGTTCTGCGGGTAGAGGAGATCGAAAGAGTCATGGACGGCATCTCAGGCCGATACCCTCTTGCCTCCGGCCCAAATCCACCTGACGGTACCCTCCATGCGGACACATGGATAAACCTCTCCTGGCGGCCGGGTGATCTTGCGGTCTCTCATGATGTTTACCTCGGCGATCATTTCGACGACGTCAACGAGGATACGGGCGGGGCGTTTCGGATCAATCAGACCTCGACATACTATGTTGCCGGTTTTGCGGGGTTTGCCTATCCGGACGGTCTCGTCCCCGGCACGACGTACTACTGGCGGATCGATGAAGTCAATGCGGCGGATCCGAACAGTCCATGGAAAGGACCGATCTGGAGCTTTTCTATTCCCCCCAAGACGACTTACGCACCCAATCCGGCGGACGGTACTGCATTTGTAGATTTGGATATCGAGCTTACCTGGACGCCTGGTTTTGGCGCGATGTTGCACACCGTATACCTTGGTGACAATTTCGATGATGTAAGCACCGCCGACGGAGGGCTGCCTCAGGCAAGTGCGACCTACAAACCTGATTCTCTCGGACGGGAAAAGGTTTACTACTGGCGCGTGGATGAGTATGACGGGGTCGCCACATATCGGGGCGATATATGGGCCTTTACGACACCGGGCGCCGCCGGCAATCCAGATCCGACGAACGGCGCCTTCGATGTCCAGCATACGCAGACTCTAAGCTGGACACCGGCGGAGAATGCATCTTCGCATCATATCTACTTCGGCACGGATAAAGAAACGGTGAAGAATGCCACGAGCGATTCGCCGCAATATTTAGGCAATAGAACCCTTGGTTCCGAGAGCTATGACCCTGGTCAGCTCGACTGGCTCACGAGCTACTACTGGCGTGTGGATGCAGTCTACGATACGGACCCGACTCCTGTCAAGGGCCTGGTCTGGAGCTTTACGAGTGCCAATTTCCTTCTCGTGGACGATTTCGAGAGCTACACCGACGACGACGCGGCCAGGCAGGCCATCTGGCAGCACTGGATCGACGGCTTCGACGTTGCGGATAACGGCGCGCAAGTCGGCAATCTTTTTCCTCCGTATTGCGAGCAGACGATTGTCCACGGCGGCTCCCAGTCCATGCCTCTGTTCTACGAGAATACAAACGGCGTAACGAACTCGGAGGTGACATTGACATTGGACTCGCCCCGCGATTGGACTGATGAAGGTGTTGGGCAATTATCGCTTTGGTTCAGAGGGCGTTCGGCGAACGCCGCCGAGCCATTATACGCGGCGATCACCAACGCAAGTGGTGCGCCGGCTGTCGTGGCCTATGATAATGCCAACGCGGCACAGACAGGCACCTGGACGCAATGGAAGATACCCCTGCAGAGCCTGGCCGACCAAGGCATGGACCTTGCCAATGTGGATAAGCTCGCGATAGGTCTCGGGAGCAAATCGGGCATGGCGGGCCCAGGCGGTTCGGGCACGATATACGTTGACGACATCCGACTTTACCGATAACAAGAGCGTTTGTTGGTAGACTTCTTAGTAGATGCGTAGGAGAACCACAGACTGGGCTCTGTCTGAAAACTCGGTCTGACTTCGAGCCGCTCATTTTCTTTAGCTGTTTCATGCTGCTGTCGCAGCCACCGTCGGATAAAGGCAGCCACCGTTGTCCGCCTGGCTGTCCCGATATACATCGGGAGCTCCATCGACGATAAAGCGGATATCGCCTGCTTCAGTTCCCTCGACGTTGCTCGGGACAGGCTTTGCCAGACGAAGAACCGCTCGCTCCCCGGCCGACGAGGGAGTCTTCCGACAGACCCTGGAGTATTTCGGCAAAATCGGGACGTTGTCACGACCTGCTGTTACGATGATGCCTGACTCCCAGACTCCCCCGACATTCTGGCTGGAGAATCGTCATTCTTGACGCTGTCCGATGCCCCGCGAGAGTTCCCGGAAGACTCCGATCGGGCCGCAATGTCGCGTAACAGGAAGTAGTTCAGAATGGTCCTTATCGCTATGATCGCGGCTAGCTGGCCGATATCGGACCAGGTCGGAGCGAGTGTGGTCTTGAGAATACTGGCTCCGATCAGGAACCCGAGCGCCAGGGAAAATGAGTGCCCCAGTTCCAGGCGGCTTGCCTGCACGGATGCGGCCGACCGTCCGGGCGTCAGTACGTCTGCCAAATATATCTTGAGGGCTTTGATAATGCCTATGGAGAGCACGATCATCGCCAGCAACTGGCAGACTGCCACTATCACTGCGTTGGCAGACTGTAGTATGTTCTTTAGTCCGTCCATTTAAGCCTGCGAAATCCGCTCTGCCTCTTGAGCCTCTATCATCGGACTTTAGAGGCTATTATATCCGCTCGGACTCAGGATTCAACCATCAAGAATTCCCTCGTCAACCTTGACCGACCCAAGGAAACGGCAACTTCCAGATCCGTCGAACACATCAGAACGGGATTGACCTTTTCTGCCGAGGAGGTAAAATTCGTCGTGTCTTCAAAGGCCGGATCGATCGTGGAGCATCTGGAGACAGAGCCAAATGAATCCTGAAGGAATACTGTTGATGCGGATTGGCGTAGTAGCAATGAGTCAGGTTTAGGCGCTTCTTCACGGAATAGAGACGCTGGTTGTTTATCGGTTATGTCTGAGAGTTCCCTGACTGCTGGACGACGATCGAGAGAATAGGGATTTTGTACGGCACCGGACAGACAAGCTCCATCAGCGTGGATGAAGAACTCAGAACACTGATTCGACCGAGAGAAACCTCATCAATCGAAAAGGCTTCGGCATATGCTCATTGACGACATAAGAATTATCGATTTTCTTGATATTCTCATCGTGGCGACCGTTCTATATCTGCTCCTTGTATGGTTCAAAAGGACAAGATCCGCATTCGTCTTCTTGGGTTTCGTCATGGTCAGTACAGTCTACGTGTTGGTGAGAATCCTCAAATTGCAGTTGTCAGTCACCATCATGCATAGTTTCTTTGCGGTCATACTGGTCGCCTTCATTATTATCTTCCAGGAGGAACTTCGACGTTTCTTCGAACACGTTGCCTTGTTCAGCCTTCGCCCCAAGCGTGAAAGAGGGCAAATCCCGACTGGTATCCGAAGAGATATAGATATCATCTCCGATACAGTATTTGACTTTGCAGCCGAGCACATTGGGGCCCTTATCGTTCTTCCAGCGAGGGATTCCATTAAGCGTCATGTCCAGGGGGGGATTGACCTCCACGGATTGCTCAGCCCAGCCATCTTGAAAAGTGTCTTCGACACGCATTCAGACGGACATGATGGGGCCGTCATCGTCGAGAGAGGACGAATAACACAGTTTGGCTGCCGACTGCCGTTGTCAGAGGACTTTTCGGCCTCGGAGAAAGGCGGGACTCGGCACGCTGCCGCATTGGGGCTGTCTGAAGTGTCCGACGCCTTCTGCCTCGTCGCGTCTGAAGAAAGAGGCATTGTCTCGTTTTGTCGTTTCGGCAGAATAGAAAAGGTAGATAGCCGGGAGAAACTAGTGGGTCTTCTTCGGGATTTCTATGATGAAGTGTACCCTTCAAAGAAAGCTCGCAAGAGTTTCTTACATCATTTCACCGTGAACTTCAAGGAAAAGACTGTTGCTTTACTGACAGCCGTAGTGCTTTGGTTTGTAATTGTCCATGAATCAGCGGTGGTCTACAGAAGTTTCACAATCCCCGTCCAACATGTGGGTTTGGACAGCCGGCTGTATGTTGAGAAAATCGAGCCGACAGACGTTATAGTCATCCTTTCAGCCCCACGCAGAGAATTCTATTTTGTTGAGAAGAAGGACATCCAGCTAGTTTTGAACCTCTTCTTCACGAAAGAAGACGGGGGCCAGAGCGAAGTAAAGCACGAGGCAATTGCGACCGCTTCCGATATCAGAATTCCTGATGGTCTGAGCGTCGTCAATATCTTTCCACGAAGTATTATCATGCATATTAAAAGCACCACCCAGCGACATAAAGCCCGGATGACCGGGCAATGAACGGGTTTACGAATTCTGTGGGCTTGACCAGCGCTCGTAGGCATCGTGTCAAGATAGAACCCGGCGTCTGGACCGAATGGTCGACCAATAAGACAGGCTCTCATCGCAGCCGAGACTACTTCGTGGAATTGGCGACTCAAAGGAAAGTCCAATTCTATCGCCCTAGCCTCATCAGTTGCCGGTGAACTTGGTTATCCAGACCTTTGCCTCACAGTAGTATGACTTGCCAGACGTGAGCGTGCCGACCATTCTCAAGGTAACCTGTCCATAACCCGGCACCGCATCGAGCAGTTGACTCTTGTCGAACAAGGCTATGACCTTTGCCCTGGTGGCCGAGCCGAACACAATGTGCCTGCTCGCAGTGATAGCGCCCGGATAAAGTGTTGGGAGCACATCCGCTATGTCGTTCTTCGCAGTCCCAGCAGGGAACACGGCGATTGCCTGTATCTCGTACATGTCGCCCGCTCGTCTGATTATATCGGGCGCAATTATCATAGGCTGGATGGTCAACGGGCCATCGCCCACGATAGCATCTACCGATGCTGTTGTCGGTGGCGTCTCGCTGCTTTCAATGGTCACTGAATTGGTGAATACAATGCCCTTGTCGAGGTTGCTGTTGACAAGGGCGTTCAACTCCAGACGCATGACTTGTCCCGGCTCCAGCAACGGGAACAACCAGGTGCACGTATGTGTGGAGGGATCATATTCGCCGGATGCAGTACCACCGTCGGCCGATACGAAGCCAACTTCTTCCGGAAGGATATCTACAACCGAGATGTTCGTTACGGCGAAGCTGCTGTCGTTGTCGAATTGGATTATGTAGGTCACAGGCTCATCAGAATTAACCAGCGCCATCTGGCCCTCAGGTGTTCCCAGAATGCTCTTTGTCAGATTGAGCGGGTTGCGATATGTGATCGACTCAACGCTTGCAGTAGAAGGAAGCGTTTCGTCACTGTCGACGGTCACAAGGTTGAAGATGGTCGTGCCCGGATCCACATCCTTGTTTACCTTGACGTTCAGATCCAGACATACAGTCTCTGCAGGCTCCAATGAAGAAAACGTCCAGGTGTAAGCGTGCGCAGCGGCATCGTATTTTCCGGACGGTGTTTCCTTGCCAAGACCTATCAGTGTTACCTCCTTCGGCAGGTAGTCCACCACGGAGACATTCGTCACGGGAGAATCATTGCCGGCGTTATCGAAGCAGACAACGTAGGTTATGGACTCATCCACGTCAACCCATCGGCCACTCCTGAAATACTCTTGGTCAGATTGAGCGGGTTGCGGTATGTAATCGCCTCGACACTTGCCGTTGAGGGCAGCGTTTCGTCGCTGTAAATGGTCACGGCGTTGGTGATGGTCATGCCCGGATCCACATCCTTGTTCACCTGCACGTTCAAATGCAGGCATACAGTCTGTCCCTTCTCCAAAGAAGAGAATGTCCAGGTATAAGTGTGCGCAGAGGCATCGTATTTTCCTGGCTGTGTTTCCTTGCCAAGACCTATGAATTTTACCTCCTCCGGGAGGTAATCCACCACGGAAACGTTCGTCACGGTAAAATCATTGTCTATATTGTCAAAGCAGATTTCGGCCACTCCTGAAATACTCTTGGTCAGATTGAGCGGGTTGCGGTATGTAATCGCCTCGACACTTGCCGTTGAGGGCAGCGTTTCGTCGCTGTCGATCGTCGCGGAGTTGGTGATGGTCGTGCCCGGATCCACACCCTTGTTCACCTTCACGTCCAAATCCAAGCATACTGTCTCTCCCGGCTCCAATGAGGTAAAAGTCCAGGTGTAAGTGTGCGCAGCGGCATCGTATTGGCCGGACGGTGTTTCCTTGCCAAGTCCTATGAATGCTACCTCATCCGGGAGGTAGTCCACCACGGAGACATTCGTCACGGGAAAATCATTGCCGGTGTTGTCGAAGCAGATTGTGTACGTTATGGGCTCATCCACATCGACCCTTGCTACCCGGCCTTCGGCCACTCCGGAGATGCTCTTGGTCAGATTCAGGGCATGACTTTCCGCAGCGACATCAAGCCTTTTTGTCGTTGGCGCCGTTTGATTGCTGCTGATCGTTGCGGTATTCGTGATTATTGTACCGCTCTCCACATCCTCGTCCACTTTTACGGCCAGCTCCAGAACGTTTGAAGTTCCCGGCGGCAAAGATGGATACAGCCATTCGTAGGTGTGTGTCTTGGGATCGTAGTGTCCGCTGACTCCGTCGCCATCAGCCGTTACGAAGGTGACCTCCTCCGGAAGTCTGTCGGTGACCACGGCGTCAGTTACTATGAAGTCGTTGTAATTATCGAAGTGTATGCCGTATGTGATCGTGGCGCCCACTCCCACGGACGGAATATCGTCGGAGCTAACAGGACCACTGCCTCCTTTGACGAGTGTCTTTCTGAAATTAAGCGGATCGTAACCGAAGTCTCTGCCCGGGACGACCAGACCGGTTGGGTTGCCAATCTGGGGGACCATACCTATCTGTCTGAGATTTGTATCGAAGGCCAGAAGATTGTCTCCGCCCGGCGCATTGTTCACGCCGGTGGTCACGTACACATAGCCAGTGGCCGGATCCACTCCGAGTCCCATCACCCCGGCATCGGGCTCCACCTGAACCTCTTTCAGGGCTCCGGTTGCCAGGTGATACTGGGTAAGGTAATTATTCCCCGCAAAACCTCCGCCGGTATAGAGGAAGCCCCTCACGACGCCCACGGCAACGCTGATGGCTATGCGGTTCAGCGTTATGGTGTCAACCCGCCTCCAATCAGACGTTCTGTAAACCGTGACTTCGTTCGTGCCGTTCGCCACGTAGAGCAGGTCGTCGATTTCGTTCAGGGCGATCCCATAGCCGGTAGCACCCCTCAGCGCGAAGGGGGAACCGGGGGCGTGAGTCAGTGTCTTGGCACTCGGGTCCCAGTTGTACACGTACAATCTGTCGCTACGGCGGTCGATAGAGTACAGCAACCCTCTGTCGTGATCGTAGACAACGCCGGCCAAATCCTTGGCGTCCGGAGCTACTGTCGTTCCTTCGCCCGTCATCAGTCGTGCGTCCAGCAACTGAATCTCATCGTGGGCTTCATACGTTACAAACAGGAATTCATGATCCGTGTCGATCGTTATTCCTACTGCCCCGAGCATTTTGTCAGGGATACCGTGCTCGGCCTGATAGGTCAACATGCCGTCAGGTCCAATGTCGTACGCCTGGACTGGTAGCCTGGTATTGGGGGCGGGCTGCCTGATATCCGCGATGACGTACAGTGATTTTGCCACCACAGGTATTGGGACGCTCGTTATCCACGCCACCACCGCCAAGACAAGCAGACAAACGGGGGCCCCCGGTGTGCTTACGGTTATCCGGCTTTTCATCGTTCTACCCTCAGAAATAATTGGTTTCTTCACCCTACCTGCCACAATGCAGGCCAACGTCACGCTGGCGGCCCTGCCATGTCTTGAACGCCCTACGCGGCAGCCAATTGGCGTGGGGGGGACAGCTCTTGCAGGAAGAAACAAGTTTTCACCGCACCTCCAAATGCTGCGACCTTAAAAAAGTATATATGACCGATACTCTTTTGTCAAGAAGAATTTGGATTCAGACTGGGATTCAGACCAGAGCAAACACATCCCTACTAACCGGGGAACAAGGATATAGCCGGGAGTCTCAGTGTCTTGCCGCAAAATGATCCGCGAAACTGGGCCTTTTTTAAGGGCCGGCCCTACTGGGGTTCACTTCATTGGTCCTGTTCTGCTGCCCGTGTTGACACCCACAAATCACCGCCTCCGTATCCTTCTGGGTTTGGTGGATAGACGGAGATACCTGACCAACCATCTGAAGAATGTAGTTCCAGTGCATCGGCAAAGATGCATGGAGCTGATTCCGGCCACTCAGAGTTGACAGGAGGATCGAGTTTGACAGGTACAGGCCAGGTCTCGTCTATTCCTGAACGTTTCGAAACCCGCATCTCATCATGAATAGGGCCGGTCTGCGGTGGGCGATCAGATCTGAAATATAGCTCCAGTCCATCAGCTGATACATACGGCTCAACATCCTCGCATGAACTGTTGACGTTCGGGACTTGAGTCGCCTCGCCGAAGAAGAAATCTGCTTTCGCTTGCTCTGCGGCCGATCTCAATGCCAAGATCAATGTGAGTAGAATTGTCTTTCTCGTCTTTTCTCTCCTCAAAAAGTATGCCCCTGCTGAAGGAGCAAGCGTCCAATGTTGTCACGCCGTGCGATGAGCGCACTCTCAGCGGCATGTGACCATTCTGAGACACGCCTACTGATTGAGTGCCATTCCGGCTCTCACCAGAAGCCCCTCCAATACAAGTATTCTAATGTACCTTTGCTCAATGCCAATAAAAAATGAGCTCTGCATGGTGTTTCCAGGAAGGCGGAGACTCTACTAGGGGCTTTATTGGGCTCAGAAGTCAAAAGATATTTGTGTGGCCCCTTTGCAACCCCTGGGCCCCGTGTACCCCCTCTTGCTGAATCAATCCCTACAAATAGAATGGTCAGAAATTTCTATCTCACTATGAAATAAAACAGGTACTCCAAGCGTCTTTCGCATTCAGAAGGTTGTACGGAGAGTGTACAGAGTCTGTTGATCCACCTGGATCAGCTTTGTATCGAAAGAAGTTACGAGTCTTCTGCAACAATCTAAGAAACGATATTACCCCGGATGTCACAGGTGGATTGGTGCAAAAAGACAGCAGATTGACAGATTCCAGTGAGATTGTTGATGTCGTACGTAATGGGAGACTATATCTGCCAAGCGTTCAAATGAGAAGTTGCAGATATACTGGCCCTGATTGAAACTTCCCGTTCTTGCGCGGCTAAGCGGCTTTATAATAACAGGTTATGGTTCAGCTCGCGGGAATCTACTACCCTGAAGGGTATGACAATTTATTAGGAGTGAAGAAAATGAAGGCCAAAGTAACGTTGATAGCAGCAATTGTAGCGATGACGACCGGGAGCACTTTGGCCGATTGGCCGCAGTATCTCGGGCCAAACAGAGACAGTACATCAGATCAGAAAGGTATTCTACGCTCCTGGCCTGAGAATGGGCCGGAAGTTCTGTGGACTGTCTCCGTTGGCAGAGGTTTTGGCGGACCTGTAATCAAAGACGGCAAAGTCTATTTGCTCGATAGAGATGACAAGGTTGGGGACAATCTTCGGTGTTTTGACCTGGGCAATGGTGAAGAACTCTGGAATTCTGCATATGACGCTCCCGGAACTGCGATGTTTCCCGGCTCGCGAAGCGTACCGATCGTGGAAGGCAATAATGTCTATTCATGCGGTCACAACGGCGACGTTTATTGCATAGACATAAACACACACAAACCCGTCTGGAATAAGAACGTTTGGACGGATTTCGGCGGTAAACCCGGTGGAACTGGACGTGGATCATTTGGATCCCGTGGTCCCGGGAGCTTTCCGATCTGGGCAATTACGCAGTGTCCCTTGGTTTACGGAGATCTGCTAATCTTGGCTTCACAGGCACCTGAGGCTGGTGTTGTGGCTTATGAGAAGCTTACCGGCAGTCTCAAATGGAAAACACCCAATCTCGGCAATGAATCATATGCCAGTCCTTCAGTTGTGAAAATAGACGGGAAAGACCACGTTGTAATGGTTATTTCATCCACTAATCCTATTGGAAATCGAGGATTGCCTCAAACCTTGGGTAACGTTGTTGGAATAGAACCGCTTACGGGAAAAATCCTTTGGGAGTACAAGCAGTGGAAATGTCATATTTCGGTACCGAGTGCTGTTGATGCCGGTGACAACAAAGTGCTTGTCGTTGGTGGATACGAACTCGGTGCAACGATGATAAAGGTCGAGAAGAAGGCAGACGGCAGCTACGGCACAACAGAACTCTTTACCACCGAGGAATATGGCGATCAAACGAAACCACCGATATTACATAACGGTTATTTCTATGCTCAATATGGAACCAATAGCCGGCATGACGGCCTGTCGTGTATGAGTATGGATGGCCAGATCATGTGGAAAACAGAGCGTTCCCCTGATTTCAATAAGGGCAGTATGATTCTGGCCGATGGACTGATTCTGGCTACCGACGGTAGAAAGTCTTTATATCTGATAGAACCTGATCCATCTGGATTTAAGGCTCTTACATCAGCAGAGTTGCTTGGAGAAGCCGGAACAGACAGCGAAGGCATAGCTGCAAGAGTAGGAGGTAGAACCCAAAACTGGGCGCCGCTGGCACTTTCTGATGGCAAGCTCCTCGTGCGGGATCAAACCCAGTTAAAGTGTGTCAAGGTTGCCGAATGAATCCGACAAAGTGTACAGTTTGATCCGTCATAGGAGAAGAAAATGAGAAGATCACGTCGGTTATTAGTGTTGACAAGCATTAGTGTGGTATTTCTTAGCACAACCTCTATAGTGGCCCAGGACTGGCCTCAATGGCGCGGGCCGAACCGGGACGGCAAGTCCGCAAACACAGGCCTGCTCAAGGAATGGACGAGCGACGGCCCAACACTCGCCTGGAGAATCGACAAACTCGGCGGCGGCTACAGCGCCCCGGCGATTGCCGACGGGCGCATTTTCGGCATGAGCAACCGTGGTGATGACGAAGTCGTTTGGGCCCTGTCCGAGACCGATGGCAAGGAGCTTTGGGTAACCCGCCTTGGCCCGGCTTTCGCGCAGCGCGCGTCGCAGGGAAAAGAGGGACCGGCATGCACGCCGACCGTTGACGGTGAACGGCTCTACGTAGAGGGCTTGGCAGGCGCTGTGGCTTGCCTGCAGGTCCAGGACGGCAAGATCATTTGGCAGCGCAGCCTGACAGATGATTTTGGAGGGCGCGTGCCAAGATGGAGCTACCGCGAATCACCGCTCGTTGATGGCGACAAGGTAATCTTCACCCCCGGCGGCGAAGATGCGACTCTGGTGGCCCTCAACAAGTTGACCGGCGAAACGGTCTGGAAGAGCAAGGTGCCCGGCGGTTCCGACGGCCCCTCTGCCGATCCCGGCGGCCGTCCACGTGGTTCTGATGGTGGTCCCGACAGTGCCGACCGTGGTCGAGGTCGTCGCGGCGGTCCAGGTGGTTTCGGCCGGGGTAGGGGTGGTTTCGGCGGTTTCGGCGGCTCTGGAGCGGCCTATTGCTCGGCTATAGCGATCGACTTCGAAGGGAAGCGCCAGTACGTGCAGCTAACCGGCCAACCGCATGGGGATTATCTGTTCGACGCCGATCTACCACGACGGCCATGTGTTCGCCTCCTCGGCCTATGGTGCGGGAGGTGGCCTGGTGGAGCTTGGCAAAGATGCCAACGGTGGCGTCAAGGCCGAGGAGGTCTATTCCACCAGCGAGATGGAAAACCACCACGGCG
>Ga0111165_1077_pt1 | contig 18386 bp, 15 predicted proteins | sample DeeMarSeWOR28_12_FD_80268 | JGI IMG/M metagenome (GOLD analysis project Ga0111165, IMG submission 80268) | Phycisphaerae bacterium SG8_4 | reverse complement strand
CCGCTTGCTCCGGACGGCTCGTTTTTTATGGAAGTGCCTGCAGACAGGCTGCTCCAATTCCAGGTCCTCGACAGCAACCGTCGGGTCCTGGGCAACCAGTTGACGTGGATGTATACAAGGGCCGATGAAACCAAATCCTGTGTTGGATGTCACGAGATCCCGAATACCGCACCGCCGAGTCCCGGCGGGCCGGGGCCTATGGCGATGCGTCTGGGTCCGGTCGATCTTTTGCCCAAGGGCGACGAATTCAAATACCGCGCCAAGGCATGGTTCAAGGGTTCGCTGCCGCCGGAGATCGAACACAGAACCCGGACGGTCCGGGCTGTGAATCTGCTCGCACGATAGAAGCGAATCTCTAAATCCTAAGCACTAAATCCCAGACAATTCTCCAAACTCAAATGCTCCAATATCCAAAACAGTTTAGAACATTCGGGTCTTAATCATTTGGATTTGTTTAGGATTTAGAAGTTAGGATTTAGGAATTTCACTGTGTTTGTCACGCCGCATAAAACGTGCAACAAACTCGCTGTTCGGCTCATTCACCAACTCGTCCATAGGACCGACCTGTTGCATAACGCCATGATGCAATAGGCCGGCCCGGTCCGCGACGGAAAATGCCTCTTCCAGATTGTGACTCACGTGGATGGTGGTCAGGCCGAGCTTTCGCTGGATGGCCAACAGCTGCGAGCAGACCTCCTGCCGGGTGACCTCGTCCAGGGCGCAGACCGGCTCGTCCAGCAGCAGGATCTTCGGCTGCAAAACCAGCGCGCGGGCGAGAGCGACGCGTTGTTTCTCACCGCCGCTGAGACCGGCTATCGAGCGTGACAGTAGTTGTTTGATACCGAGCATATCTGCCGTCTCGGCGACTTCATCTTGACTGCGGCCGCGAACGCGCAGGCCAAAGGAGATGTTTTGTTCGACGGAAAGGTGCGGAAAAAGCGCGTAGTCCTGTGGTACGTACCCGATGTTTCGCAGGCGGGGTTCCAGGTTAGTCACGTCGCGGCCGTCTATGTATATCCTACCCGATTTGAGCCTCTTTAGACCACAGAGACACTCCAGAAAGACGGTCTTGCCCGAACCCGGCGGACCCAGGAGAATGAAGTATTCCCCGGCGGCGATCTCGATACTCAATCGCTTCAACTCGAACTGACCGACTTGAAAGATGATTTTCTCGGTGCGAATCATAGAGAAAAGTACTAAATATCAAAAATCAAACTGCAAAATTTCGGAGCCCGCCTTTGGCGGGACTGTTCTGAAAAGCATCCGCCTCCGGCGGATTCCACAATTTTGACATTTGCATTTTGATTTCTCATTTTGTCTTAAAGCTTTACCATCGCCGAGCCGCCGACGAGGCGGATGCCTGTCACTGCAATCAAGGCGACCAAGATCAGAAGCAGGGCGATCGCCAGCGCCACTTCGAGATTGCCCACCGATTGTTCGAGAAAGATTGTTGTGCTCAGGACTCTGACACCGCCGGCGGTGCCGACAAAGATTATCAGCGGCCCGAAAAGTCCCATCGCCCGGGCCCAGGTCAGTATGCCGCCGGCGATGATGCCGTTTCGCGCCAGCGGAAGCGAAACTCGGCAAAAGCTGCCCCATTGCATACAGCCGAGTGTCAGCGCCACGTTCTCGAAACGCAGATCGACATCGTCGAACGCGGTCTTTGCCGAGCGGATCGCAAAACTGGCCGCGGCGACGAACTGGCACAGCACTATGCCTTTGGGCTGGAAAATAAATTCAATTCCAAGGTCGTCCTGTATCCACCTGCCCAGGGCCGTCTGCGAAAAGAACACCAGCAGCGTCAGGCCGACGACCAGCGGTGGAAAGACTATGGGCAGATCCACCACAGCATCGGCCAGGAAGCGACCGGGAAAACGAAAGCGGCTCAATGCATAACCCATGGGCACCGCAAAGAGCAGCGCCAATAGCGTGCTGAGCGAACTGGTCCAGACACTCATCCAGAGGGCACCCAGAACAAACCTTGAAGTCAGAGCCGTGAGGACGGCTTGGCTGTCTATATACAAGACGTCGGCAACAATCAGCACAAGAACGAAGACGATAAAGACAGACACGAAGAAAAACGACGCAGCAGAGAAGACACGATCGCGCCAACCTCTTACAGGCCTGTCGTTAGCCCGCCCCGGCGGACCGAAGGAAGTGTTCGCAGCTGTTTTCATTTTTCGCCGGACTAGTCGTCTTCAACGACCCAGCCAAATTCCTGATAGAACGCACGCGACTCGGGCGTCGTCAGGAAGTCCATGAACTTTCTCGCGGACTTGATATTCTTGGCAAAGGACAACATGCCTACGCCTGTGCCTCTTAGGACCTGTTGTTCTTCTGGCAGCTCTATAACTTCGATTCTTCCCGGCTCCAAATGCTTGAACGCCGTCCAGCCGAACGCCGCATCGAACCGGCCCTCTGCAGCGGCCTCGACGATAGCGATGCATCCGTTGGCGTAATATGTGATGTTATTCCGGATCTTGCTGACAAGACCCAATCGGCCGCTTATATCTTCCCAAAGCCCTTTCAAACAGTCCAGAACCGACACGCCCACCCGTACGCCCGGCTGGGCCATGTCTGCGACAGTGCGTATATTCTTGGGATTGCCCGCGGGCACGATTATGGCTGAAGCACGGCTGGCGATGGTTCGCCGCTCGCCTTTCTGCACAATTCCCCGGACCTCGCCATCATCGAGCAGGTACTCAGCCCCACCTATTGCGAGGTCGTGGATGCCGGCGTCGGAAATCTCAAGTAGGAAATCGTCGCCACCTGTTTCGCCCGTGGCTTCCTCGGCGACCGGCTCGGCACAATGCCGGCTGCATACATCGATAGCTATATGAATCCCCGTCTGCTCCTCGAAGAGCTTGGCGGCCTTTTCTAAAGGTTCGGCACAGGCCCTTGCACTGAAAATACGGACGAGCCCATTATTGCTCTCTTGACTCATTACTTTGACCTCCAGGTTCAACTACACTTACATTGTTCTGATTTATCGAACTCTCGCCGGGGACTTTAGGCCCTCGCTTCGGCGAGGCAGTAAACATTTTTACGGCTACGATCGCAAGAAAGATTGCGAAGAACTTCCGCAGCCAAAAGCTCGGCAAGCGGCTGGCAAACTCAGTCCCGGCCAGAACCCCGGGCACGGCACCCAGCGCAAGTAGGCCCACGATAACCAGACTGACTTCGATTTGAGGATTATTCCAGTAACGAAACGCACCAAGCAGTGCCATGGGGACCATCAGTGCCAAGGCTGTTCCCTGTGCGGACTTCTGCGGATAGGCAAAGAGCAGGACCAGCGCGGGCACAACCACAGCCCCGGCGCCCAGGCCGAGCATGCCGCTGATAACCCCGGCAAGAACACCCAACAGCATAAAAGCCCACCAATGACCGGCCAATAGACCCAACATGTGAGATCTCCAAACAAAGTCCCGTGGACGCAACCAAGACGGCTATACAACTCAGAAGGCGGCCATGTCGAGCCGCCCCACGCTCGGTAGCTTAAACTGGGCATTATAAGGCTCGCTCAACCATTCACAAGGAAAATACCTGGCGGCGAGACTACAACACGCGCGCTTGGGCGCGTTTGCTCCGCAATTCCATCCTATTGTACCGGCTCAGTGCGGTAGTTGTGCTCGGCAAGAATAGCCTGCCCGGCCTCAGAAACGGCGAATTCGACAAACTTCTCAGCTGACGAGCGGTTCTTGGTGAAGCTGAGCACGCCTACGTTCACAGTGGAGATCACATTTTCTTCCGGCGGTATAGGTACCTGCGTTCCGTGCTCGCTGTAGTAGCCGGCGATTGCATCCCAGACAATCACGGCGTCAAGTGACCCGGCCTGGATCTGCATGCCCAATTCGTTGACTGTCATCGACTGGAAGGCGAGATTCTTCTCGACCTGCTCCCATGCTATGTCGTTCTTTTCAAAAATCTGCTTGGTCTTTCGCCCGATTGCACAAGCCTGGGCGTCTCCGAGCCCTAGCTTGACTCCCTCGTTGAGCAGGTCCTGCAATCGGCGAATATTCTTCGGGTTGCCCTTTTGCACCAGGATGGTTGGAACGAAATAGCAGACGGACTTCTCCGAGAGAATCATGTCTTCCCTGGCGGCCTGTTCGACATAATGTCTGTCGCCCGGTATGTAGAGATCACCCTTGCGGGCCAGTTTTATCTTCGACAAAAGCACCTCGCTGCCGGCATAGTCCGTGACGATCTTCACCCCGTGCTGGCGTTCGAAGGCCTCGGCCATTTGCGCCACCGGCGGACGAATGCCGGCGCCGCAGTAGAGCAGAAGCTCTGTAGCAGCGGATTCGGACCCCTCGGGCTTGCCCCCTTTGCAGCCAGCCAGTGCGACCACAATGACAGCGGCCAAGATTATGAGCTTCTTCATTTTCTTCTTTCCCCAGAGTCTGTGACGAGCAACAAGCATCCAGAATCGAGTATCAAGCAGATTACTTCACATACCCAAACTCTTCAAAGACCTCCCGGCCTCTGCGCTTGGCGAACTCCATGAATTGCCCGACCGTTTCGGCTTGCTTGGTATAGGTCAGGCCCATGATGTGAACTCGGATTTCCTGGTCGTATTCGTAGGGGGTTTTGATGACGTCCAGATCGTCCCTAAACGTGTGAGCGACACCGTTCCACATGATTACGGCGTCGACCGTCTGCGTCTTGAGGAAGGTTCCCAGGTCACCGTGTCCTCTGGTCAGGCGGTTCTCGACATTCCTGAGAACATCGTCCTTGATACCCTTTTTCTCCAGAAGAGCAAAGACGAGTTCGCCGGCCGTGGAATACTGCGGATCGGTAAGCGCGACTTTCAAGTTCGGCTTGGCCAGATCATCCATGCTGGTGATGCCTTTCGGATTGCCCTTCTGGACCGCCAGCACGGGCGCGACGAATCCCACGTGTACGTGATCGCCCAGAGCGTTGGCGTCGCGCGTATAGTCAAGATATGGATCGTGCGTGACGTAGATGTCGCCTTTTGCTCTAAGTTTCACGTGTGGCAGCAGGTCCTCGCTGCCTCCAACGCTCGTTGCCGTCTCGATGCCTGTCTCGGCGGTAAATTCGGCGCACAGCTTCTCCGTCGGCTCGACGAACGAGCTGCCGCACAAGATCATCAGCTCGGCTGATTCCCTCGGAGTCTCTTTCTTGCCGCAACCGCTCAACAACCCACATGCGGTGACAATCATCGACACAACTGCAATTCTGTAGATTCTCATTCCAACAATCTCCATTTCTCAGATAACCCACAAAGTACCGAAAAGTCTGAAATTGTCAAGAAGCCCGTTGAGGTGGGACTTCTCATCCTATGGCTCATCTCGTCCGGTCCCGGTCCAGAGTCGATTGTTGCCGGGACCTGCCAAATCGCTGAGGGCTTTTTCAACGGGACGTTTTGTTGTCGGATCGACCACGTATCCCAGTTCTTCATAGTCCATCGCTTCGGCATGACCGTCAAGAAACGCGACATTGGCGACGCCATAATGCCTGGCATCGGCCGGAGAGTACTTCAGCGGGCCTACCGACGCGCTTTTCGGCGAGAAGTGCATCGATCCCTTGCTGACCGCCATCTTTGGCGGATCTACCAGATACGCATGCAAACCGTGCGGAATGTCCGAGCCGCGGCTGTCACAGAACACAACCGTTTGAGCCGGGGCCTTGATCTGCGAGAGCCAGACCGGGTAGTTGGCGTAATCTGTGCCCGCCGGATTGGCCCGCGTGTTGCCGAGATATTGGAAGTTGTAGCCGTAGGCGCCGTTGCGAATGCTGCGCGCAAACTTATAGTCTTTCAATGATGGGCACATGTAGTAGTCATTGTCCATCATCAAGGCTTCGTTGAATGCTTCTTCTGTCTCATACTTGTTTGGATTTATGACGTAGCCCATGCCCTCGTTCAGGAACCATATCCACCTTGGCATGTAACGCTTGTAGGGGCCGACTTCTATGTAATCGGTTGCCTTTCTCAATCGATCAGGCGGCAGTTTACCGTCGTGGTTGTCTGCGTAGAGCCTGATCGAAACGGCCAATCGTCTTACGTTTGCCATGCAGACCGTCCTTCGCGCAAGCTTGCGAGCCCCGCCGAGCGCGGGCAGCAACACCGCCATCAGCACCGCGATAATAGCAATGACAACAAGAAGCTCTATCAGCGTAAAAGCGGTCCTTGATCTGTCTTGTTCGCGCATGTTGTCTATCCTCTCAAATCTGGTTCTTTTCTCTCTAACTCGCCGGTTTGTAGAACTCGACCCAGACACCATAGTTGACACCTTCGCTTGCCGGGGGCTGGGGCCTGTGAATCCTGAATGTCTCGATATTCAGAGCAATCATAATCTGGCGCAGTTCCTCTGCCGCTTCGGTAAGGTCGTATTTCATTTTCTTGCCCTGTTTGGCACGTATCGCCCTGGCCGTCTTGACGGGCAGGTTTCTTGAGAAACCTCGTCCGATGTAAGCAACGGCGCCGCTCTTGAGAACACGGTATATCTCACGGAATCCCTGGGTCTTGTCTTCCCAGAAGGGAAACGAGCCTCTGGAGACGATTACATCGGCGTAGTTATCGTGAAAAGGAAGGGCGTGTGCATCGGCGAACACCGCACTGACCCTGCCTCCAAGACCAAGTTCGTTTGCCTGCTCAAAGAAATGTGGAAAGACATCGGGGTTGATGTCGGCGTTGATCCAGTGCAGTTTGGTGCGCTCGCAAAGCTCCATAATCAGTGTCCCCGGTCCGCTTCCGAGATCAATTCCTATGCCCTCTTTCTCGCGCAGGTCTAGATCCGACACCAGTTGCTCGGCCAGCGGAGCGTATACGGGCGCCAGTGTACTTCGGCTGGCTTTGACTATGCCGGGAACATTCTTGCCGGTATGCATACTCTCAAAAGATGATTTCCCGGCGGAGCAACCTGCCGCTAAGAGCGAAACTGCCACGGCCAAAAACAAGAAACGTCTTGTCAGTACTGTCATTACATTGATCTCCACTTAGAGGTTGTCTATCCTTTGAAGACAAGGGCGTGCACGACACCATCGGCAGTCCTGAGAAAGCCCTTGCCGTTAACCTTGATAAACGCGTCACATGACTTGACGCCGGCCATCTCCCACACCCTGGTGCCCGTGTATCGGTCCAGAGCAACAAGCCTGCCCTGATCGCTCGCATCTACGAAATAAGCCAGGCCTTCCGCATAGGTCACAGGGTTGCATCCCTCGGCCGAGTGGGCCCAGAGCAATCGTCCCGTGGATCCATCGACTGCATGGATGTTCTGATCTCGAACGTAGAGCACGTCGCCGACTGCATCAAGTCGGGCGGCGCCGTCTACTACCCTGGACCAGACTATCTCGCGCCTCGCTGCATTCATGCAGAATAGTCGGCTGCGGCGAAGACCGAGGCTTATGGACGCGTAGATCTGCCCGTTTGCGGCAGCTAGCATAGACCTTGACTGACTGGACTCTGCGTTCCCCCCGCAGGCCAGTCGCCAGGTTTCATCGCCTGTGGCCGCATCGAGGCAATAGAGCCCTGAGGTGCTCGCGACGTAGAGGTCGCTGTTGGCCGCCACAGGCGCCGAGAGCGTACCCTCGCCAGGGATCGAACGTATCCAGATTGGATTGCCATCGGCGCGACTGAGCGTGTGGACTGTTCGGTCGGCGGTCCAGCAGATCCGATCTTTGCCCATGAGGCTGGCCCGCCATGGCCTCTGCAGTCTGTCCGGTTGCTCCTGTTGTCGCTTCCAGAGAAGCGCGCCATCGGTTGCATCGAGTGCGACAAGATCGAGCTTGCCGGCCTCGCCCGGCGCCAGACAATAGACTCGCGTCTCATCTGCCAGAAGGTAGCCGCAACTTTGGATCTCGGATAGCCATTTCTGTTCGCCAGTCCGTGTATCGAGCGCGGCCACATAATTCTGCCGGTCGTGCGTTTGAAGCAGATACATACAGTCTCGGCGGATCACAACCGCATCCGCCGTCGACCCGGGCGCCGAGGGGGTGCTCTTGTGCTGCCAAACCTTCAGGACCGAAGGGGCGGCAGAAATCTTGACAGACGATTGTCCCCGGCGGTCATTCGCAAGCACAGGCTCGAGCCTGCTGCCGGACGAGATCCACATCTGCCAGCCGGCGAAGGAAAGCAGCAGGCATGCCGCGACCGAAGCGGCTACAGGAATCATGTGCCACGCTATCGCTCGATAGGTCGCCCGGCGAATTTCCACCCTCACCGCCGAACGAACTCTTCGCGCAAAACTGAAATCGGGCCCGAGCGAATCCAATCGAGCTGAACCTTTGATTTGAGCCACCAGGAAACAACACTCGTCGTGGGCTGCCCTGCAGGCCGGGCAGGATGTCAGATGCTCGGCAACAGCGGCCTGCTCTGGTTCGCCCAGATCCCCCAGTACAAACAACTCGATCTTGCGATTTACCTGTGCACAATCCATGGACTTGCTGCTCCTGTCGTTGGGTAATACGTTTGAGGAAGTGATTTCGGGACATCCCCGGAAAAAAAGCCCTCCTCGGCGTGCCAACAGCCTGATCTAAAGCGCGATCGGCAAGGTTCCCGATTGGCTTTTCGAATCGTGGATCTTTGTGCGCAGCCGTTTCAGGGCGCGCTGGGCCCGCTTCTTTGCCGCTTCTTCGGAAATGCCAAGTGCCGCCGCGACATCGCGAAATCCCAGACCATGAACAACCCGCAGCACGAGCACATCTTGATCGCTTCGTACCAGGGCAGCCAACAATTCTGGGATTTCCGGCGAGTTGGTTTGGGGCAAATCAGACTTTCGCACGGCGGGGACTTTCTCAAGGGCTTCCTTCTCCCGGCTGCATTTGCGCAGCATATCCATGCACACGTTTCGAACGATCCGATAGAACCAGCACGAAAAGGGGCTGGCCGGGACGTACTGGTTGCGCTTGCGAATAACCCGCAGGAATGACTCTTGAACAGCATCCTCGGCCAGGGCGTGGTCCGAGAGAATCTGCCGTGCCACGCCAACAGCGGGCTTCATGTAGCAGGAAACGAGTTGCTCGAAGGCGCATGAGTCAAGCCGTTCCTGGAAACGAGCCATAACTGTTTCGGCGGATGGGACGGGGTTGCTCTGCATCGTCGTTGGATCAAGCCCTCAAGTGATTCTCTTTCTGCTCACCATCAAAGCCGGTTCATCAGTTCGAACCGGACCCAGGATTTCACCGCAGCCTACCTCCAATGGCAACGACGATCAAGAGCAATCTCATCTTTTTGGTGAGATTTGGCTGGAAACAGACATTTATCGTATGGAGCTATTCTTCTCTTGGTGTTGGGTACCGAGGATGTGCTGCCCAAGGCGACAGACGCTATTCGACCAGTCGCCCCCGGCTCATCTTTAGCGTCCGGGTGGCGTGTTCGGCGGCTCGGACGTCGTGGGTAACAAGCGGGACACATCCCCCGTCGGTGACGTATTGGCTAAGATAGCCCAAAACCGTCTTGGCGTTGTCTTCGTCAAGATTGCCCGTAGGTTCATCGGCAAGGATAACTTTGGGCCGATTCAACAGAGCGCGTGCCAAAGCCGTGCGCTGTCGCTCGCCCGTGCTGAGCTGGGCCGGGACGTGGCCTGCGCGATCTTCAAGTCCGAAATGGCTTATAAGTTCCTCTGTGCGCTCGGCAGCCTCATTTGCGGCAACAGCGAGCGAAGCGACCTGGATGTTCTGTCGAACTGTAAGATATGGAATCAAGTGGAACTGCTGAAACACGAATCCAATCGTCCGGGCCCGCAGCTTATTTCGCATCTCCGGGCCCAATTCGTAGGGGTCTTGGCCATCGAGGCCGATCTGCCCGGCGTCGGGACTCAGAAGGCCGCCGGCGACCAGCAGCAAAGTAGTCTTTCCGCAGCCGCTCGGACCGCGTACGGCCAGCAGCTCACCCGGTTGAACCGAAAACGAGATTTCGTTCAGAGCCGTTACCTTGCCCTGTGCGATATCGAACCACTTAGTGACATTTTTGAACTCAAGCATACGTCAAAAGAAAAATCAAATATCAAACATCAAATATCAAAATTGCGGAATTGCCGCGTAGCGGCAATGACTTCCTCAATTCTACATTTTGCACTTTGCATTTTGATTTCTCTGTATTCTCTACTCTTCATGCAGCACCACAGCCGGGTCCTGGCGGGTTGCTATCAGGGCCGGGATCCAGCCTGCGATTACCGCCAGAGCTGCGGCGCCGCCCACGGAGGCCAGAAGCAAGCCGAGCAGAGAGAAGTCCGCGCCGACTATTTGAACCTCGGCGCCTTCGCCGGCAGCGCTGAATAAACCTCCCGCCAGCACACCGGCGACAAAGCCCAACGCACCTCCCAAGACACCGAGAAGAACGTGCCTCGACATGAACATAATCAGGATGTGTCTGGCCGAGACGCCGAGTGTTCGCAGAATGCCGATCTCGTCTCGACGCGTGCGGACGTTGGTGAATCCGAGCACGGCGACCCAGACGGCACAGGCAGTGACTACCACCGGTATCAATACGGACGCAAAACGCTCACGGCTGCGGCGAAGCGTTGTCCGGGCATTCTTTTCTTCCTCGACGGCCAGGGCGGCTCGCTCTGCCACTTTCGTTCGAGCCTCGGCCCGCGCGATGGCGCGGGAGCCTCGCTCGATGACCTGTGTATTGGGCAAGACACCGGCGATTTCCTTACGTATCAACGGCAGCGCCTCGCCGGTACAGTGACATTCCAGCGCCAGGATTGCATTGATCTTGCCCTGTTTGTCGAGCAACTCCTGTGCTTCGGCCAGAGATATCCAGGCGGTGATGTCGTCTTTGTTCCCACGTTCCTTGTAACAGGTCGCAACCTTAAACGTCTTGCCCATTAGCTCGATATCGTCGCCAACCTTGATATCCATGCTTCTATGCAGCTCGAATCCCAGGATTATTGTGCCTCTCAGCACGGGCTGTACGAGAGGCTTGACGGGGCTCTTGTGCAAATTGGGAACCTCGCCGCGAGTGCCGACCAGGATGATCTTGCGCTTTCGTTCGGGCCATTCGATCTTCTGCTGCAGGCTGGGCAGAAAATGCCGGACCGTCACGACGCCGGAATCGGCCAGCTTCGTCACGTAGTCCTCGGGCATGTACTTCGAGGCGTAATCTTCGGCGTACCAGTCACTGAGATTCTGGTCTTTCGGCAGGATGACAACGTTGAAGCCGAGCTTGAGCATGGCCTTTCTGGTTTCGTCCTGCAACTGAGCCATGTTTGCGGCCAGCTCGGCCTGCTTTTGCTCGAGGATTTCGCCGGTTTGAATATCATGAATCCGCAGGAGCGTGACAGCGCCGATGAGCGAGCCACTGGCCACCGTCACAGAGAGCACGCCCAGGGCAAAGTTAAGCTTGCGATGCAATATTTCACGTACCAGCAAACTCCAGATCGTCATGGACACACCAAGAAAAATCAAAAATCAAGATATCGGAATCCGCCTCCGGCGGATGACTTGCTTTCCCGGCGCGCCGGGATTGCAATCGGATCAGTAAACGACTCTTCGAGCATCACAGGTTCTGCTTCTCCTGCTTCTTGGGCGGCAGCAGGCGGATCATCGGGCGAATCACTTTCGGCTACCTGGGCGGTGACGTCAAGTTCGACCTGGACCGGCTCGGGATCATCCGGGAATACGCTCGTCAGCTCCGGCAACTCCTCTTCTTCTGCGCTTGCGTAGAACTCCTCGTACATCTGCATCACGGAACCGTCCCAGTCGACCGCCATCATCAGATCCACACCGGGATTCATCATCTTGATCTCGCAGCCGCACGGCCCGGTCAAGAACGCCGAGGCTTCGCGAATGTTGTCGGCGTTGATGCCTTCGCCTATGAGCGTATAGAGGGCCCGTCCCCGCCCGAAGACCGGCACGGCCATCGGCTCTTTGACGTAGTCGTCGAGGTCTGGCTCGCTGTGCATGATCATCGACAGCAGAGCACGCTCGTTCGGGTCGGTGCGCGAAAGAGACACAGTGGAGAACTCGAACGACACACTCGGCATGTCCAACTCCTCGACCGGAGGCGCGAATTCCATCAGCTCTTTGGCTACCGTCTCCAGCTCTTTGTTGAGCAGCTCCAGTGCTGCCTTGTCCTTGGCTTTATCGCCCGATTCGACGAAGATCCAAACCGCCGCCTGTCCTTCGGTCAGACGCTTTGCCACCTCCTTGCGAGTCGCCGACTGAATCAGCACCGCAACCGTTTCAGGCGTGAACTCACCCATCCAGAACGGCGCCGCACGCCCCTTTTGCCAGGGATACCAGAGCACAAGAGCCGGCAGTTTTTCGGGGACCTTATCACCCAGCAGTTTCTTGACATCTTCTTCGGCTGCCGAGTCGAGATCCATTCTGGAAAGGCGCAAATTCAGGAATTCGGCCGTTTCGCCCTCGAAGAGCCTGGCAGCCGGGTGGTCCTCGGCGATCGGGCCCCGGTGGACCAGAACCCCGTCATAGAAATCCGCGGGCCACCTCTCCAGGGCATACCTGAAAACCGGCGTCGAACACGCCTGCACAGACACCGGCAACAAGGCCAAGAGGCCTATCAAAACTAGCGTTCTCCGGAAGTACTTCATAGCATACCCCACCTGAAATTTGCGCTGCTTCTTCAGTTTATCCTCGGTCCCTACGATAGCGGAGGGCCTTTTGTTTGTCAAAACGCCATATTTTACCATCTTTGGTGCTAGCAAGCAACTATCCTGCGGGAAAGAAATCACCGAAAGAGGGTAATCCCGTGTGTCGTCTCTGAATGCAATTCGGGGCTTTTGATACCATGTTTGTACATAAGAATGTTTTCCGGTGTTGTCGAGATAGTGCCCGTTCTATTTTCCCACATTTCTGTTGTTGATGGCCAATTTCAAGAATATCTTATCCGGTGTTCTCGGTAAAAACAACTTGTTGGGCTGCAGAGGATTTGCTTCCATGGCCAGGTCGCTCGCATCACAAGAACGTGCACAGTGCCGCGCCGAGGAATTCGCCAACGGTGTCAGCCACGCTGTGGGCTTGCTCGCGGCAGTCGCTGCGTCACCAGTTCTTATAGTCTCGGCGGTTCAGCGTGATGGCCCTGCCGGAATTGTGGGCGCGAGCGTCTTTGCGTCCACGATGGTGCTGCTGTACCTCATATCCACACTTTACCACACATCGGCAAGGAATAAGGCCACTAAACGGGTATTCCATGTCCTTGACCACAGCGCCATCTTCCTGCTGATCGCGGGCACGTATACGCCGTTCACGCTTGGGGTGCTTCGAGGTGCCTGGGGCTGGACTCTGTTTGGACTCATTTGGGGCATAGCCGCTGTGGGCGTCGTCTTCAAGTCTATCGGGGGCGTAAGATACCGAAGGCTCTCAACAATCTTGTATCTTGCCATGGGCTGGCTCGTCATAATTGCTGTCAAGCCGCTGTGGCTCAATATGCCATCGTGGGGCCTGTTTTGGTTGCTGGCGGGAGGAGCGGCCTACACGGCGGGAGTGGGATTTTACGCAGCCAAGCGCATTCGCTTCGCGCACTTCGTCTGGCACCTGTTCGTTATCGCCGGTACCGCATGTCACTGCATTGCCGTGCTAAGATACGCGGTCTAACCAGGCTGATTCAGTCGACGCGATAAGGTAATGAGGTGATGAATCTATAAGGCTGCCTATTGGGACGAGTTTATTTTCTTGCATACGTGCCAAATGCAGATTACGGTCTTGACAAGCGAATCTTGGGTAAAGCTTTTAATGGGAGACAGAAATGTGTGAGTCATGTGGATGTACACCGCGTGAAGAATCGGTCGATGATAAGGTGTGTCCAGGTTGTGGAAAACCTCCAGCCGATTGTACGTGTGAAGCGACAGAGCAGTAAACTCGTTTGAGTCTCGACAACCTTTTTTCTAGGCTGACGTCTCGCTCCGGGCCGGCGAAGCGCGTGTATCAAGAATTCCTTACCGCTTGAATCGTGCCATACCCGCAATGCTCAGGTCGGGTGACAGTGGAACGGCAAGGTGTGTCTATTCTTCTATGTCTGCACTAAGGCACCTTGCGGTCGACCGCGGCATAGGCAGCTTCACGATCTCGAGTATAATGCATCGTGAAGTCAAAGGGGTTAAGATGAGCTACGAGGCGTGGCTGATGGGTCATTAGATGGATGCCTCAAGGAAGATTTCTTATGGCAACGGAGATCTTGGCATTTGATCTGGAGCTCTTCATAAGGCCACTTCGCACTCCTCGGGGTAAAAGCCCTGTCATCTCCAGAATTGGGCAGGCCCGTACGAGTCGACAGGTATAGGCCCCAAAATATCACGCAACACGCGCTGTGTAGGCTACTGGCGATTCCAATGCGACCTAACGATATAAGCGAATGTCATCAAAGTAAATAGTCCCTGCGCCACCACTGGGCGACGGGACGTTCTTAGTGCCGACGCCAATAGTAACCGTATTGACGTTGGTCAGGTCCACGCCGAATGCCGCAAGCTCGATAACCCATTGGCTCCAGCCGGAAAGCTGGGTCGCGCTTGCGTCATCATGGTAGACTACGGCCGTGCCATTGAGAGCGACGAACATTCTGTCGGCGGCGTTAGTCGAACCACCTCTGACCCATAGCGACAGTTTCGTTACACCTTGCTCGGTCCAATCACGCGGATAAGCTTGTCCTGAGCCTGCCGAATGGACCAGCGTCAATGTCGCCTCAGATGTCTTGCCGGCGTTGTCGTATCGGTAAACAAGCGACTGAACACCGCTGCGAACAATAGTCTGCTCGGCATAGGGCGGCAGATCGTTCCCGACCACAGCGCCGTTTGTCGTGGTGCCGAAACCGTCTATCCACTTGTCGAATATCCTGTTGACGCCGGGCTCCCCGGCAAGCGGATCAATGTCGTCATATGATTCGAAATCGTCCACAACAATGAAATCCGCCGTTGCGAAGTTCCAGACAAGGCCTTTGACAGTGCCAGCCGGGTAGACCTCATCCACACGCCAGGCATAACTGCTGCCCCATGCAAGCCCTCCGGGATCATAGCTCTCAGCGCCAAGCGCCAAGGGGCCTACGTAGTCGGGTGAGGCCGTCGCGGCGTTCTTGACAGTATCAGCATCCGTGCCGAAGTACAGCTCATGTGAAGAGGCATTGTCGGCCGCGGTCCAGCTCAAGATCGTGCTCATAGGCACGTCCACCGCTCCATTGGCCGGTTGTGGATTGCCGACTGCGCCGGGCGTGGTGAAGGCCCAGACATTGCCTTTATACGTTTCGACGCCGTCAAATTCATCGACGCGCCAGTAAAGAACCTTCTCTTGTTCGAGAGTACCGGCATCGTGGCTTGCCGTTCCCGATGACGCGCCCTCAGTGGCATTCTCGACGTCATCATAGTTGTCGCCGATATAGACCGTGTGCAACTTGGCGCCGAGACCGCCGGTCCAACTCAGGATCGCATCGAGGCCCACGAACTCGGCGCCGTCGGCAGGATCGGGCTCATAGGCTGCCTTTGGCGGCACCGAGAAGCTCCAAACGTCACCCGCCCATGGACTGTTTGGGTCCGCGTCGTTGATCTCATCGACCCGCCAATAGTACGTCGTGCCCGGAACGAGACCGTCCGGAAAGGGATAGCCGGGAAAACCTACAAGCAGCGTATTTGCGAGCTGATTGCCTGTGAACGTCTCGGCCAGTCCGTCGTTAACATCTTCGAGATTATTGCCCAGATAGACGTCGTGGGTGGCCGCCAGATCACCGGCGGCCCAGCCAAGGTTCGCCCATGTTTCGGTGTAGATGGAACCATCTGGAGGAACCGGATCGCGGGCCTTCATGCGAGGCGGGCTGGCCAACGCCTTTACTTCGGCCGCGGACAGCACGTGGTCGTAGATTCTCAGGTCATCCAGAAGGCCTCCGTAGTGCTCTGAACCCGAGGCACCCGCCCGATGGCCCATCACAAACGTCGTTTCGGTCGGCGTGCTGGGAACCTCGGCCTTGCCTGCGACCATCAGTTCACCGTCATAGTATATTTCCGCGTCTTCAGTTGCGCTGTCGTAGGTCATCGCGACATGATGCCACTCGTCGGCGGTTAGCACTCCCGCGCCGGTTCCAGTCGTCGAACTGCCGCCATCGAACAATTCGTTCTTCAACTCCCCGTTGCCGCGAAGCCACACCTCATAGTCGCCTCCCGCGCCAAGGATCCGCTCCTTATTCTTGGCCATGGCGGGATTGATCCAAAAGACAATCGTACCTTCCGGCGGCGGCGTGAAACCGGCAACGGTGACCTCGTCATCCGTCCCGTCGAAGCTCAGCGCGTTGCCGGACTTGCCCGGAGCCGAAGTTGCGCCTTGGATGTCCCCATTAAGCCCTCCAACGGAATCGACCGCTATGGCTCCGGCGTCGTCGAGTTTCCAATGGTGAACCAGTGCGGCCTGAGCCGGTGAAATGCCAATCACCAGCCCGATAAAGATCAAACATGTCAGTTGTTTGCGCATAATGGGCTCCTTTCAAAAAGCTACGGTCTTATTGTCAGGTCATAAATGCGGACATCATCAACCAGCCCCGAGAAAAAGCTCTCGGCCCTGAGATTCGCGTGCGCGCCAATGTTCAAACCGCCTCCCGCACCGGCCAGAGAAGACTGCCCATCTCTGGCGACTTCCACGTCGTCGGCGTACAAGATACGTTCGGACCCGGTCCATACCACACCGATGCGATGCCAGATGCCGTCTGCAATTGTGGATTCCGAGACCAGCGGCGGCGGAGTGAGCCGGCCTGCGGAATGTGGTATGAGCGCCGTCATGAGTCTTCCTTGCGACGCATCCGCCATGAGCCAGTTCGTTCCCTCCGTCTGGGAGATGACGACCTCACCCGGAGCCCCGCCTCTGACCCAGGCGAAGGCGCTGAACGTCCCGGCCGCGGGATTGAGGACAAAGGGCGCCGAGATATAATCGTCGATTCCGTCGAGTTGTATTGCCCCACTGATCCAGCCACCGTCTGCGAGCCACACTGGATCGCCGTTGAGGCTGCCGTCATGTCCGCCGGCGCTGTCACGGGCGACGAGGCCGTCTGCCTCGTCCAGCCGCCAGTGTGCGACCAGGCCCACATCCTGCAGCCAGCGCTCGGCGAGTACAGCGAAGTCTTTCCAATCGACGACCCCATCGCCCAAACGGGCTGGCGCGATATCGATCTCGGTTTGATCCCCGAGCCAATCCCGTGCCATGAGGTAGAAGTCTTCGAAGTCCACAGATCCGTCGCCGGTGAAGTCGGGTGATTTCCGAGCCGCAAGCGTAGTAAAAATGAACTGGCGAACCGCAAAGCTGTCGGATCCGGCGAAGACAAGGTGACAGGTCTTGCCGTCGGCACTTATCCACTTGGCGGGGATGTGAGCGCTCTCGCCGGGATCGACGTCCCAATTCTCGGTGTAGAATGCAGTCGTCCACGGCCCCCACGGTTCGGGAGCGTCGTAGATGCTGAAGTGGTCCTTGCCTCCGGCCTGGGCGCGGCTGCGCATCAGGAGAAGGTAGCGCCTGAGCGGGGCATTGTAAGTGACGCTGATGCGATTGCAACCTCCGGCAAAGCTGAATACGGCCCTGCGCTGGTCTATGTCATGCGACCATTTCGGATGGCCGCCGGCGTCGGCGCCGCAGTAGAACTCATATGCGTTTCTGTCGGTGATACTCTCGATCGGCACGCGGGCCAGGACCACAGTATCGGTCTCATTGTAGGCACTCGGCGTATCGGGTGAGTACACGTATACATAGCCGTCCCTTGAGCCAGCATAATTCTGTCCGAAGTTGAGAAAGCATGGATACCCCAATTCAGCAAACTTCCACGTGCTCCAGGTCCATCTCACCCCATGATCCGTCGACCAGGCAAGCTGGCTCTGCTGGCCGCTGTTGTCTGCGTTTCGCACCAACATGTAAAGGATGCCGTTGACCATCAGCATCCCGCTGGCTTTCTTGCCGCTGCGGCCGTCGCCCAATTGCTCACCGGTGGTCGATCGTATGTTGACGCCATCGCCCGGCGGGCCGCCGCTGACGCTGCAAAAGCCCAGGCTCAGCTTGGTCGGGACCTTGGGATCGAAACCCCAGCCATCGCCATACGCAGTGTATTGTTCTCCATCGTCCGCCCAGGTAATGGGCCAATTGTCGCTGCCGGACGCTTGATAGACTACTGTTGAAGCATCGGCCCACGTAATGGACGTTATTACCTCGCTGTTGTGGTACGGTGCACCGTTGGCGACGGATTGACAGATGGGTTCGAGGAATGGCTTTAGGACATTGTAGTCGCCGTTCCAGCCACTTCGCCACCCAGAGCCTGCTCTGGCCACCACAATGTCGAGACTGGGGATAATCACAATTAGGCTGTCGTATAGTCCCCATGACCAGTACGCATCCTGCGGCACACCACTGAGGGTTCCGTCACCGTTGTTCCACCAGAGCAAGCCGTAATGGTCTGATGCATTTGGATACTGTGCGGAGTCACGAACAGGCAGCCCGATTATTTCAGG
>Ga0111165_1020_pt1 | contig 18557 bp, 14 predicted proteins | sample DeeMarSeWOR28_12_FD_80268 | JGI IMG/M metagenome (GOLD analysis project Ga0111165, IMG submission 80268) | Phycisphaerae bacterium SG8_4 | reverse complement strand
CAATCATAACCACGTGGAAGTCGCCGGACTTCCCATCGATTCCAACATCCGATAATAAATCGCGCACTGCCTATATAACAAGCCACAAAAATATTTCTCGCTGTTTTCTGTGGTTTCAGCAGGTCATCTGTAGAACGAAACGGTGACGGCATCAGACTGATTCAGTTCGATCAATGCCGTCATCGCATCAGGGATTGTGTATCGGTTCGACAAGCAGCGTCGTGCGTTCGGTGGCTTTAAGCCTTACTGCCAAACCGTCGTGCAGTTGCTTTCCTGTGCGAATTTGAGTCTTATTCGTCTGCACGTTCGTGATCCTGTACGTACTGTCATTCTCGACGGTGAACCATTCCGGCAGCGTGTTCATCCGGGGCCAGTCTTTTTTAAAGCCCATCCAGTACTTGTGGCGCGGGACGTCAAATATAATCTTGCCATTGTAGTTTTTCGGGGTCTTGATTGTAACAATCAGACTGTTAGAAGTCGCCCGCGCGCCCAGTTCAGTCCCGATCTCCCAGGGCCGAGCGATCAGGCCCTGGGTGTGCATCAGCGCGTGCATGATGGTCGTTCGCACACCGTTGGCCTGGAGTTTCATCGTACCCCACAACTCGGCGGTTTCGAGCGCCTCGTCCGAACGGGCAATATTGGCGGCCACTTCGCTGTCAACCCAGTCAAAACCTTCCTTGACCGGATACCGGTTGAGCACGTAGATTCCACCCTCGACCGAGTCGGCAAAACCGTCGATCGAGGTGCCTTCCCACGGGTAATTCTGATACTGGGGTTTGGAGAGGTTTCGCAGAGTCCGTTCAATGTGAGACCTGTAAAGGTTCTCGCCGGTGACCATATCATAGCAGATGTAGCCGACATAGTTGTACCCCCACCCATCGCTGAGTTGGCCGCTCGAACCCTCACGCTTGGTAATATGATTGTACATCATTCCGTCTTGGTTGCAGCCCTGTTCGAGAATGGTGTCAAAGATACGCCTAAGCTGCTTGCTGTAGACTTCGACTCTGTCACTCTTGAGTTCGGATTCGACAGCAAGAAGCAATCCCAGGCCGCCGATTATCTCACAACCATGATCGCGCAGACGCTCCGGTACAAAATCCTCGTTCGAGAAATAGTAGTCGCCCAGGCGGCGCGCCCACTCGAGATACTTCTGCTCGCCGGTCATCGTGTAGAGTCTGGCAAGCGCCTGGAGCTGCTCGCCATTGACCTCGATGTTCTCCGAGGGAATCTTTCCGAAGGGCGTTTCAACCCGCGCATGTTTCCAGATATCGTCCTCAATTTCTCTCATCCTCTCGAACCAGTCGGCCCTGCCCGTAACCTCGACGATGGCGATAAGGCCGTCTTTGACGTACTCCGATGCCCCGAAAACAAGGGTATCGTAAGAAACCGAATCGTCCTTTTTGCCCGTTTTCAAATCGAATCTTGCCGGTATTCGGTCCAGATGGTTGCAGAGCTTCCTCTCGGCATCGAGAACGTCTCGAATCGGCCCGTGGAGTAGATCAATGTCCGTCACATGGGCTGCCCAGCAGAGAAACGGATAACAATCCGCCGCCGTATCGCGATAGTTCCAGCGCCCATCCCCGATATAGAGCCCGGTTTCAGGATCGATTCTTTTGATAGCCACCTCGTGCAGCCAGCGTTTGACCTTGCTGAGCGAATAGCCCGCGATCTTCGAAGAGATCTCCGCCTGTCTGATAGATTCGCGGTCAACACCCGCGCGGGCATTGAGATGCGGTGCCCAGAGGAGCACAGCTAGTACGACGACAACTGCATTTTTGACGATTCTCATTTTTCTCTCCTGAAAAGGTAACCAGCCACGTTGGGGCCGGGCTTGATTTCCAATAGAGTATCACATTCACCGCCAAATTCAACGCTGGTCCCAGCTTCCGAGCCTCGAAGAAGCCCTTGAAAGGATTGGATTGGCTCAGACCGGCTTTGATTGGCTTTGTCATTTCAAGCTGTGCTCTGTCAAATGCCCCTGTTCGGTACCCAGGGCTCGTTGCCTGGATTGTCCTGCGAATACCGGACAAGACAGACACTCCACACGGACCCGATACCGCAGGTACAGCCCGGCAATTTTCTTGACTTTGGGAGTTGTGTTTGATAATCGTGCTTAGACCGCCCGCCAGCGGCGGTGCACTTTGCAGGCTGCAATTAGAAAGGAGAACTGTCATGAAAAAGTCACATAGAAAAGTGATGCTTGTTGTGCTTATGGTATTGACATTCGGGGGTATTCTCTCGGCTCAGGATCGCGGCAGAGACGGGCAGCTGCGCGGTGTTTTTGTCGGGCTTGCAGAGCGCCAGGTTGGTGACGGCGAGTATATGGCAATTTTAGTCAGGCCGTTCGAGCGGGACGACCATGTGGCCGTGCTCGTTCCCCGCGAGTATGAGCAGCTCGGTCAGTCGGCTAGAATGATGGATCCGGGCGACCGGCTCGAGATTTCCTATGTCAGAGAGCATGGAGAAATGTGGATCAGGCGCATTGAGGCCGTGCGTCGGCGAGCCGAAGGCGACAGCGGGCCGGAAGGTGACGAGAGAATCGAGATTAGCCGCCAGATACGCCGGGGACCTGAGCGAATGGAAGAACGACGCGAAGGCGAAAGAAGGATGGAAGTTCGTCGAGAGATGCGACAGGAACCTGAGGGCGAGCGTATGGGCGAGAGACGCGAGGGCGAGAGAAGGATTGTCATGCGCTGGGAGGGTAGCCGCGGCCCTGATGGACCGTTCGAGCAGCGTGAGCGCTTGGGACCACCGATGCGCGAGCAGTTGGAAGGACTGGTCAGAGAAATCTTGGCAGAACATATGGGACAGCTGCGCCCGGGACCGTCTCCCTTGGAGGAGTTGGCGGGGCAGCTTAAGGAGGTCGTAACCAGGCATACCGAGCGCCTGAGCATGGAGCTGAAGGAAATTCTCACATTCCATGTCGAGCGGATGCAGGTGGAGATCCACGAGCTTCGCACACACGCCGAGAACCTGCGCAGAGAGGTTGAAGAACTGCGCCGCGAGAACGAGATGCTGAGAAGGCGACTGCAAGAGGCAAATGAACCGCCAAGAGATGGTGACAGGGACCCCGACCGGCGCAGAGACGACAGGCCGCGACAGCAGCGCGACATGCCCAGGGAGGGAGAACGCGGCGAAAGAAGAGAAGTTGAACGAGCACGAGAGAACTTACAGCGGCGAGAACGCGAGGTGCCCAGAGACCGAGAGCGCAACGATCAGAGAGGGCCCGAGCCGTCCGAATAGTTGACTGCCAACGTGCAGTGACAAGCAGGAATGTGGCCGAGCAAACCACAATGTGCAACAGGACAGGTTTTGCACTGATGATACGCCGGTCGGTTGCAAAGACCGGACTAAAGCCGCTATGGATCTTCAGATGGCATGAGATGCGCGGTTGCAGCCGCAAGGCTGCGAGAAATCCGGGCTAGTTCGGGCAGCCGTGAAGACGGCGAAACTCCCGATAAATGAGGAATCCGCGAATGCCCGAGCGCCCCAGCAGAACAACAGCCCAGGTCGAAAGGTATCCCAAGGCGGCACTGCCCAGGCCTCCCAGGGCCAGGAATCCCACCAACTGCAGTTTCGGCATTTGTACCCAGAAATTGCTTTGGGATTCGGCGAGGCTCTCCAGAGAGGAACCGACGGCCTGTTCGCTGGCCTCGTAGTAGCTGGGATTGGCCTGCCGGCAGGCCTCCCAACCCTGTACCTGCTGGCTGTGGATCTCGAATTTGGAGCGTGCTGAATGATACTCGCCCGAGATCAGCAACACGCAGATGCAGGCAGAAGTAATGCCGGCACATATCGCAAAAAAGGATGTTATTTTGCTGAATCTGGTTGTTCGTTTCATCGCGTTACCCCTATACAAAACATAGGAAATCCCCGGCCCCAAGCAAGAATCGGCAAGGCTAATGCCGTGGGCCTTTCAGGGCCCCTGACTTTTCGCCCTTGCCCGACACATAAGCAGAGGGCCTTTTCCTGCCCAATAATGCTTGATTGCCGCGTTTGCCCTGTCGCGCAAGACTGGAGAAGAATCTCAATATTTTCCAAGAATTATGCAAATAGCTTGACTGCATGCACGCGGGTCCTATAATTGTAGGTAGTGATTTAGGAACGAGGGCACCGTGGATCATCAACCTCTGTCGGCCTTTCTGCCTTCAGCTGTGTGCTTGGAGCGGGCACAATTCATGTCAAGGCAGTTTTAGGGCTGCTCTCATGGAAAAGGGCGGTACAGAAAGACGCAATGGGCACTGCCGCAACAAGCAGAGTCCACGTTTGGAGTCAGGGACAGGTCTATCCACTCATTGCCAATTCTCCAGCCTTCAGGTCCCCGGTTGTCCGGACTGACGATCGATTCGGGCTGGCGAGTTAAATGTTTGGCTGGTCAGAGCATGGATTCGTTAAGGTGATGATTGAGACCGAACGGTTCTGAAGATTTCAAGGAAGGCAGACTGGTACGCTCGCGAGGGGCGAAAACCGCGGAAGAACGTTGCCCTTACGTCAATGGCAGCGGCTTAGTAGGAGATGAGGTGATGAAAACGAGAATCTGCACAGCATTTGCCATAGCGTGGGCAATGATGACCCTGTGCGCCGACGTGAATTTCGCCGCCAACGGCCTTGACATTCATTTTACAGACAATGGTGTCGTGCAAGACGGAGACGACTATGATGATGTCTTCGTCCACGGCAGCAGTGTCGTAGCCGTCACGGGAGGCACGATAGGGAAACTGTGGAGTCGTGACAATAGCATAGTCAACATCAGCGGCGGGCGTATTACATACGCCCAAAGTCACGAGCAGAGCACGATCAATATCAATGGGGGCACTGTCACCGAGCCGAGTATTTTGGACTACAGCGGCACAGTAAATGTCAGGGGTGGGACCTGCTGGAATATCACAGTAGGTGCCGGAACGCTGAATCTCTTCGGAGGCCAAATCATTGGGATGGGAATCTCTGCCCCTGCGCCGGGCGGAGCAGTACACGTCTACGGCCACGGCTTCGAGTACTACCCCGTTGCCGGTCTGAGTGACGGCAGGCTGGAAGGATTTTGGCGTGACGGAACACCTTTCAGCATTGATTTTCTGCGCGACGCTTATCGTGCGGCAGTCCTGCACGAAATCTCCGGTGACTCGGCCCCTGCTATAAATGCGGGCGAAGATCGAACTGTTCTGGCCACGGTGGGGACGACGGCCGAGGTCACCCTTTACGGCTCGGCATCGAGCGATTCCGACCTGGGCAAACTTGTGTACGAATGGACCTGGACGATAGACGGCATCACGTACAGTGCCAACGGCGCAAATCCCACGATAATGCTGCCTGTCGGTATCCACACCATCGAGTTGAGTGTCAGCAACGACAACGTCGACTTGGGAGCAGACAAGGTGGTGATCACCGTACAAACGCTGACTCAGCAGATCCACGGGGTCCGAGCCGCCAAGCTGAGGTTTCTTGAAGATATTGACGCCGTCTTGGAGAAGGAGAAACAAGCCGCCGGCGCGCTGACCAGGATGTTAATCAACGGCAATTTCGGCGATCTGGCTCGAAACGACGTAGTTGCCGCCCGGCAAACGATCTACTCCTCAATGGAGTATCACGTCAAGTCTAGAAAGATCCTTCAAAACAGCATTGGGAGTCTCCAGGACACACTGCTGCTTCTTGGTTCGCCCGTCGAAACCATGGAGTAGAGGTCTTCTTGCTTACTGCGGCAGTGTAAAAAGGAACGTGCTGCCTTCGCCCACCTGCGATTCGATCCAGAGGGTGCCGCCGGAGGTTTCAACTAGCTTCTTCACGATCGCCAGGCCGATTCCGGTGCCCTCTTCATCGCCGCTGGAAAGCGTCTGAAACATCTGAAATATGCTGTCAAAATGCTCTCTTCTTATTCCCCTTCCGTTGTCGGCAACACTGAACTTCCAGAAGCCGTCTTCTTCGGCGCAATCGATCCTGATCTGGCCCCGAGGTTTATCCATATATTTTACAGCGTTGTCCACCAGATTCTGAAAGATCTGTATCATTCGCGTCTTGTCACACATCAGGGCCGGCAGTCTGCTGGGCAGAGATATCGCAACGTTCTCCGGCGGAGCTAATGCCGTGATTACCTCCCGGAGCAGTTTATTTAGATCAACTTTCTGTTTCTCTTCTGCGAGACGGCCGAATTGAGAATACCGTAGGACACTGTCTATCAGTGAGTGCATTCGGCTCGCCCTTCCAAGGATTGTCTCGAGCAGCTCTCTACCATGCTCGTCCAATTTGTCGCCGTACTCGGCGGACATCATGTCGGCCAGATTTCCAATTCCCCGTAAAGGCGCTTTCAAATCATGGGCCGCAACGTGTGCAAAATCAACAAGCTCCCTGTTTGCAGCCGTGAGTTTTCTCATCGCTGTCTTCAACTCTTCGTTCAGGTCTTTCAAGGATTGCTCGTCTTGTTTGCGTCTGGTGATGTCTTTTACTATGTTTACAATACCTTTGACCTGACCGCCGTCCTTTATGAATTTGGTACCAACTTCCACAAGAACGGTCGCGCCACTCTTGTGCCTAAGCTTCAATTCTAGCGGGCTCACAGGTTCGCCACTGAGAACGGTATCCTTGAAGAGCTTGACCAGCCCCGGCAAGTCTTCCACGCCGAAGAGGCCGATGGCGGCAAAGTTCTTTCCAATCAGCTCCTCCCGCCTGTAGCCGAACACATCGGAGATTCTGCTGTTTACATCCAGTATTCTTCCGGTGTTGTCCAGGTAGCAAATGACGTCGGTAACATTCTCGAAGATTGTCCTGAGTTTCTCTTCATTCTTGCCTAACGCTTCCAGCACCTTTCTGCGCTCGGCGTCTCCGATCCTGAGGACTTGATTGGCTCTCAATAATTCAGCAGTGCGCTCTTCGACCATCCCCTCAAGATGATCCCGGTACTCCTTCAGTTCATTCTCAAGCATTTTCAGCTCGGTGATGTCTGTCACGATCCTGTCGAGTCCTGAAATAGCAGTTTCTTCGTCTTCGCCCGGAAGGCCCTGGTCTCTTACGTAGCGGATTTGCCCCGTATCCTTGTGGACCACCCTGTATTCCAAGCTGTATGGAACCTTGCCCCCGCAAGCGGGGCCAAGGGCGCTGACAACCCTGGCTCTGTCATCGGGATGAATACATCTGGGCCAGGATTCGGGATCTTGATAAAGCTCTTGAGAGGAATATCCGGTCCACCGGGCCCACTCCTTTGAGACGAAGAACATGGGCCCGGTCTCACCGAAACAGACAGAATAGACAGCACACCTAAAATCCTTAACCGAAGTTGAACATCCTTCCGCTGCCACACTGGCTTGGCTGTCCGGCGCGTGTGCGACAGCATCGCATTCGGCGTGTTTTGCCTTGCTAATGCAATGACGCGATGTCTTGATCTTCTTTGCAGTCCACATTCTATTGGTACCAGAATACCGGATCGATTAGCGGCTACAGTTCGAGCGTCCACGGATGATCCTTCCACGTCCGCCTTCACAGTACTATATGTCGGTCAAAAGGAAGTGACACTTTTCGTCAGCGACCAAAATATGGCGGTCTCTCGCAAGGACGCCATTGACAACGCCATAAGGGACCGAAAACACAGACTGTGCCGACTGCCAGCTCTCGAAAGATTCCTCTGCGACAAGGACAGGTCAGTTCGCGGTAAATCATTCACTCAGAATGCTCGGATGCTAACTTAGTTTCCAAAGCAGTGAGAGCTACTACCGAATTGGAAGTTGCGGGGTCTCCTGATGTCTCCAGGAGGGGCGAATGACGTTCTTCGTGCCTTACATTTCCCATCTGACTTGATAGCTGAGATTTTTGCAGCTTGATGAATTCAGAATACAGCAACCAGAATTTAAAATAAGGCCTCGCTGGCCGTCCAACCTGTTTCATTGCAAGAGCTTAGAAATATCTGCCAACGAAGTTAGCCCCCAATCCCTTCTGTCTTGGGAATTCTAAATTCTACATTCTCTTGGACTTGGCAATAGTCCGCGTATTGGCGTCAATAATCGATCCGGTTGCAGGTTCATCGCTCAGCAGTATCTCCTTGCCGATGGTGAAATCCCCAGTGGCCTGCGCGGGACTGCAAACTTGCAATCCCGACAAATCTGGATAGACCTGGCGTCGTCTGGCGTTGCAGCAAGACTTTATTGAACAATGAAGCTCTCGACACTCTGCATAGAGAAAAAAACCGCCAGTCTGATAACCACCGTCTTGCCTTGTTGCTATGGATTATGTTATGATAATTGCAAATGGGCAAACTGGGGAGCCCGGCCACAATTTAGAGAAAAATGTTGGCAGGCAAGGAACCTTTCTTGAATGAGGGGCAAAGTCACCGTGCGGAAGCTAAGTGGATTCACGTTGATAGAGCTTTTGGTGGTGATTGCCATTGTTTCACTGCTGATGGCGATTCTGTTGCCGACCCTGCAGCGGGTGAAGAACCAGGCGCGGACAGTTGCCTGCCAGTCAAACCTACACCAATGGGGCCTGATGTTCTCGATGTACGCAACCGCCAACGACGACAAATTCTTTCAGGCTGTGGCCGGTGACACTTGGGTCGAACCGATGCAGCCTTACTACGGCAACTGCAAAGATTCACTCTTCTTGTGCCCGATGGCCGCCAAGCACTACGTCGCCGATCCTAACAGCCTCGTCACAGACCCGGCGATAGACACCGTCACCAAGAAACGCTTCTGGGCCCTGAAGTACATTGGCGCCGGCACGAGATCTCACGCCTGGCTGCTGTTTGAGCCGAAGCCTCTCTGCAGCTACGGCCTGAATGACTGGATCATGGATCGTCCCGCCGGCCCGCCGGGCACCGACAGCCTCTGGAGGACTTCCAACATCAGGGACGCAAGCAACGTTCCTGTATTCGGCGATTGCGCGTGGAGGGGAGCACGTCCCCATTACCTGGACCCACCTCTGCCGGACGGAGATATTCCGCTCAGGGATCCGCTGAATCCTTCCGGCAACTACAGCGCGATGCAGTATTTCTGCATCGATCGGCACCGAGCAGGTGCCAACAGCGTGTTCATGGACGGCTCTGTCCGGAAAGTAGGGCTCAAGGAATTGTGGACACTGAAATGGCATCGATACTTTCCGACAAACGGCCCCTGGACCAGAGCCGGCGGCGTCCGACCGTCCGCATGGCCGCAATGGATGCGCCGATTCAAGGACTACTGAAATCCGGCTCGGATGCCGCTTCAGGGAGGTTCTCGGTTCCCTGGCACCGACGGACTCATGCGTAACCATTCCTTTTTCAACCTGAATCGAGCTGAATCCGTAGGTCCTCACGACGTATGACGCAGAGGGCCCCTGGTGCGGAAAAAACGGTAAATGCAGAAAAAGCGTTACGTTTGGCGCAACCGATGGCACTTATTGACAGATTTGACGATAGGTTTGCTCAAAAGCACGAAACTGCGTCAAAGAATTTGGAAGCTCCTGGGCAAGTGTATTTCTTTTGCACTGCCATATAGGCCCCTGCTTAACTCAACCCACCTCCTCCTGAAAGCAGGGGCTTTTTTTCTATCTGCACCTCGAGAGGCGGCTCCCGGATTGGTCCGGACGCACCAGCGGCAAGGGCTGGCAAAAGGGCGTGCTGTGCAGAGACACTGCTGGTGTCCACCGGCATCAGTTAATGGGATTGGGGTCCTCGAAGCCACACCAGAATCTAGCGGTGTTCTTGGTCTTGTGCAGCCAGTCCGCGTGACCGTCGAAGAAAAGATTGTTGCAGCCGTCCCCGCGATGGCGATTGGCGGCGATCCGGCGAGTGAGATTACTGCCCTTGGTTTCCCGCGTCGAGGCAGGCAGGTGCGTGCTCGACCAGACGTCCAGATAGTTGAATCTGGAAAGGATGTCCAACTCATATCTGTCGCGAACCACAGGGCGCCACTCTCCCGCAGAGTTGTCCGCCATGTAGATGCGCATGGCCGGAGATTTGATCTGACCGAGCTTGGTCGGTTCATCCATCTGGTTGCCCCTGTCGCCGGTCGAGAATCCCGGATCCGTCATATCCCAGGCGTTCACAACGTAGTCCACAGTCTGCTCGCCATTGCTGTGACCGTATTGGCCAACTCCCTGACGAGGAAAGGATGGGCACTGGTATACATCCACCTCCCGGTAATCCTGGACATGCTTGTACTCGCTGCCCAGATAGGGAATAAATGCCAGTATCCATTTTACCTCATGGTCCAAGGCCCGGGGAATGTAATCCTTGTTGTCCATGGCATAGGCGGTCATAGCCACCCCCAGCTGCTTTAGGCTGCTCAGACAATAGACGGCTCGGGCCTGTTTGCGCACCCGCTGCAGAGCCGGCATCATTATCCCCATCAACAGCGCAATAATGGCGATCACAACCAACAATTCAATCAATGTGAAACCCCTGGCGCTGTCCTCTCGGCAACCCTTATCCTCACTGGTCATTCTGCCACCTTTCTCAGTCCGCCCCGACTGGTTGTTTCCCCACACGCCCATGACTCGGCCATACTTCTCCAAATCGCCAAGTGATACGATACCATATATCCAATAGGAGTACAAGACCAAAGAGCCAAAAGCGCTCTCTGGGCGACTATATACCCGCGGCAGGGCCAGTCGCCAGCCAAACCGGCGGAAAAAATGTTAAATTCGGAAAAAACGTTACATTTGGCATAACCGCTGGCACTTCTAAGTAGTCTTAGGATTGCTCGTTCTCCAGGGACGGAGGCACAAATAGTGTATTGGACAGACACTATTGCCAAGGTCCCTGCCTTACGCACTCCCACTCCTCCTTGGGGCAGGGACTTTTTTCAAAGAGCAGGCAATATTGTCGGATTCGCAAGCGTCTTGTTCGATCGACGGTGCGAATGAGCGGTGTCTGCAATGAGCCCCTGCCGACTTCACCGCCCTCCTTCAAGCAGGGGCTTTTTTCCGTTTGACAATCGGATGTGTATAGGCTAATAGAGAAATAAGTTCGAAATACCCATTCATTTTAGGAGGTACACGCAATGAAACAGTCAGCAATTCGCCAGATTTTCCGAACACTTGCCTTTGTGATTCTTCTGACACCGTTGGTTCCGGTCTCGGCGGGCTCTGCCAGGCGGCCTATTGAAGGGGACTGGCGGCTCCAGATCGACGTCGATGGCCAGCAATTGCCGTCGATCCTGTCGCTTTCCACAAACGCCGACGGCTCGCTCAAAGGTGAGTGGCTTTGTTTCTGGGGCATCACCGAGCTTAGGGAAATCAAGTACGAAGGCAGGCAACTTAGTTTCGCGATGACCATTCGACTCGACGAAGGCGATACTGACACAAGATTCACCGGATCTCTCAAGCAGGGCGAGCTATCAGGGGTTTTCTCAAATAGTACGGGCGAATACCAGGCCCGGGGCCGACGTATCAGAGGGATACCGACGGCGGCGGGAACCTGGCAGACAAAGTTCAAGATGGGCGAGAGGGAAGTCACCGCAGAGCTCGTCATAAAAGCGGACGATCAGGGCAAACTCAGCGCCGATTGGAAAAGCCAATACGGCGAACATGAAATAACAAACGTGCAATTCAAGGCCGGCAAGCTCTCGTTCGACCGCAAGAGCAGGATCCAGGACCGGCAGTGGGAATCGAGCTTCGAAGGAACAGTCAAGCAACACAGGCTTTCCGGCACTATCAAGTCGGATCGCGGTGAGATTGCGCTGGAAGGAAACCGCGCGGGCGCCCTGGTTGTCGGCCAGTGGGAGCTTGACGTCAAAGCGGACTCGTGGACAAGGAAAGAATTGCTGAGGGTGTTTCCCGATCTGAGCGCAAGATATGGCGCAATCCCAATCGCAAGGGTCAATCTCGACGGCAAAGACGTGACGTTCAAGACGACTCTTGAGGTCGGCTACGAAACATTGGACATCAGCTTCGAAGGCCGAATCGAGGGAAGGAAACTTGCCGGCAAGATCACCAGTTCGGTGGGCACTGCTGAGGTGACGGGCGAGAAAAGGCGCCTGACGCGTGCCGGCAGGCAAGCCCCGCGGATAACGAAGGCCCCTCGCGATCCGGATGTCATCTATGTCCCTACGCCGCAGGAGGTCGTGGACAAGATGCTCGAAATGGCGCAGGTCACAAAGGACGATCTGGTTTACGACCTCGGCTGCGGGGACGGGAGGATTGTCGTGACGGCAGCCAAGAAATACGGATGCAAGGCCGCGGGGTACGATTTGCGTCCCGGGCGGATCCGAGCGTCGTTGGAGAATGTCGCAAAGAGCAACGTTGGACACCTGGTCACAATAGAGCAAAAGGACATTTTCACTCTGGACCTCAGCAAGGCGGATGTGATCACGCTCTATTTACTTCCCGACCTGAACGTCAAGCTGATCCCACAGTTGGAAAAACTCAAGGACGGCTCGCGAATTGTCTCGCACGACTTCGATATGAAGGGAGTCAAGCCCGACAAGGTGGTCGAACTTAGCCTTGAAGACGATTGGGACCAGCACACCATCTATCTATGGACCACACCGCTAAAGAAGGAAAGCACAGGAGATTAGGACACAGAGTTCGGGTTTAGTCTCTGGTTAGACCTGCGCGTCAGCGCTCAGACGCGTACAGAGAATTCGCGAAATGTCGGATGGGAAAGGTCAATTGGAGATAGGACTGGAAGCCTTAACTGGATTGCTCGATGAATTTCGAAGCGGAAAAACAACCAACCGGAGGCTCGACGGGCTCGCACTGGAGCACCATCTAAGAGAGCTATCCGCAGGATGGGACCGGAGATTTCCAGGCTTGCCGCGAGAAAGATATCCCTATGCGTCCTTGAGAGGCGTATTTCGCAGAGGCCTCAGGGATGAGTACTTGAAGAAGATCATCGAGAATCTGCTGGAAGCTGACGGGCTGGAGACTGCAGGCAATGCAATAGTGAATCCCGCCTGCGTTTTCGGCAGGCATGCGAGGGACATCGCATCGCGTCTCGGTCATTTCCAAGTCATAGCAACCGACATCGACCGGCGGTTCAATTGGCTTTACGAGCGCATCGTCTGGCGCAGAAATCCCGACAATTACCAATTCGCGCAGGATGACATCTTCAATCCAAAACTGAAAGCGGAACCGATAGCGGTTGTGTTCTTCGGGGCATGCGGTTCGGTATCGGACGGTGCGATAGACTATGCGATACAGACCAATTGCCCTTATCTGATCTGTAGAACCTGTTGTCATGACAACATCGGCGGAAACACAACGATCACAAAAAGATTCAACGCCTTGAATTGGGCCTTCAGGCTGAAGAATTCCGTATATGCCACAAGACGAGAGAAAGGCGGGGGCGATTATTTCTCGCCCCAATACTCCAGGGATCGATATCCCCAAAGCCAAGCGGCAGGAGTCCTGAGCAATTCGGATGAATTCATGGAGATAAGCCGCAATTCTGTTGATAGTGACGTCTGCCGTTCAATCATTGATCTGGACAGATATCTGCATCTTGTCGAAGGCGGCTATGACGTCTTGTACAGAGCCGAACTGTTCGTTGCCCGAAAGAATAATTAGGCTGACGCCAGACAACAGACACCGGCAATGTTGAACGTTCGAGTCTTGACTTGCCGGCGAGTTGTCTCAACTAGGTTGCATTCGCGACCTTTCCGGGTATAATGTGCCGATGAAAATGTACAAGCATGCTTTAGCACTGAATCCGTATTTTGGCCATTCCACTCCGACCATGGGGATGTTTCCCCCGACCGGTCTCGAGTATATCGCCGCGAGCATGAAGGATCTCGTCGGCAAGGTAACGCTTCTCGACCTTCGATATGAAAGGGCCTACCAGGACCCCAAGACGCTTTCGGCGTTCATCGCCAGTGAGATTGACCTGCTCTGCATCAGCGTCCAATGGGGGGCTCAATACAGGAGGATCTGCGAGTACATCTCGCAACTACCCCCCGACGTCTGCACGGTCATCGGCGGTTACAAGGCCACTCAGGACGTCGAGGAAATGTTCGAGAGTTGCCCGAATATCGATATGATCGTGCGAGGCGAAGGCGAAGAGATCATCCAACAGATCGTAAAAGGCGTCCCAAATGAGGATATTCTCGGGCTTTCCTACCGCAAAGACGGAAGAGTCGTCCACAACGAAATCCATCCTTTGCCGGATGTAGCGGCTATTGCGTATCCCAACCGGTCCCTCAGAAGGCACGATTACTACTGGATCCAGCTCGGCGTCCGACTGAGCAGCATTAGCTTCGATACGATACTGACGACGAGGGGATGCCCGTTCAAGTGCAAGTTCTGCACGTTCAGTCTAAACCCGCTTGGGCAAAAGAGGAGCTACACTGAGCGCCCGCTCGAATCGGTTATTGAGGAACTCAAGCAGGTAAAGGCCGATTTCGTCCTCTTTAGCGACGACAATTTTTTCACGAATCCCAAACGAAGCGAGAAGCTTTGCGATCTGATTATCGAGAACAATATCAACAAGACGTTTGCCGTCCAGGCCCGCATTGACATGGCAAAACATCCCAGGATCCTTGAGAAGGCATGGAAAGCAGGCTTCAGGATATTTCTGATAGGGGTCGAGTCGCCTCACGATCGAATCTTGAAACATCTCTCCAAGGGTATCACCCAGCAGCAGATCCGGGACGCGTTTGCAGTTCTGGAGCAGTACGATTTCTTTCTGCACGGCTACTTCATCTACGGCAACATAGGCGAGACCGAAGAAGAGATGCTCTACATCCCAAAGTTCGCCAAGGAGCTCAAGCTCGATTCCATCACTTTCCAGAAACTCCGCGTCGAGAAGTTCTCGCCCCTGAAGGAGATAGTCGAGTCAACGCCGGGCTACCACTTCGACCGTATCGGCGGCCCCGTGTATTCGGACCAGTACGGGCGCAACGAGTTGAAGCAAATCCGAAATAAGATTCGGCGAGAGTTCTACGACAGCCGACAGGTTATCCACATCGTCAGAAAAATCGGTCGGCTCGGGCTTTTCGGTTGGCGCGATTTGATGGTCGTGCTTCCCAATCTGCCACGCCTGTTTTACAAAATGGCCAAACGAAGCAGCGGAAAGAGGAGATAAGACGGCCCCGCGCAGCGGCGAGAAGAACTTGTTCGGCTTTTTTCGGCTGGCTTAACCAAGAGCGTTCGGTTATACTTGCCCCAATTGAAAGGATGGCTCGATGATCGAAGAAAAGAAGGAACTGAGCGACAGTGAAAAACGCGAAGCATCGCTGGAACGTCTTCGTCAACTCCGAGAGAAATTGTTCTCAAAGGACATATCAACTGCCCGGCTGGCGGGATTCAATCTTTCGTGGATGCAGGAAGACGGTTTGGCTATCCTCAAGGAGGCATTGTTCGGCGACTATCCGAAGACCACCAAGAAAGCCGCGGCCTACGGGCTCAGAAGCATGCACGGCCGGATGAAGAAATTGGGCGCCGAGGTTCTCGAGCAGGGGCGAAGTCATAGCGACCGCATGACCAGGGAAGCATGTGTCAAGGCCCTGGCGATAATCAAGGGGCAGATTCCCAAGCGGACCGGGCCCAAGCCGGGCAAGGGCAAGATAAAGGGAATCGCCCAAAGAAGAAGTGCGGGGCCCCGGTCGGCACGGAGACGATAAGCTAAGATGCCTCTCAAGTGAGAAGGAGCATCGGGCATGAACGATCAACTTGTTCGACTCAAAGCAATGATGCTGGCCTTTCTGGCCGTATGTGTACTGCTGACAATGTCATGGGGCTGTCGGGGCAAGGAATCCGGGCCGGAACCCGCCGAACGGGTAACCGACAGTAATGCCCCCGAGACTGTCACCGAGACTAAAACGGCACCACAAGAAGAACCAGCCGCATCTTCGGGCAAGATACCCTTGCGAGTCTTGTATGTCGGCCTGCCTGAGACCGAACGTCAGAAGGATTTTGTGACGTTCCTGGGCAGGCATTTCACTGAGGTCGAGACCGCCGACTACAACAGCTTCAAAGAGGAACAAACCGAGGACTGCGACGTGGCTATCTTCGATAAGGACGGGCTCGAATGGAAAGCACTCGATATTCGTGTTTCCAACCGGTATTGCCGCCCCACAATCTCCTTGGGAGTGCCCGGAGCGTTCTGGGTACGAAGCGTCAGCAGAAAGATGGGGTACATGTGAAACTGCTTAACTGATGCGGCTCATGGTGAGTCGTTCGACCATCAGGTTTTTCACAGTCCACTCAAGGTTGACGTCAAGCTTGAAGAAGTTGACACTCCCGGCAGCTATCTGCAGACGCTGCCACCCGGCATCACGCTCGGTAAGAAGATGAAGGTCTGGTATGTCCAGAAAGCGAAGACCCGAATAGAGGGCGTTGTTTGCAGAGTGAGAGACCCAGAGAGCACGCCGGATCTCGAGACCGTCATGCTGGGCTTCGCCCCGGGCAAGTCCTACGCAGCAGCCGCCATTTGTCGTCACGGCAACTTCTTGCAGTGGGGCTACGCCGCCGCTCCGTCTCGAATGACCCCGGCTGGACGGAACCTGTTCGTCAACTGCATAGCCTATATCCACAAATTCGACGGCCAACGTCCAAGCTATTGAGGCCTGCCCCGGAGAGCACGCGTTATTCGATAGTGTAATTGGCTCAGAGCCAACTCATCTGCGTCGGGCGTGTGGTTGTCGCTTTAGAACGTAAAGACGGGGCTCAGGAAGATTGGCTGAGTCTCGCTGGCGTTGGGTTCGCAGACATCAAGCGCCCAAAGGTGGTCCGTCAAAGGAACCAGCTTGGCCGGCTACCGACTCGACCGCCTGAAGACCGACGGTTTTGGGATTGTTCTCGATGGCCGGATCGGTGCCAGAGCAGACGCAACAGTCCAGGACACCGACTTTGGCAGCTCGAGCTTCTCCGGCGAAGTGCCATCAGAGTGGCCTGGTTCGGGAGTTCTTCAGGGCATCGAACAAATGGCTGCCTCGACACGGCCTTTTTCCTCACCCAATCGGTATCCCGAGAAACCGCTTTTGGGGCCACACAGAGCGTTTTCGCGCCCCCCGGGCGTTGTTCACGAGCCAAATTGTGAAAAAAAATGCAACATTCCGAAAAGAGCGTTACGTCTGGCATTTCGGCGGCACTTTACTATAGTTGTTACGAGGTCCTATAAAAGACGACCAGAAAGGCAAACACAATCAGCAGGACATAAAGAATGGCGCAAACGCATACTTAGTTCACATCCCCCTCCTAAGAAGCCGAGTTGGCCGGCCGCACTCAGGTGTGGCCGGCGGACTTGGCAAAGATAGAAGCAAAATCGCTGTTCATTGAGTGCCCCTCTCGTCATGCTCTCGCAGTTCGAGATCGTCATGTTCGTCCATTTTTTCTCGTGGCGCCGCCAGGTCGATCTTGAAATCTATCGCCGCCACACGCAGCAGCAAAGTGCAGGCAATCAGTGCGTAAATGCAGGGCGTCTTGCGCATGTGGCTGGCGAAAACCGAATACATGATGCCGAGGAATATAGCCGGTCGTGCGCGGAAACCGCGGTAGAATATCTGGGGCGCCTCCCTTGTAGACACTTTTCTGTGCAATCCGCTGCCGACCTCTGATCGTGCCTCCTCCGGCGGCGGTCAGAAACGCGCAAATGAGAATGCCGAAGATGTCAAACCGCTTCCTCTGACCGACTTAAGCCCCGTAGGCTGTGAAAGCAAACGCCCCTAAGAGGTCGAGAAAGTATATTTCTGCCGGCAATGCTCCGCACTCCTACGTGTATTTCGCACACAACGCCACCGCATCCCCTGTCTGGTCTTTTCCCTCTGCATTGGCTGGGCAGGTTTTTTCTATGCTGACGGAACTGTCCAGCCCGGCGTTCAGGAACAACGTCTGTGGCTCGGAACGAGCATCATAATCCGGACAATTGTTGTATACAAAAAAACCGTTACATTCGGAACATCTTCTGGCACTTAACAGTAGTTAAGTATAGAAGTTAGGTTTTCCATGGAAGGAGGTTGATAGTGTGCTGAGAAGTACACTATCGCATAAGCCCCTGCTTAACCATTCCTCTCCTCCGTCAAGCAGGGGCCTTTTTCAATCGCACTTCACTTTCGCCTGAATTTCTCGAAGCACTCCGGCTGCAATCGCGTATCTGGTGCCATCCGGCCGGGCTTGTCTTGATCGCCGGCTGCGCCGATTTCGCTGCGCGGCTCTTCGCTTTCGCTCTGTGTAAATATGCCTTGGCCCCGCTTGCGGCGACAAGTCCAGGATATATCACAATCTACGCCATTTCGGGGCACAGCTTTTTGTTTGTATTTGAGCCCAGGCTCGACCAATGATCAGCTTGGCGACTCATCGGATCGTGTCGCTGCGAAGTCTGTAAAAAACCCTGGGACCAGACCTGCGATGGCACCCATCCTGAAAAAAAGTCAGAAAATTCCAAAAAAGTCCCGTCATTTTTGGTTTGGCAGACGCCTTTACTTGTATGGAGGTAAGGGTGGGAATTGAGGTGTACTTAGCTATTTGTTCAGGCCCCTGCTTGTCAACTGGCCCACGGCCCCCAAAAGCAGGGGCTTTTTTCACAGTCTCAGCAGCATACGAAACGGCCGCGCTGAGAGCCCCGACGGAGACACTATCGGGCGGGGACGGCTCGGCGGTGCGGCCCAGCTGTATCTTATCGCCTACAGGCAATCCACTACGAACGCAATGCCGACTTTGAGGGC
>Ga0111165_1019_pt1 | contig 18776 bp, 15 predicted proteins | sample DeeMarSeWOR28_12_FD_80268 | JGI IMG/M metagenome (GOLD analysis project Ga0111165, IMG submission 80268) | Phycisphaerae bacterium SG8_4 | reverse complement strand
CAACAATCCGCCGACAAGACCTGCTCCCGGCGCAAAGCCTATCACGTCGGAAAACTCGCTCCTTATCCGCTGCAGATGCTCCTGGAGGACGAGCCCGACTCTTGCGGCGTTTTCAACCAGCCTCTCTTGCTCAATGACTTCGATACTTGCCAGCGCAGCGGCGCAGCAGATCGGATTGCCCGAGTGCGTGCTGGTCATCGCGTTGGGCCCATACAAATCCATCACCTCTTCGGTGCCGATCACTCCGCTCAAAGGCAGTGAACTGGTTACTCCCTTGCCTATGCAGAACAAATCCGGAACCACGTCGTACAGCTCGAAGCCCCACATCCTCCCACATCTGCCGAAGCCCGCCTGGACTTCGTCGAAACACAGCAGAGCGCCGTGCTCGCTGCACCACCGGCGCAGATCCTTTGCGTATTGGGTGGGCATGAAATTCGGCCCGGCTCCCTGATAGGTTTCGCTTATCACGCCGGCGACATTGCCCGGCTCAACTCCAAGCCGCCCGAGCGTCTTCTCGAACAGTTGGAAGCTTGTGTCTTGGCAGCGAAATCCGTCAGGAAACGGCACCTGGACAATCTCGGGGTCGAGATTCTTTATCCAGCCTTCGCCGCCTCCCAGACGTCCCATCTGCTGAGCGCCGAGAGTCCTGCCGTGAAAGGAATCTTCGAACGATACAATAATATTTTTGTCGTCTGTGCCCTTCTTTCGCCCATACGTTCGCATGAGCTTCAGGGCGCACTCGGTGGCCTCTGCGCCGGTGCTGAGCACAAATGCCTTGTTCAGCCGCTTGGGCGCCAGCGATACCAGCTTCTGCACCAGCTCAATTCTCGGTCGGTTGCCGAAACAGTATGTGGTCAAAAGCGGCTTAGAAGCCTGATCGATAATCGCGTCGGCAATTTTCTTGCTGCCGTGGCCGGCGTTTGTGACGAGCACGCCTGAGGAGAAATCAAGCCACATGTTGCCGTAGGCATCGTACACATTCACACCCTCGGCGCGGTCCCAGATCACCGGCGCCTGGCCTCGCATGCTGACAGGCTCGGCCCGGCGAAGTTTTTCAATCTCCCTTATTGTCTCAGGATTTGGAATAGATCCTGAAATCCTGCGGAACTTCGTTGACACGGGTTCTACTTCGGTCGGAACTAGTGGGAATTCCTTTGCCATTTTCTCCTCTGATTTATCTTATCTGGAAAAGCCAACAGTCTGCAGGATTTGTCAATATTCTCTGAAGGCGACGCCGGCATTCTCGCCGTGAGTGATCTCAACTTCTCGTCCGCCGTTTAGAATGGAGAGCCGTCCGGCCTCGATTACCAGCTCGTTGTACGAACTGTTCGCAGGCGTTGCCATGATGCCTTCTTCGTCGAACTGCTTGATCAGTCTCTGCCTCGCTTCAATATCCTCCGGGGATATCTCTCTGCACTTGCAGATATTCTTCACTATTAGTTCGATTGAGCGATATCCGTATCCGACGGGCGTCAGTCCCTCGCCGCCGAGATTGACGTACTTGAAATAGTCCGGACTCGGTTCAGAATAATATGTGTCACCCGGTTCGCTGCCCTTGGCAACATAACAGTGCTCAATGCCTCGGTTCTGGTCGTTGTGTACGAGCATGCCGCTCCTGCCGGCGCCGTGACAATACATGCGAATGCCCTGGAAGTTCCCACCGGGGCCGTCATCCGGATAACCCATCACATTTGTCACGTTAAGGCATGCGTCATTTTCCCAAATGACCCGCCCGTCGGTCCACAGATACCCGATGTTGCCGTTGGGGTATGTGTCTTTTATACCGTAAACGGACACGGCTTTGGGCAGCAGAGCGGTTATGAAATGAACTTGATCTACGTAGTGACAGCCGACATAAGTGAACATGTCGGAGTTTTCCGCTGTGAACCAGTTCTGAAAATTCGAATGCCGATAGTAGTACGGTTCGTTCATTTCGGCGTGGCCAATGCGAAATTCTCCGAATCTGCCCTCCCTGTAAAGTTGCCGGGCCATCAGCGCCCTGTCATCAAGGCGTTTGTGGTACTCTACGCCTACGACAAGACCTTTCTCGTAGGCGATTCTCTCAATCTCAACGGCCTGCGAATACGTTAACACCAAGGGCTTCACACAGCATACGTGGTGACCACAGGCGAGCGCAGCCTGTATAACCTGATAGTGCACAGGATCCGGCACGGCTACGACTACAATGCTGTCTTTCGGCATCTTTTTGATGACGTCCCTGAACAGGTCCGGGAAATTCTGTCCGGGATCTGTATCGAGAGGAGGATATGCCGTGAAGCTATGACCAGCGAACGCCTTGCTGAGCGTCTGGTCCTGCGCCAGGGCGCTGAGCGGAGGGCTGTTCAACGCGCAGACGCTTATTTCGCCGACGATGCCGAGTCGCTGAAGCTGATAGATCGAAGGCAGAATCTGGACCTGCGTTATCATTCCGCCGCCTACAATACAAACTTGAGGTTGTCCACTCATCGGCCTCTCTCTGAATTACAAATTAAGCAAGGGCAATTTGTTGGTCTTGGGGCTAATAATTAGCACCGCCCCGACCTATTGTCAAACCCAAATTTTCAGTTGATTGTTGCAGTCCTATGCTGTAAAAGGACGGTAAATGTCAATCCAGTTAGATACGGGAGGTTACAGATGCATGCTCGATCAGATGGTGTCCACAAGACAGTCGTTCTTGGAGTATCAATAGTAGCACTCGGGTTTTGCGGAACTACGCTACTGACCGCCGCAGAGAAGGAACCTCAATTATGCCAAGGGAATTATCACAGTGAAGAAGCCGCTAAGAAACAGCTTGCGAAGTTTGCCGCCAGCTACTCCAACCTCACCGAGTGGAAAACCAGGGCCGAGCACATTCGCGAGTGCATCCTTCTAGGTGCAGAGCTTTGGCCTCTGCCCGAAAAGCGTCCGCTGAATCCTATCATTAACAGCAGACGCGAACATGAGGGCTACAGCGTCGAGAACCTCGCGTTTGAGTCTCTGCCCGGAGTCTTTGTCACCGGCAACCTGTATCGCCCGACGCGCGGCGACGGGCCGTTTGCCGGGATACTCTGTCCGCACGGGCATTGGGGCAAGCCCGATGACTACGGACGCTTCAGGCCCGATATGCAGAAGCGATGTGCGACCCTGGCCCGGATGGGGGCCGTTGTCTTTGCATACGATATGGTGGGATATGGTGACTCAAAGAACGCAGGCTTCGACCACAGGCGACCCAAAGTTCTCAAACTGCAACTCTGGAACAGCATCCGCGCAGTCGATTATCTTACCTCGCGCAAAGACGTCGATCCAGGGCGGATCGGCGTGACAGGCGCATCGGGAGGAGGAACACAATCGTTCCTGCTGACTGCTGTTGATGATCGAATCGCCGTGTCGGTTCCGACGGTGATGGTTTCGGCGCACTTCTTCGGCGGCTGTGACTGCGAGAGCGGCATGCCTATCCACAAGAGCGGCAGTGAAAAGCGGCCCGGATCATACCCGGCGTTGCCGGGCCATGAGACCAACAACGCGGACATCGCCGCACTGGCGGCCCCGCGCCCGCAATTACTGATCTCCGACGGCCAGGACTGGACCAAGAATACACCTGAGGTCGAGTTTCCCTACATCAGAAATGTCTATCGTCTCTACGGCGCTCAGGACAAGGTTGAGTACGTGCATCTTCCCGATGAAGGGCATGATTACGGTCTCTCAAAGCGCCTGGGCGCATACAGGTTTCTCGCCAAACACCTGGGACTTCGCCTGGCCAGAGTCAGCAGGCCAGACGGTTCGATCGATGAGAGCTTTGTGGTAATTGAGGACAAGGACGGTCTGTACGTCTTCAACGACGAGCATCCGAGGCCCGAGCACGCGGTCAGCGGCGATGCTGCGGATCTGCCGTGGGATTAGCCGGCATCGCCAGAAACGCGATCTCAAGAAGGCGGCTTCTTGAGTTCTTCAATTTTTGGCAGGTCCTTGAGTGTGTTCAGGCCGAAGACTTCGAGGAATTTCTTAGTTGTCCCGTACAGCATCGGTCTTCCCAGAACCTCGGCCCGGCCTACGATCTTTACTAGTCCTTTGTAGGAGAGAGATCGAATCACCTCTCCGGCGGCGACACCTCGGATGACCTCGATGTCGGCTCTTATGACGGGTTGCTTGTATGCAATTATGGCGAGCGTTTCCATTGCCGCGGCGCTGAGCTTGTTATCGCTGCGGACCCGCAGAAGTTTCTTTAACCAGTGATTGTAGGGGCTCAGCGTGAGCATTTGGAAGCCACCGGCAATCTGCTCTATCCTGAAGGCGTTGTGCTTCGCTCGATATTTCTCATTGAGATTCTCGATATGCTGGCGCACCTGTTTCGTATCCGCTTCGACGATGTTGGCCAGTCTCGCCGCCGATAGAGGCTCATCGCTGGCAAAGAGCACCGCTTCGACGACCGACTCAACTGTCAGCTCAACGTCCTGATCTTCCTGTGCCGGCTCAGCCTGCTCGATCTGCTCCGATTCGGCCGTCGGCTCGGTCTGCTCGACTTGCTCGGGTTGCTGCTGGCCCTCAGCTTGTTGGAGCCGTTCCGCCTGCTCAATCTCGTCGGCCAACTCTTCCGTCTCGGCTAGCTCAGCCTGCTCGACTGCTTCTGTCTGTTCGACTTGTTCAGCCAGATCCTCGTCCAGCATTTGGCATTCGCCGTCTTGTATTTCCTGGTGTTCTTTTGTCATAGATCTTTCCACTCAAACGGGTCCGCATCTTTCTTGCTCGTTCTAATTTCTATTCCTTTGAGCCGCCTGCGCAACTGCCCGGCGAATTTTTTCAGAATGAAACGCTCCGAGACCGTATGGCTCAGGCAGACGCAAGTCAATCCAGCCTCCTGGGCGGCCAGCGCCTGATGATGTTTCAATTCCCCGGTCAGGTACAGATCGGCCTCGGCCGCTATGACCGAATTGATGATCTTACCGCACGAACCTGCACAGACGGCCGCTCGTTTGACGAGTCTCTTTTCATCTCCCACCAGGCCGACGGCCTTGGCGCCCGTGGTCTTCTTTATCCTGCCGATGATCTCGGCAACTCTCAGCGGTTGGGCCAATTCGCCGATTCGGCCCAGGCCGTATCTGGGTCCGGTACCGTGAAGTTTGAATACGTCGAAGGCCGGCGTCTCATAAGGGTGTACCTTCTTCATTGCCGCCACGACATTGTCGAGTTTATCCGCCGGCACAATCGTCTCGAACCTTACCTCCGAGACCTTTTCGAGTGTGCCCTTCTTGCCGATAGCCGGCCTTGAGCCCTTCATAGGCAGGAATGTGCCCGTTCCCTCGGTGCCGAAACCACAATGGCTGTAGTTGCCTATCGCCCCGGCCCCGGCGGCAAAAATCGCGTTTGAGACCTTTGCCAGCGATTTGAGCGGGGCAAAGACGATAAGTTTGTAATTGTCGGTCGCCGGATTTGCGACGTAATCGCCGATTGGCTCTCCGTCTTGAATGCCAACGATCTCCGCCAAGCCGTCGTTGACGCCGCCGACGCCGGCGTCGAGGGCGGTATGCACCGAGAAAACCGCGATCCCGGATCGAACCAGCTCATATACGACGCCGGTGGGTCCCTCGGCAGTGACATTCTTAAGGGCGTCCCAGATCACGGGGTGATAACTTACGATCAGGTCGGTCTTCAGCCTTTTCGCTTCAGCGACAACATCGCTCGTCGTATCGATGGTGAGCAGCACGTTCTTGACGTTTCTTTTTGAATCGCCTATCAATAGTCCCACGTTGTCCCAGTCCTGGGCCAGTTCGAGCGGGAATATCCCTTCAATCACTGCTGCGATGTTCTTCACATTCATTTTCAACAAGCTCAGCAAAGCTCCTTTGTAGTTTCTTGACTGTCGGCCCAACCTTGCCGTCACCGACTGTGTGTTTCTCTACTGAGGTTATCGGCATAACCTGCATGATTACATTCGTCAGAAAGATCTCATCGGCACTGAGCACGTCATCTATGGTCAGATCTTTCTCGATCAATTCAATGGAATTCTTCAAAGCGAGCTGGCAAACGGTCTTTCGTGCAACGCCCGCGAGTACAGGCGTTTCGATCGGCGGAGTGTAGAGCACCGAATCTTTGACCAGGAACACATTGCTTACACATCCTTCGGCCAGATAGTTGCCTGTGGTAAACCACAGCGCCTCGGCAGCCCTTCTCTTGTGCGCCATGTTAAGCGCGATCATGCGTGAGTAGTAGTTCGTGGTCTTGTGCCCGCATGTCGGTTCGTCGGGATTCTGCTTGAACGGACAAAGGATAACCAGAACGCCGTTCTTGTAGTATTCCGGCGGGTAGGACCGGAATTTCGCAGCTGTGACAAGCAGCGTAGGTTTGCGATCCTGTTCAGTCTCGGCCATCGGGCCGTTGGTAAACGTCAGACGCAGGCGCGCGTCGGTCAATTTGTTGGCGGCAAGCACTTTGTAGACGGCTTCGGTTATGTACGCCTTCTGGTAAGGATTGTTGATCGACAGGCTGCGCGCGCTGAAAAACAAGCGGTCGAGATGGTCCGCCAGTGCAAAGACCACCCCATTGTGACTGCGCATAGTCTCGAAAAGCCCGGCTCCATATAAGAATCCGCTGTCGGTAACTGAGATGCAGGCCTTGTCGCTGTCAATCAATCTGTCATTTAGAAAAACCTTTTCGCCCATGGCGCCTCGTGCTTCTTACAAACTCGGATTCTTCTTGGCGCAATTCCTTTCTCAGGTCTGCTATTTGTTGTCTGCTTTCTTGCGTCGCGTTTATCCCTGCTATCAGTGCTCTTGCCTTCGTGATGGTCTCTTGCCACTCGGCCTGCGGGTCGGAGTCTGCGACTATCCCGCCTCCCGCTTGCGCGAAGGCCTTTTGCCCGGCGATGATAATCGTTCGTATTGCAATGTTCAAGCACACATTGCCGTCAATGCCAATATAGCCGATGCTGCCTGTATAAGGACCTCGGGCGGTCGGCTCGGTCTCGTCGATGATCTCCATTGAGCGGATCTTCGGAGCGCCCGTGATCGAGCCGCCTGGGAACATCGCCTTTAGAACATCGCAGAACGTGATTTCTTCTCGGAGCGTGCCCGCGACGGTCGCCACGGCGTGAAAAACCGTCGGATAGATTTCGATCGTTCTTGGCTGGACTACCTTCCTGGTCCCGGGTTTGCAGATTCTCGCCACGTCGTTGCGTTCCAGGTCGACGATCATGTTCAGCTCAGCCTGCTCCTTTTCGCTGGCGAGCAACTCATTGAAATTCTCGGTGTTGATTTGCCTTGCGCGCGAAGTTGTTTGCGCCGGCTCAGCAACCCGACGTCGCGTGCCTTTTATCGGCTTGGTTCGGATGACGCCGTCGGCAATCGTTATGAACATCTCGGGCGATGCGCTTACGATGTGGAAACTGCCTCCGTCGATGTATGCAGCGTAGCCGCTTGGGTTGTAATGGTTTTGCCAGTGGAAGAGCCTGATTGGCCGAACTGCATAATCGCATTCGAATCGCTGCGAGAAGTTGATCTGATAGACCTCGCCATCGTAAATATAGCGTCTTATCTTATCGACGGTCCGCAGGTAGTAACCCTTGTCCATATTGCATCGAATCTGTGAGAAATCGATGTTTTCAAGGTCGGCAGGGGCCAAACGCGGCAGGCAAATCTTCCGGGATTCGGCCAGCAGCCGCTCCAGAGCGTCAAGTTTGCCTTCGGCCTCTTCGACATCGTCCGGCAGTTGCAGCGCAATCAGCCAGTGACTCTTCTCGACATGGTCAAAAGCAATGAACCGGTCATAGAAGCAAAGCCGAATCAGCGGCACGCCGATATCATCTACGGCATTCTCAGGCAGTTTCTCGATGTATCTGCCAAGCTCGTAGCTGAAGTACCCGATCCATCCTCCACAGAACATCCCCTGCAGGGGCCAGTCTGCGTGGTCCTCCTGGCGATCTTCGAGTTTGTACCTGCTCAGAGCCTCCTGCAGCTTCTCGAACGGCCCTTCCTGGCCGGAGCGAAATTCGAACATTTCTCTCGGCTCGGCAGCCCAATAGCTGAACCTGCCCGTCTCCGCTCTGGCTGTGTTGCCGCCCAGGATCGACGCCGATTCCAGCCGACTGAAGACTTCGCTCAATGCCGGCAAATCCACAGAGACGCGGATTCTTCTGCTGTGCAACCTGCAGCCCCCACTCTTGGTTTTGATCGCCCTGTCCGTAGTCATCGTGGTCTTTTGACTGTGTACAGCCACCACCTCTTTTTGCCCTGCCGCGTGGCTCTTGCCTGGCGTTCGAAATATATCGTCATCTCCAGGCCGTCATCGGTTCGGATCTTGAACCAGTGCTTGCGAAGATATTGCTCGGGGCCGCCGCTTTTACAGGGCCCTGTCTCCTTCCACGCCTCCAACACGTCGGCGGTCGAGTATTCCTGATCTCTCCAGAGAAATCGGCCCGGAAGTCCCGGCTCACCCCGCGTCATTGCCGCCGCGTCGAACGTGCCTTCGACCGGCACAATTGGCTCACTGACAAATTCCTCGCTCATGGCTTACTGTTGGGCCTTGAACTCTTCCATAATCTGAACGGCCGAGGAGGTGCCGATCCTCTGCGCGCCGGCGGCCAACATTTCGATCGCCTGCTTTGCAGTCCTTATCCCGCCGGCGGCCTTTACCTTGCATCGCGGGGCTGTTTCTCTCATCAGCCTTATGTCTTCGAGTGTCGCTCCGCCGGCCGGGTGCAACCCGGTGCTTGTCTTTACGAAATCGGCCCCCGCCTGCTGTGCGATTCGACAGGCGAATACCTTCTGATCGTCGCTCAGAGCGGCCGATTCGATTATCACCTTGAGCACGACCGCCGGTCTCATCGACCTGCAAACCTTCAGCACCGCCTGCAATTGGCCAAGCAGGTATCTTGAGTCGCCCTCGATTATCGCCGCAAGATCGGCGACCATATCGATCTCATCGGCCCCGGCAAAGATGGACTCCCTGGTCTGGGCAACCTTGACCTTAGTCGAATCGGCGCCGAGCGGCAGGCTCACCACGCCGCCAACAGCAACTTTCGAGCCGGCCAACAGCTCGGCTGCCAACGCCAGCCAGCGACCGTTTATGCACACCGTATGAAAAGCGTAGTCCTTCGCCTGGCGGCAGGCCTGTTCGATCTGCTCTTTTGTCGCCGTGGCTTGCAGCAGAGTATGGTCGATGCAGCCGGCTAATTCTTCGTTCGATATCTGGTGCTCGTCTTTCAACACTTGATTTCTCTGACGTAACCTTTCTTCTTGAAGAATTCCGCCGCACCGGCGATGTTGTCGAATACCTTTGTCGCCGTCTGGGTGACAAAGACCGATGGGCTCTGACTGGCCGTCCAGATGACGTAGACCTCCTTTGCAGCCTCGTGGGCGTGTTGCAGCTCTCTTTCGACGCCGCTGGATATTGCCGCCCGGCCGTCTTCCAGCGTCGGAATGAAGCTGATTATCATATCCGCCTGGTCGATCAGCATGAAATCGCGGGCGTAGGTCTGGCTGTTGATATCTCGTTCGACCTGCTTGACCTCGTTCAAGTCCAGCCTGACTTCTCGTCCCAAAGCCGCTGCCTCGACATAGTCCAGCCCTCTCTCACAGGCCTGTCGCGCCTTTTCGGGAAGATATGCTTCCTCAAGATCGCCGGGATCGAAGCAGATGAACGACTGTTTCATCAATTGCCGAAATCCGAGAATGTCCTTCTGAACATCCTTCATCTCGCCAACGGCGGTCATGGGGAAGCTCAGATACGCCCTCTTGATATGTCTCTCAAAGACAAGTCCGTAGAATGTCTCGGTCGTCCGGACTTTGGCTCCGCGCGCAAGGCAGTAGAACGGAGTTGTCTCATCGACGCCTTTGCAGAGCATTTCCGTGCCGATTATCTCCTCTTCGCGCCAGACGATGAGATCCTTGAGGCTGTGCTCGACGGCATGTTCGTCGACAAGCCGCATGTGCAGCGGAACGATGCCGTCAATAATACACAGGTACATATCGGCCTTGAGCTGCCTCATCTGATCGAAGTCAACAGCCGGAAACAATCCGTGTCGCCAGCGAAAAGTCGCATGGGTATTGACGATCATGTTGGGCTTATTGCGGGCCTTGGCAATAATGTCCTTGAACACGCTGCGGCGGAGCGAGCTGAGCCTCTTCATTGGCATATCCAGGATCTTGCCGGGCGGGATATCGGGTGCTTCGGCGTACATCATGTCGCCAACGTTGCACAGCAGCACGTCCTTGCCTGCCTCGGCGGCAAGTTGACACACATCTTGAAGGTAGCTTTTCTTGTCGACCCCGACCATTCCGGTAACAACAACTATCATGTCCGATCCGACCTCACAATGTACCGACAAATCTGCAAACCCGTACGATATACGATAAGGCTCGGATTGGCAAATGAATCTTTGCCTCCAAAGACGCAATTGCGGCAAACAGAGCCAAAGGGTTGCAGATAGACCAGCTATGTTTTATAATCATCTGACAGTGTTTCAAGCATCCCGGGCACATAGAGTTGGTGACCCTTGCAGAGAATTATGAAGAGAAAACTCATTGTCGTCGGCGTCTTAGGCAGCCTTATCATCCTTTCAGCAGTCTGGCTTGCGCCTGCCTCGTTCGAAGTATCCTCGGAGTGTTCACAAGTCGCCCGCGAGCCGAACATTTCCCCTGATTACTGCGGCATTGTCATACCGAGTAACATCGCCCCCTTGAATTTCAGGATCCTCGAAGCCGGACACCCCTATTGTGTCAAAATCCACTCGGACAGCGGCCCGGCCATAGAAATCGCCAGTAAGACAGGCCGAATACGTATACCTCTTAGAAAATGGCGGGCCCTGCTCGACGCCAACAAAGGCCGTGAACTGTTCGTGGACGTCTACGTCAGGAATGCCGAACGCAAATGGCTGCAATTTCAGCGCATCACCAATACTATCGCCAAAGAAGATATTGACCGCACACTCGTGTACCGGTTCATGAAACCTATCTACAACAAGTGGAACGACATGGGGATCTATCAGCGCGATCTGACCGGTTTCGATGTGTCGCTTGTCATGCACGGGCGCTCGTTCGGCCAAGGGTGTCTCAACTGCCACAGCTTTGTGGGCAACGCTCCGGATACCTTGACTATAGGTCTGCGCAGTCCTGTCTACGGCAGCAGCACCCTGCTGGCCCACAATGGAAATGTTGACAAGATTGGTGCAAAATGGGGCTATACGGCCTGGCATCCGAGCGGCCGGCTCGCTGTGTATTCCATAAACAAGGTGCGTCAGTTCTTTCATACCGGCGGCATGGAGGTCCGGGATGTCGTGGATCTCGATTCGGCGCTGCTCTGTTATCATTGCGACAGTAGGAAGGTGACGTCTCCAGAGCAACTGTCGGACAAGAACCGGCTGGAGACCTATCCGACATGGTCTGCGGACGGGCGGTATCTCTATTTTTGCAGCGGCCCTCTCCTGTGGCAGGACCGAGACACGGTGCCTCCCAAGGACTACGATAAGCTAAGGTATGACCTTCGGCGAATAGCCTACGATATCGAGACAGATCAATGGGGCCAGGCTGAGACCGTGCTGTCGGCAGATGAAACGGGATTGAGCATCCTGCTGCCGAGGATATCACCCGACGGCCGGTTTCTATTGTTCTGCATGTGCCGATACGGCTGCTTTCCCGTATATCAGCCAAGCAGCGATCTCTATATGATGGATCTGGCCACAGGCCAGTATCGCAAACTGGCTGCCAACAGTCCGTACTCCGAATCTTGGCACAGCTGGTCGAGCAACAGCCGCTGGATAGCATTCAGCAGCAAGCGCCAGGGAGGATCACTGACCAGGACATATCTGAGCTACGTTGACGAGACCGGCCAGGTCCACAAACCCTTCGTCGTACCTCAGAAGGATCCGGCATATTATGATTCGTTAATTGAGACATTCAGTGTCCCTGAGCTTGTCACCGGTTGCGTTAAGGTCAGAAGATCCAAGTTGGCCCGGGCCGCCAGGTCCGAACCTTCGGTCGCCATGGACATTCCGATTACGTCGGCAACACCCAAGGCGGGCCCAACCGAGCCGTGGCTGGAGCGCGAATGACCATGTGGTTATAGGAGACGACAACACATGCTGCAGAAAGTGAGGCAGATTCCGCACAATCTGATTTTCTTGCTGTCGGGCTTGCTGTATCTCTGGCTTGTCGTTGAGCCACGTCTGATCTATCAGTGCTTCGGCACTATTCTGCCGGATGCCCCAATTTTCCTGACCGGCTGGTCCTTTCTGGATAATTCGCTGCGCCTGCCGGGCGGCCCCGTCATGTACGTATCCGGCCTGCTCTCTCAGGGCTACTACTATTCCTGGCTCGGTGCTCTGATCATCGTGTTGTCGGCATTGTGTCTGTGCGAACTTTCCAGACGCCACCTCGTCGCAGCTGGTTCTTGCCGCGCAACAGTCTTGAGCTCTCTGCCGGCTGTCGTGCTGATCTTGCTCTACAGTCGATACAAACATCCACTTCCCGCCTGTCTCGCGGTGTCCTTGGGCCTGGCATGTTCCCTCGCCTTCGAAAGATTGCCTTGGCGCAGGTTGGTGATTCGGGCGATGGTGTATTGCCTTTTTGCAGCGGCAGTCTTCTGGCTGGCTGGAGCGGGAGGGCTGTTTGTGTTTTCACTAATGACGGTGATTTACGCAGTCTTCATCGGCAGGGATTTTGTATTGGCCTTGCTTGCGCTTCCGGCAGGCCTTGGGATAATCTGGTATCTCGCTCTGTACGCATTCATCGTGCCGCCCAAGCTGGCATTTTCTGTCCTGACGCCGTTTTCTCCGGAAGTGCCCCAGGGCGTGGACACGTTTTCAACCGTGCTGATCATCATCCTGTACAGCTTTGCCCCCCTCTGCGCAACGCTATTGCTCCTGGGCAGGAAACTGTTCGCAAGGATCGTCCAGACGCCAAAGAAACATTCCAGCAAGAGCAGAAGAAAAAAGAGGCGAACCGCTGGCGGAAAGAGCAGAGGGTTTGTCGTCATTCTCACCAAGACAGCGGCGGCTGCGATCCCGATTCTGGTGACCGCCGTAGGGCTCTACTTCAGCCATGACCGGTTGAGCAAGCCGCTTGTCCAGGCACATGACTATTATCTCAGGAAACAATGGCGCGAGATTCTCGAGCTTAGCCGCAATTTGCCCAAAGGCAGGAGCAATGTCTATTTCAATCATAGCGTGAATCGAGCGCTGTATCATACAGGAAGACTGCCCTACGATATGTTCAAGTTTCCGCAGACGCCGCATGGCATCTTCCTTACCCACGAGGTGAAGGCATCTTATCTGACACAGATGAGACTGTGCGATCTCTTCATGGAGCTTGGCCGCGTCAACTCGGCCGAAAGACTGGCCTCGGAGATTCTGGCCTCAAAGAACCATTCCCGGATCGCCGTCGAAAAACTCGCCTGGATCAACATTCTTAAGAGACAGAACGACACAGCCCGGGTTTATCTCAACGTACTGAAGAAAGACCCTGTCTGCCGCGGCCGAGCCCGGGCTCTGCTGGGGTATTTAGATGACGGCTTCGCACCGGACGAAGCGGCTTATATCGACACCATCCGCCCTCGAATGCACCAGGAGGGCCATCGGGGGGCCTGGGACGAATCCATTGAACAGATACTGACTGAACTGCTCGCGAGCAATCCGGCCAACAGGATGGCGTTCGAATACCTTATGGCGTGTTATCTAATCACCGGCCGTCCAGACAAGATCGCAGCAAGCATGGGGCGGCTCAAGGAATTCGCCTATGATGGTGTTCCCACCCTTTATGAAGAGGCGACGCTTGTTTACCTCGGCTCGAAGGGCCAAAGAGTCGACTTGAACAAGTTCAACATAAAGCGCGAAACGATAGACCGCTATGTGGAGTTTGTCAAACTAAGAAACAGCCTCCGGCCCGAAAATCGCCAGATCGTGCTCAATCGCCTAATCTCCAAGTTCGGCAGCAGCTACTTCTTCTATTCCACATTCGGACGTGTTGGATTGCTTTGAGCTGCCTTGGTAGCTTATGGGCAATGAGAATTCCATCATATCTGTATTGCCCTGGCTTCCAACGAGTCTCAGGCAGAAGAACCGTTAGAGGTTTTTCAGGCGCTGCTGCCTGTCGTAGTCCTTCATTGCGACGATCAATTCGCCCATGTCACCGGCCATTATCTTATCGAGGCTGTAGAGTGACAGGTTGATTCTGTGGTCGGTCACGCGGTTTTGCGGGAAATTGTACGTTCTGATCTTCTGGGATCTGTCGCCCGAGCCGATCATGCTCTTGCGCTGTGAATCACGCTCGGCCCTTTTTGTGCTCATATGATGTTCGTAAATCCTGCTTCTCAGGACCCGCCACGCCTTTGAGCGATTCTTGTGCTGACTCTTTTCATCCTGCATGCTGACGGTTATTCCCGTCGGAACATGCTCGAGTTTGATGGCGCTGTTGAGTTTATTGACGCTTTGTCCGCCGGGGCCGCCCGACCTGCTGACATGCTCGACGACGTCCTCGGGAGCTATTTCGATGTCGAGTTCTTCGGGCTCGGGCAACACAGCTACGGTGGCCGCCGACGTATGGACTCTGCCCTGAGATTCTGTCTGGGGGACTCGCTGGACGCGGTGGCCTCCGCCCTCGTAACCCAATTCCGACCATACGCCCAGTCCTTTGATGCCTAAAATCACCTCGCGAAAGCCGACCTTCTCCGTCGTGCTGAAATCAAGCTGCTCGACCTTCCACTTATGGGCCTCGGCGTATCTGACGTACATAGTATATAGATCGCGCGCGAACAGAGCCGCCTCTTCTCCGCCGGTGCCGGCCCGGATTTCCATTATGACCGAATCTATATCCATGTCGTCGGCCATGACGAAGCTGTTCGTAATCTCCTCGAGCAGGGTGTTGCTCTCGAGATCAAGCTGCTGCATTTCATCTTTTGCCAACGACTTGAGATCCTTGTCGGCGTCGGGGTCGGCCAATATCTGCTCGGCCTCCTCGATACCGGCAGCCGCCTTCTTGTACCGGCGATATTTCATGACCATTGTCCTGAGTCTGCCCTGTTCCTTGGACAGCGGTATCAGTCTTGTCGGATCACTGGCGATTTGAGGATCGGCGATCTGCTTTTCTATCTCGTTGTATCGCGCCTCAATTTCAGCGAGTTTTGCAAGCACACTGTCTTTTTGCTCAACCATAAATTCCGCCCACGAAACGTGTGAGATGAAGGTTTAGGACCGTTGCGCTTCGGCACAGGACCTGTACGCGCTCGGCCAAAAGGACAAAAAGCCCCCACCCCGGTTTTCTCAGGATGAGAGCCCGATCTGCCGTTTGAGAGAGCAGCTATTGCTTCTGGGTCTTCTTGTCCTCTTTGGGCGCGCCTTTGATATAGCTAGTGCCATACTTCTTCTGGAACCGTTCAATTCGCCCGGCCGTATCGACAAACTTCTGTTTGCCCGTATAGAACGGATGGCACATCGAGCAGATTTCCGCATGGATTTCGTTCGTCGTGCTGCGGGTCTCGAACGTATTGCCACAGCCGCAGTGAACGAGGACTTTCTCGTACTTCGGATGTATGTCTTTCTTCATAACTGTAAAACTCCAAAATTGGCAAAGCCGTAATTTTACCACTATTTACCGATATTTCAACATAAATGTTTTGCAATTGTCGGAAGCGCTCGCTATATTTTCGGCGGTTGATGGGCAATTATACCCTTCAGGGTAGTAAGTTCCCGCGGGCAAAACCATAACCTGTTACTGTAAGGCCGCTTGCCCGCACAAGAACGGGAATCTTCAGTCGGGAACACTGTAAAACATGGGGTCTCCAAAATGTCAATCCAGCTCGTAGTCGTCGGCGCCGGCGGTCGAATGGGCAGACGCATCCTCTCGCTAGCCGCCGAATCCGGCCAATTCGATATCATAGCCGCTGTCGAACGACAGGGGCATCCGGATATCGGCAGGAATCTTGGCCTGGTTGCGGCTTCGGGGCCGGTCGATGTTGTGCTGACCGATAAGTATCAAGCCGTTGCTGCTGATGTCGCAATCGACTTCTCACTGCCTGATGCTCTGGAGCGGACCGTCAATTACTGCCTCGAAAACGGCATCGCCCTGGTCTCTGGCACGACCGGCCTGAGCGATCAGCAGCGAGAGAAGCTGCGGAGCGCCTCTGCTCAAATCGCCGTTTTGTATGCGACCAACATGAGTGTTGGCATGAATGTCCTGTTCTCTCTGGCCGGGAAAGTCGCTTCGATGCTCGGTGCCGAATACGATATTGAGATCGTCGAGCAGCACCATCGTTTCAAGAAAGATGCTCCGAGCGGCAGCGCTCTTACACTGGCCGAGAATATTTGCCGAGCGAGCGGTCGGGATTTCAACAAGTCGATCACCCACGGCAGATCCGGCAAAGACACCCTGCGTCAAAAGGGTACTGTCGGTATGCACGCCGTTCGCGCAGGAGATATTACAGGAATTCACTCGGTGATGTTTGGCACGCTCGGGGAAACCGTTACCCTCAATCATACCGCCAACAGCAGGGATACGTTTGTTCGCGGTGCGTTGCGCGCCGCCCAATGGCTCGTTGGAAAATCGCCCTCTTTATACTCCATGGCGGACGTTCTGGGTACGAACATCGAATAGAGGTATCCTCAGAAGTCGAGGTCAGCCGGTTGGTTTTACTTACCCTTCTTGGCCTTCTTAGCCTTCTTCTCTTTCACCTTCTTAGGCTTCTTTTCCTTCTTGGGCTTCTTTTCCTTCGGCTTCTTTTCCTTCTTGGCCTTCGGCGTTGGCGCCTTCTTGACGGTCGCATCGCGCTCGCCGGTCAGCAGAAAGGCTGCCGCCGTGACCGCGAGTGCTACCGCGCCTGCACCGCCCATTATGTACCAGACGAAGGCCTGGATTGGCTCAAGAATCGAAGGCATTACGCCTCTGATCCCTGAGACGGTTACTACCATCGTATAGATCACGATCAGCAACGGCAAAAACAGCAGCATCCCGAGAGTATTGCTCTGGGCATCCGGCGGCGCCTCGATGAACGGTCGAGCCAATGCCGGGGCCGCGGCGTCCATTTGTGGAGCAACGAGTTCATCCTCCGAAACCATTTCCTCAGCCTCAACGGCCACTGCCGCCGCCGAGTCTGCTTCTGCGTCGGCCGGCTCGGCAACGTCGTCACTGGCGGTATAGATCTCGTCGAGAATGCCGCCCAACGACGTGTCATCGGCCTGCAGCGAAAGGTCCAGAAGTCCTGAGCCTGAGCCGAAGCTGTCCAGGTTTACATCTTCCTCGATCTCTTCCAACGGCACCTCGGGAGTCGTACCGGCGGTCCCCATCGGAATCGCGGTCTCGGCCATCGTGTCGTCGGTTATGTCGTAACCAGCGTCCGACTCACCGAGAACGTTAGTTCCCATGCTCGTTATTGCGGTGTCGGCATCGGTCAGATCGCTTGGGATTGCCGGGGCTCCCGTTTCCGGGGCCAACAGGATATCATCCGTGTCTGACGGTGCTGGAGCTTCCGGCTCGAGCGCCTCGGGTTCGAGCATTTCCGATTCCAGCGATTCGATGTCCGGGATATCCGCTGCCGTATCCCCGAGCGCCTCGATGTCAAAGTCAGATAGTCCAGCATCTGACGGCTCTTCGGCAGAGACTTCCGGTTCCACCTCTTCAGGTTCCAGGTCTTCGGGCAACAGGACTGCCGGTTCCGAATCATCCGGTTCCAGCGCATCGGGTTCGATAGCTGCCGGCTCCAGATCCTCAGGTTCCAGTTCCGAAGGCTCGGCGTCTTCGGCCTCAAGAGCTACCGGCTCCAGATCCTCAGCCTCGGGCTCCAAAGCCTCTTCAAGTGTCACATCTTGGCCCTGCGGTATCAAAGCCTCGACTTCCTCGACCTTGAAGAGCAGGCTCGGGCCATCACGAAACTCGCGCAGCCCGCCCTCTGCCACGATCTGCTTGATCTGCTCCTCGGTCTTATTGAGCTTCTCGATGGTCTCCTGCAACGAATAGAACATGCCTGCCATAATCACCTATCTCCAACAGCCGATCGAACGGCCTTACCATGATTTTCCTGTGGGGCTTCCGGCAAAAAGCCTTTCATGTATTCATATTGTATCCTAACAGCTTCTCTTATGCAACCTTTTTTTGACGAAAAATGCCGCAAATCAAGGCCCATACGCCAGATTCGGCGCATATCCTTCTCTACGTTCACCGATGACGAAGCCCGCACGCAAGGCCGTCACAGTCCACACAAAGGGCAGAATCGCGACTCTCGCTAATTGGCTCTAGTCATCCAGACAGCTTTGGCCACGCGAAACACCGCGTTGGTCGGAGGTCAGGTTATTTTGAAAGTTGTACGTCCCGCCGCCTGGAACGACTGGGTTCTCGCCCAAGGTCCAGTCTATGACAGCTGGACTGATCTGGTAGTCGCAAAGCTCACCACCTCAGCGGAGTCTGAAGTTGGCACCGTACCCAACATCCAACATAGGACCTTTGGCATCACCGGCAGTGATTACGATACTACGCAGAAAAGCCGTCTCATCAGCCCCATTGCCAGTGACAACGTGGTATCGGTCCAGCTTGCTCCGTCGTTGGCTCCGACAGACTATTTCTCTCGTTAATCTGAAAGGATCGTTTATAATGGTGGGTCATGAAGCTGGAGTCCCGGCAGTTGCGGCGGAGATGATGTATGCTTATCGAGAGAGAAGTAGTGTGGTCGCATCATCTGGGCAGGGGAGAGGAGAGAACCAGTTCTGTCGGAGAACAAATACCGAGGAGTATGAAAATATGAGGCGCAAGAACTTTCTTTTGATTGCATTATGTTTCGTGCCATTTTGCGGGTGCGACGAGTATGAGTACACGATTCGGATGGAA
>Ga0111165_1018_pt1 | contig 18890 bp, 15 predicted proteins | sample DeeMarSeWOR28_12_FD_80268 | JGI IMG/M metagenome (GOLD analysis project Ga0111165, IMG submission 80268) | Phycisphaerae bacterium SG8_4 | reverse complement strand
TGTTCGTGCACAAAGAAGCGCTCTATATTATTGGGACCAGTATTCATAACGGTCATATAGTTATCCGGCGATCCGCAGACGCAGGTGCAACCTGGACGACGCCCGAAGATCCGAGCACAGGATTGCTGGCCGCAGACGGTCAATATCATTGCGCGCCCGTGCCGGTGACAGTGCACCGGGGACGCATCTGGCGGGCCATGGAGGATAGATATCCCCTGACAGGACCCGCAAGCAACCTGAGGTCATTCGTTATCTCGGCACCCGTCGATGCCGACCTGCTGAAAGCAGATAGTTGGACCATGAGTAACCGTCTTGAGTTTGACCAGCAATGGCCAGGCACAGCCTGGCTTGAGGGAAATGTTGTCGTTACGCCGCAGGATGGACTCGTCAATATTCTGCGCGTCGAATGCAAAGAGGCGGAAAAAGCTGCCATTGTCGACATCTCCGAGGATGGCAGGGCGGTCCGGTTCGATCCGGAGAAGGACTTTATCGACTTGTTCGGCGGGTCAAATAAATTCACCATTCGTTACGATCCCGTCACCGAACGTTATTGGTCGCTCGTCAACAAACAATTCGATCCCAGGGCCTATCGCAACAACCTTGTGCTGGTATCTTCCTGTGATTTGAGGATTTGGAGAGTCGAATCAGTAGTTCTGCGGCACCATGACAGTGAGAAGCACGCCTTTCAGTACATCGACTGGCTTTTCGAGGACGCCGACATTATTGCGGTTTCCCGAACAGCGTTTGACGATGGTTTGGGTGGAGCCCACAATGCACATGACGCCAATTACATAACCTTCCACCGAATTGACAATTTCCGCCAGTTGCGGCAGCAGCGGTAAGGAGTGACAGAAGATGGCAGCAAAAAGAGTAGCCATAATGGTTGACGAAATGTATCAGGTCCTTGAAGTCTGGTATCCCTACTATCGGTTCGTCGAGGCTGGTTTGGAGGTTAATTTGGTTGCAGCCGAGGCAAAAAAGCAATATCATTCGAAGGAAGGTTATCCGTGCGTCTCTGAAATTGCAGCAGGGCAGGCCAGCGCCGGTGATTACGACTGCATGGTTGTACCGGGCGGCTTCGCTCCTGATTTCATGCGAAGAGACGCCGGCGTGATAAAGTTTGCCAACGATATGGTCAGCTCTGGCAAGGTTATCGCCGCCATCTGCCATGGTGGATGGCTGTTGTGCAGCACGGAGGCCTACAGGGGCAAAAAAGCCACCTGTTTTATGGCGATAAAAGACGACATCAAGAACGCAGGCGCCGAATACGTTGACGCCGAGTGCGTGGTGGACGGCAATTTGATAACGTCACGCAAGCCCGACGATCTGCCGGCCTTTTGCACGGCTATTCTGAAAGCCTTGAAATAATGACCGACCGAACTTGGAGCAAAGTGGGAGCATTCGTCTTATGAGCCGGACCAAAGCTGAGAATCAACGGCAGCGGCGCCCTGTCGTGTTGGTGGTGGATGACAATCAGCAGAATCGTGAGCTGCTGCAGGCATATCTCGAGGACGTGGACTGTCATACGGTGCCCGCCAACGATGGGCCAGAAGCGCTGCAGATCCTCGCCAAGGATCCTCCCGACTTGATCTTGCTGGACGTTATGATGCCCAAGATGAGCGGCTTCGAGGTGTGCAGGAGAATCAAGAACGATCCCAAGACTACCGACATTCCGGTCATTATGGTTACCGCCCTCAACGAATTCGGTGACATCGAACGAGGCATCGACTCGGGCACGGACGACTTTCTCAGCAAACCGGTCAATAAGCTCGAGCTGTTGACGCGGGTCAAAACCATGCTCAAGCTCAAACACCTTACCGACAAGCTCGAACGCACACTGGCATATTTGAGCGAGATCGAGAAACAGGCGCAAATGGCCAAGTCCGAATCCCCTCGTCGGCTATCAGAATCGTAACAACCGGCATATCACACAAAATCTGCACAACGAAGAGGCAAAATAGCACCCCCAGTGACTATTTGCCCGGACTCCGGTTAATCCGGCCTCGCCGATTGTCGATAAACTAAACTGTGATCACTGGAGGAAATGGGTGTTTTCACAGACCCAAGATCACATTTACCGGCAGCTCGAAAGACGGATGAGAGAGGTGTATGAGTCGATTACTGGAAATCCTCGGCAGGGCGATAACGGTTGATACTGCCGAACTGATATGGCACTGGCTGAAGGCCGTCGGCCCGCCGGCCGGCGACAGCGAATCCGACAAAGGCAGGTGCCTGGCCAGGGCGGTTGAACTGATCGGCCAGATGAAGCTGGACGCCGGTGCCGAACAGCTTAGGATGCACCTCTTTGAGAATCCTTCCTGTACGTACGGCCGGCTCGCAACGGCAGCCATTTGCCTGCACAACAGCCAACTGCAGCATGCAATCAATGAGCTTGAATCGGTCTATATGCGCCAGCCGACCAACACGATGGCTCTCTATGCCCTTGGGCATTGTTACGAACGGCTCGGCAAAGAAGCTCAGGCCGTCGAGTTCTATCAGGACTGTCTGAAGTTTAAGAGGTACCTGGAGCTTCCGATCCAGCGGCTGGCCGCCGTCTACTTCAAGAACGGCCAATTGGAAAGAGCAATCGAGCAATACGAACTGCTGCAGAGCGAACATCCAGACGATATTTTGACGCGTATCATGCTCGGGCATCTGTACATGGTCACCGGCAGATATGCTCATGCAATCGAAACCTTCAACACGGCCATCTTGATGCACCCGGACAATTTCCATGCTCAAGACGACGAAGCGGATCACTTGATCGCCAGCGGGGAGCTCTATGAGGCACTAGAGGTGATTGAGGATATGTTGCAGACCGAGCCTGGGCGGACCGACCTGCTCATAAGGCGTGCCGACGTCTTGCGGATGTTGGGCGCCACAACAGACGCACTCGCACAATATGAAGAAGCCGTTCGCCTGTGCCCGGATCTTCTCGAGGCGACCATAAAACTGGGGACGCAGTACCTGCAGATGGATCAGGATCAGCTTGCCGCCGAACAATTCAACCGTGCCGTCGAACTAAACGACCAGATAGTTGACGCCTACATCGGCCTCGCAAGCTCGCAGAAAGCAGCAGGCACGACCTCAGAGGCCCTGGGGACATTGTCGCTGGCTGCGGCGATTCAACCAAACAGCTCCCTGCTCTTTGCCGAAACCGCTATGCTCAGATTCAAGGCCGGCCTTGGTCAAGACTTCACCTCTCAGGCCAGAAATCAACCGGGAGGGTTGACGGCCGCTGTCATTCGAGCCCATCACCAACAACTCGCCCAGCACCCACAAAATGCAGACCTTCACTACCGACTCGGCCTGCTGATGCTCAACGCCGGCAGTATCCTCGACGCAGCCAGATCCTTTAAAGCGGCGCTGGAGATAAACTCCGTCTACGCGCGCGCCAGAAGCAAATTGGCCATCTGCCTGTTCGAGCTCAATCATCAGCGCGAGGCGCTTGACAGCCTTCCCCGGCGCGAATGCCTCGACAAAGATACGCTCGAGCTGCACTATCAAACAGCCTTGCTTTACTGCGACAAGCTGAAGTTCGCCTCGTCATTGATAAACCTTGAGCACCAACTCGAGACCAACTTCGCATGCTCTGACGCCACGGTGAACATCTCGATCATTCTGCAGAACCTCGGCCTGCTCGACAGGGTAGCCGCCACGTGGGACAGTTTGACAGATACTGCCAGGCAGGCAATCGGCGCCGACTACCCGGCCTCCTGACGGGCTGGTAGATTTGTGACGCAAACGCTCAAATCAAGCAAACGTCGGCATTGACCCGGAATCGAGGCCGAATGAAACATAACATATATTATAGGACCTTATATCTGCTCTTTTTATCATTCACAGGCGATGCCACGTTTTGACTTGCACACACAGATAGACCGCCGCCACACACCTCTCAGAGCGGCTTGTAACCGGCACACAATGCAGAAAGAACGGCTATCGCGACGGTGCGCGACCCTGGGTGCTGTTTGCGTGACACACCTTAATCACGGAGTGACAGAGGCGGGCCCAGGATCTCGTAGTGCAGGATTGCCCTTCTGAGCTTCATGGGGTCTCTGTAGTCCGAAAGAAGATCGGACAAATATTGTATCGGGGCCGCTTCTGTCGCCGGCGCCTGCTTGTCGTGGACTTGCCTTCTCAGTGGAACGACCGGCTCGATAGGGAGCGCTTTCGCTGGCGCGACGTTGGGGCCTAGTGACCGCTTCGGGGCCAGTTTGGGTTTCGACGGCGCCGGCCTTCTCGTCTGGGGCTGGAAGGCCTGTTCGGCCTCGGCGGCGAATTTGCGGGCGGCCTCTCGCAGATCGCCCAGGGTCGTGCGATTCTTCTTAACGCCCGAGGGCTGGACGGAACGCTGCACGGGGCCGACGGGGCGCTCGGGCCGCCCGGGCATCTGTTGCTGGCCGGCCCTGCCGTGCGCAGGCGGTTCTCGAGACGGTGCACGGCTCGGCTGCTGCTTGTCGGCGGAGTTTGCCTTCATCGCCTTGACAATGCCGCCAATGATCCAGATTACCGCCATCACGACAATGACGAGAATGTTCATCCATCCGTCGTCCGGGGCCCGCCTGGCCAAGACTAATTGTGCCAACAGGTTGCTCATAAAGGCCAATGCCCTCGATTATTCCTTCTTTTCCGGCCCGGCTATGGAGTCTCGCATTGAGGTGTCAGCCACGATATTCTTCATTTTGTAATAGTCCATCACGCCGAGATTACCCTTCTTGAAGGCCTCAGCCATGGCCAGTGGGACTTTCGATTCGTTTTCCACCACAAGGGCTCGCATTTCCTGCTCACGCGCGAAGGCCATTGCTCGGCGCTTCTCGGCCTCTGCCTTTGCTCTTCGCATGTCCGCCTCAGCCTGGGCAGCCTGGAGCTTAGCGCCGATGTTGTCGCCTACATCGACGTCGGCGATGTCAATTGACAGGATCTCGTAAGCCGTTCCGGCGTCGAGGCCTTTGGCCAAGACGGATTTGGAAATATTATCGGGATTCTCCAGGACGCTCTTGTACGTCATGGCGCTGCCGATCGTAGTGACGATTCCCTCGCCTACGCGGGCGATGACCGTCTCTTCGGTGGCACCGCCGATCAATCTTTCAATGTTCGCCCGAACGGTAACCCGTGCCTTTGCTTGCAGCTGAATGCCGTCCTGAGCGACGGCATCAATCGTCTGCCTTCCTTTGCCGGGATCGGGGCAATCGATTACCTTGGGATTCACGCTCGTCTGGACCGCCTCCAGGATATCGCGACCGGCCAGGTCGATCGCCGTCGCCGTCTGCAGAGATAACTCTATGTTCGCCCTGTTAGCTGCGATCAAGGCTCGCACAACGTTTGGCACGCGACCGCCTGCCAAGAAATGACTCTCCAGATCTCTTGTCGAAAGTGTCAAGCCCGCCTGGATCGCAGTAATTTTACTAAGGACTATTGTTCTCGTATCGACCCTTCGCAGCCACATTCCGATAAGCTCGGAGAATTTTACATCGGCTCGCGATAGCCTGGCCTGGAGCCATAGCCTGAAGAATTTCAGGAACAGCAGGAAGAACACCACCGCTACAAGGATAACTATGACCAACAGGGCTAATCCAGCCGCTCTGAGAGGATTAGCCGCTTGCGCCAGGATCGTGTTTGTTAAGCTGTACATTTTTCTTCCTTTCTTCAACTTTCGTCGACTATACGAACGGTCAACTGCGTGCTCTCGACGTCGATAACCTTCACTTTCTTGCCTTTGTCAACATATCCGCTCTCGGCAACGCATTCAACTCTCCGGCCTGAAAGATCGCACATTCCCACCGGCCTCAGAGGCGTGAGAACAACGCCGACGGCGCCCAGCAACTCTTTGAGCTGGGCCGTATCGGGCACGGCATCGCCCTGCTCACGCTGCGGCGGATTCAATGTCACGCTCTTGCCGAACCTGGTTTTGGGGAACATCTTGTAGGCGATCACTAATACGACCGGTATCATAACAACGGCAATGCCCACACCTATCCAGCCGGCGACAACACTGTAGTGAAAGAAGATCGCGATGCCGCCGATCAGACAACCCAGCGCAAGGATGCTTATCAGCCCACCGCTCGGCACGAACACCTCAGCCACGATAAGCAGCGCACAGACAAAATACAGAAAAACCGCAAATATCAGCCACCAGCCCATTGGTTCCTTCCTATGATTGGCCTTCGATAGTCTTAACTACGACTCTGTTGCCGTGGATTCCGATTATCTCTACTTTTGTCCCCTTGTCAAGAAACTCGGCTTCGGCCACGACATCGACAATTGAATCGCCGAACTTCGCCTTTCCGGTGGGTCTCAGCGTTGATAGCACCTCACCGGTGTCACCGACCGTTACCCTTCTAGTGCCGCTATCAGGAGCAGTTGTCATGCTGACCGGCATTTGACCGCCAGGCGCGGCAGACGCCGGCATAAGGATAAGCCCGCTTAGGAATTGAAGCCTTGGCAGATACCTGGATAACAGCCACGCTAGCAGAATAAATCCTGCAAAACCGAGCGATAGCCCCATCACGCCCCATGTAAAGTCACCCCAGGCAATCTCATCCCGAGGCCAGGGAAGTCTGTCCGGCGGATTCTTCACGAGCATGCCGAAGACGCCCGCTATGATGCAGATGACTCCCGAAAAGCCTGCGAGGCCGAATCCCGGCAGGACGAAAATCTCCACTAACAGCAGGAGTATTCCGACGGCAAACAGCAGCACTTCCACCCAGTTTGCCAATCCGACCATGTATTTGCTGCCGATGATGATCACAAAGCATATCACCGCCGCAAGCCCGGGAAGTCCGAGGCCCGGGGTGTTGAACTCGATGTAGACCCCCAGCATGGCGATCATAACGAGAATCGCCATCACGGCGGGCGAATTAAGCCAGCGGACCATCTCTTCCGACCAGTTCGTCTCGAGCACCATCGGTTCGCCTGCAAAAGTCACTCCGTCGCGCTGAGCCAAAAAATCGAGCGCCCCGGCCCGGTCCTTGACCTGTGCCCTGGCTATGCCGTATTTCAAGGCCTGAGAAGCAGTCAGCGTCAGAAGTTCATCGTCATCGACGACGAGTTCCTTGTTGCCCACATCGTATTTGTTTGGATCCTGGGGCAATTCACGGTCTTCAAAAAACTCGTACTCACCCGTCTGCAGATTCTTGACTCTGTAGACCTTCTCCTGCATTGTGACCATGGCCTTGAGCATCGCGGCTGGATAGCCGTTCGCTTCGGCGGCCCGCACAAAGACTGCACGGATAAAGCTCTCGGTCTTTTCCCGCTCGACACCTTCGAGTTTGCCGCCGAGCAGGATCGGAGCGCAATCGCCTATCGTGGTGTTTTCGAGCATTATTATGTCCTGGCAGGAGACGCTTACCATCGCGCCGGCTGATATCGCCTCAGTAGTCACATAGGCAACGGTGTGGGCTCTTTTGCCGATGTCGAGTATGAAGTACTTGGAGATATCGTCCGCCGACTGGACAAGCCCGCCGTATGTTTGGATCTCGTAGATAAGGTACTCCACCCCCCTGTCGAGGGCCATCTGAGTCCGGCGCTGGATGGACTTGAAGAGCCCGTCGTCGATCATGCCCTTACAGACGATCACGGCGGCCTTGCTCGCAGGGGCATCTGCCGCTGCGTCATTTGGCTCGGCGCCAATGCCCGGCGCAGCAACAAACAACAGGCAGACAATACCAACCGCAACTATCCGCAACGGATTCTCCATAATCCGAATTATACCTTCAAATCGCCTGTTGACAACATACAGATTAGGAATCGGGCGAGATTTTTGGCTTGATTCCTTCCCATTGCAGGCCGCCTATAATCGCCTGCGCGATATTCGTAAGGTGGTCGCCCGTTTTTTCGATGTTATCGACCAGGTCGATAAATATCAGGCCCGCCTCCGGCGAGCAGAGACCTCCTGTCATGCGATCGACGTGACTTCGCCGAAATTCTATCTGCATCCGGTTGAGGTTGCCCTCGCTGCTCAGTGCCGCCCTGGCTGCCTTGGTGTCATTTTTCTGGAGGGCCGCGATGACATTGTCGAGCATCTTTTCTGTCTCTGTAGTGAGTCTGGCGGCTTCTGCCGACGCTGAGTCACTGAAGGAGATTTTCTGGTCTATCTTTCGTTCGCCAATTTCCGCAATATTGACGGCATGGTCACCGATACGCTCGAGGTCGTTGACCGTGTGCAGCAGGACGGGCAGTTCGTTCGACACTTCATCTGAGAGATTTCTCCGGGACAACGTCGAGAGGTAGGACGTGATTTCGAGCTGCAGCATATCGATGAAATCCTCCACTTCTTTTACGGAGCTAAGCCTCTTCCTGTCGTCGTCGATCATTCCGCTTATAGACTGCATGATGGCCTCCTTGGCTGACCTTGCCATGCGCAGAATCTCACGCTTGGCCTGCTCAAGGGCTATTACGGGCGTATTCAGCAGGTGCTTTTCGAGCGCAACAGGCCTGGTGGCAATCTCGGCTTGGGTCACCGGTACGATCTTGAGTACGGCAGCGGCCAATACATCAATGAATGGTATGAATACGATCGTGTTGAAGGCGTTGAACGCAAGGTGGGCGAAGAATATGTGCCTCATGATCGTCGCTTCGTCCAGTTGCCCGGGCGTGATCCACACAACCACTTTGCTATACCATCCGAGCCATACGGGAATCAGCATATAGAGGACGCCAAATACATTGAACATGGTGTGGCCCATAGCAGCCCGTTTGGCGTTCCTCGATGCCCGCAGCGCTGCCAATTGCGCGGTGATCGTAGTGCCGATATTATCACCAAGAATGAACGGTATCGTAACAGTCAACACCAGCGGCCAGTCGGTCCCGAAGGCGCCTCCGGCGGCCAGAACCTGAATCATTGCAATCGAGGCGGAGCTGCTCTGCAGCAACATGGTTATGACGGTCCCGGCCAAAACAGCCAGAAGTGGATTTTGCCCAAGCCATATAAGCGCTTCCTGAACATCCGTATGGCTCTTGAGCGGGCCGAAAGCGTCCTTCATGAAATATATACCGAGAAACAACATACCGAAACCTACCAGTATCTCGCCGACGCTTCTGGTCTTGTGTGCCTTTCCAAGGACAGTCAGAAGGAACCCTACGCCTACGGCAGGCAGCGCATAATTGGTGATCTTAAATACAGCCAGCACCGAAACAAGCCCAGCGGTGATGGTGGTGCCGATGTTGGCGCCAAGAACCACGCACAACGCCTGTTTCAAGGTCAGCAGGCCGGCGTTTACGAATCCGACGGTCATCACGGTGGTGGCGGAACTCGACTGAATCAAGGCAGTCGTCAGCGCGCCGACGGTAACGGCGATGACCCGGTGCTTGGTCAGTGCTTCGAGAAGACTCTTGAGTTTCTGTCCGGCGACCTTCTTCAGGCCATCGGACATCAGCCCCATGCCAAACAAAAACAGGCCCAACCCCCCTACTGTCCCGAAGATCATGTCCTTGACCATGCTTATTCCTTAATAGTGCATTAAAAACTGGTACGCTTACGACTGTGTGCCAGTTTTAGCGGCTTTCCTTTTACAGGTCAATAGAGTCCTTGCGTTGTTACCACAAAATATGACTTTAATGCTTATCAGAATCCAACTTGAGATAACGTGAAGACTTCAGCTCGAATCCTTCCCACTGCAAGCCGCCTATTATTGCTTGCACGAGATTCGCGGGGTAGTCGCCGAATTCAACGCTATTTCAGATGTGTTTGGCGAGCGCTTCTCGCAAGTTATCAAGGCTCCCTACCAAAATAACAATTTTGCGATCAGGTAGAACAGTACGGTCAATCCAGCGGCAATCGGAACAGTCGCCAGCCAGGAGGTAAAGATTGACCTGACGACTCTGCGGTCAATAGCGGTGATGCCGCGGGCCAATCCCACACCCAAGATCGCGCCAATCATGGTGTGCGTGGTGGATACAGGCAGGCCCATTTTCGAACAGGTCAAGACTGTCATCATGCCGGCTAAGTTCGCGGCAACACCGCGTGAGGGCGTAATCTCGGTGACCTTCGTCCCAACCAGCCGCATTACCCTATAGCCGAACGTAGCCAGGCCTATCGCAATGCCGATACCGCCAAGGACTAAGAACCCTATGCTCACCGGCACCCTGCCGGGAACCGCGTTGGTCTTGACGATTTCAACTACCGCTGCCAGCGGCCCGATGGCATTCGCCACATCGTTGGCACCCTGTGCAAATGCTACGGTACACGAGCTAATGATTACCAGCACCGCAAAGGTCTTCTCCACTTGCATCAACTGCTCGGCCAGCGGTGACTCACTATTGCAATTGCGATTACTCCAGGTAAGCAATCCGGAAACTCCAGCAGCAAAAAGCCCGCACAGAATGCTAAGGGCAATCGCCGCAGGGGCACTGAGGTCGAGATGCAGGTTTTTCAAACCTCTGTAAAAGATGGCCAGAACTATTGTTGCGAACACGACGAAAACACAAACCGGTACGCCTTTTCGCGCAGCTACCGCAGGTTCTTCGGCAGACAGGATATAACGCAGGATCAGCTTGAATATGACAAACGCAATTATCCCCCCGGCCAGTGGCGAGATAAACCAACTGGCAACAATCTGCCCCAGCTTGACCCAGTGAACGTGTCCCAGTCCGGCTTCCAGAATTCCAAACCCTACGATGGCTCCGACAATAGAATGTGTTGTGGAAACCGGCATGCTAAAGTAGGAGGCAAGATTCAACCACACCGCCGCGGCCAAAAGCGCACACAGCATGCCGTGGGCGAGCATACGGGGATCGTTGGTGAATACCTGCGTGCTTATTATGCCCTTCCTGACGGTATCGGCAACGTGGCTGCCCACAAGCACAGCTCCGCAGAAATTGCAGATGCCTGCCAGAACCACCGCCCAGGCGACAGTCAGCGCCTTTGAACCGACCGCACAAGCCATGGAGTTAGCCACATCGTTGGCGCCGATATTCCACGCCATGTAGAAGCCAACCATGATTGCTGCGACAACGATGATTTCCATAGGCACGATGTTCCTTCAGTCGATGCCGGACTACTTCTTGCGAATGATTAGACGCAGGTACTTGGCGGTCTTCTCGGCGTTGTTGGATACAGCGCTTAGTCTCTTACAGTACTTGTCGAGGAACATAATCGTGATAGGATCGAGCTTGTCTTCCATGTCGTAGAAACTACGGGCAAACGTCCTTTCAAGACGGTCTGCCTTCCATTCTTCTTGGCCGATTCTCTCGATGCCTTTGAGCACATTTTCGGCTTCTTCGCCGGTAAAAGCCGCTTCAGCGAGCGTCGAAAGCTCGCTCTCCAGATCCATTAGCTGTTCGCTGACACTGATGACCTGGTCAATAAAGGCCAGAAAGCCAGGTTTGAGTTCCTCGGGAATTTTGGTCTTGCGCAGCAGTAAAACGACCGCAAAATCCTCCGCGGCATCTGCGATGTCATCCTGATACGCCAGAAACCGGCTCAATTCATTTTGTCCTACCGAAAGAAAGTATGCCTTGGCAAGTTTGTCGCGCAATTCCGTTTTGATATCATCTGCCTCGTGCTCGGTCTTGGACATTATATAGTGTAATTCTTCGATCTTATCATAGTCCTCGGCCAGCAGTGCATCCGCCAAAGGCCGAATGAGCTCAACACACTCGTGCACCTTTTTCGCATGCTCATGCAGTTGAACAAAAGGAGACGGAGCAAAAAATCTCTCGATGATTCCCATTTTTATCTCCTTCAAAAAAGACAGGCGTTAATACTAAGATCTATTTAGCCTACGCCAGATTGCAAAGGATTTCCACGCCCTGCCGGATTTTTTCGTCGCTGGTCGCGTAGCTTATCCTGAAATGTGTGTCTTTTTCGCTGAACACGCTGCCGGGAATAATCAGTACATTGGCGGCGATAGCCTTTTCTACGAATTGGGTCGCCCCAAAATTGTCGGGCGCCTTGATGAACGCATAAAATGCCCCGCCCGGCTTGACAAGCTCGAACTTGTCACGCAGGCCTTCATAGAGCAGATCGCGTTTCTTCCTGTACGAATCGACCAGATCGCCGACGTCATAGTCCAAGGCCGCCAGCGCCGCCTGCTGAAAAGGCGTGGGCGCACATACAAACGTATATTGCTGTATCTTGGTCATCTCTTCGATAACATCTCTAAGACATCCATGAGCCGCGACATAACCCAGGCGCCAGCCGGTCATCGCGTGAGACTTGCTGAAACCCTGCATGACGAGGCTCTTCTCGTAGTATTTCGCGATGCTCGGACATTCACCGTCATAACAGAACCTCTCGTAAATCTCGTCGGTCATGACAAGAACGTCCTTTTCCCGGGCAATCTCGGCCATCGCCTGCACCTGCTGGGCCGAATAGACCTTCCCCGTGGGATTGCAGGGCGAATTGAGTATAATCATTTTCGTCTTGTCCGTGATCGCCTCGGCGATTCGCTGGACAGGCAGCTCAAAATCCGGATAGCTGTCGACAAAGACGCACTTTCCACCCAACAGATTGACCAGATGCTTATACATCACGAAGTAAGGATCGGGTATGATCACCTCATCGCCCGGATCTACAAGAGCCATGAAGGCCAGCAACAGCCCGCCGCTGACGCCACTGACTACAAGAACCGAAGGATCGTCCCAGCCGTACTCTTCGCCGACGCGCTCGGCGATTCTTCTATTGAGCACGGTGTCGCCGGCAGTCTGCGAATAGCTGTTCTGCCCGGCCTGGATCGCCCTTATCGCCTCTTCCTTCAGCTCCTCAGGCACATCGAAGTCGGGCTGGCCTATCGAAAAATTAACCGGATCCTCCAGTGAAGCCCCCAGCGCAAAGACCTTGCGTATCCCGCTGGCGTCAATCTTGGCCGTTCTGTCTGCAATTATCCTCTTCATGGGCCGACATGATAGCCGACGACTTCTGGTAAGCCAACCCAAAAAAGCAGAACAGTCTCGGAAGGCACCAGGATAGGAGCGCCGGGCCAACTAATGTTGCGATTCTTTTATACCCTTCAGGGTAGTAAATTCCCGCGAGTAAGATTATAAATCGTTATCTTAGAGCTGCCTAACCGCGCAAGAACGCAAATTTTCGATCGTGAGCACTATAATAGAAGACAGCCCCCTACCCCCCTACCGTTCGGCGAACGGCAGAGTTTTCGGGATCACGCTGACCTCGGTAGTGAACTTGTAGGGAATTGGCCCTCCGCTGTCGAAGGTCAGCTCGGCAAAAAAGGCCGTCCAGCCTTCTTTCGGCTTCGGGACCTTCGCTATATATGTGCCGTTGCCCTTCTCGCTGAGCGCCGAGCTTTTCCAGGCGGGCCCGATAACATCCAGCCGGAAATTCCGTGTCTTCGGATTGGTCGCTTGCCAGAGTTTGACCGCCGTCGGCTTTGTTCTCGTCTCGATCCCTATCGAGCAGTCGTCCCCGACCGACCATGTAAACTGCGGCCTGGGAGCACCCGTTAGCACGGACTTGAAGAACACCAGCAGGCTCTCGACAGCGTCTGAGCTGCCGAGGCCGTGGTCTGTGTTGGGGACATACCGGAGGTGCTTTTCGCCGGGAAGGTCGTGGAAGTAGAACTGTGCCGAGTCGGGCAAAAAGAACTGGTCGCCGCTCGAATTTATCAGGCACTTCGGTATCGTCGCATACCGGCTGCGATATTCATAAGGATCGATGAACTGTCTCAGTGTTTTTCCCCGGGGAGTGTCGAGCCTTTCAAAAACCTCCATCTCGACATAATCAGCGATGGCGTTGGAGTAGAAACCGTACGCGCCAAAGTGATGCTTCATCTGCTCACTCATATTCAGCACGTCGATCACCGCCGGGGCAATCGCGACGACCCGCTTATCGACCGCCGCGGTCAGCCAGGTGGTCCAGCCTCGCTTGGACCCGCCCGAGACGACGAACTCGGTGATATTGATCGGGCCGCTGTCGAGAGAGGCCAGGTGTTTTTGGACGGTATCCATCGCACGGACTGCGCTCTTGACCATAGGCAGCAGCAGAGGCCAGGTGTTGTCACCGGTGGCCATGTATTTGTCGAATGTGTAGGCGATAATCCCGTCCTCGGAGCGTGGCCTGCCCCCGTCCGGAAAAACCAGAGGCTGGTTCGGCACCATTCTCAGATCGGCCACGACCGCACCGGCGCCAAGGGCCAGGCCGACGAGCAACTTGTCCGCCGACTCCGGAGCCGCCCTGCCGTTGCTGCCGCCGTTTATCCAGAGCAGCGCCTTGTCGCCTACAGCATTAACAGGTTTGACGATCGTCAGCCAGTGCTTCCAGAGCGTCCGGTCGACCTCGTCGGCGCTGCGCCACGACTGTGAGGTCATCTCCAGAATATAGGCACTATAACCGGTGCCTGAGACGGTTTTGACGACGCTGTAACGATAGCTCGAATCCGGCGCTGCGACGTAATCATCCAGCGGCGTGCCGACTGCAAGCGGGGCCGCGGCAAGAACCAGTACGGCCAAAATGGTCAGACAGTGACGCGATTTCATACCATGTCCTTTCTTCGCTTTATATTACACCTCTACCGGGAAGATGGCCCGCAGGTACTCGGCATCATACCGGCAGCTTTCCTCTACTCCCAATGGCATCTTTGTGCCTTCCATAACGAACCACCCGCGATAACCGATGTCATCCATCGCATCGCGGACTCGCTGAAAGTCGATCGAGCCTTTGCCATACAGATCGTCGTAGTCTTTGGCGTGGAACTCGCAAATTAGCTTGCCCAGCCTTCGTATCTCGCTGTAGATGTCGTAGCCCGCCTTGTTCGAGTTTGCCACGTCGTAGTAGACCTTGACGGCGGGCGAGCCAACCCTCTCGATGATATCCATGTTCTTTTCGGCGCTGAGCCATGATTCGATGCCGAGGGTAACGCCCGCCTTTTCCGCTCTGGGAGCGACCTGCCTGAGCCGCTGGACAACTGCGTCGGTGCCGCTGCTGTCGTTTTGCAGATCACCTTCACCGAAGAAGGCAAGCAGGATCACATTGACACCCATCGCCTCGGCAACGTCTATCGCCTTCGGCACCCACCGCTCGGCTCGCGGATCGCTCTTGTATGGAATGCCGTTGAGAACGCCGAGGGCCAGTGAGGCTATTTCCATCCCATGTTCTTGCCGGGCGTCTATGAACCTCTTTTGCAGTTCAGGATCGAACAGCGGCAGATCATCCTTCCCCCTGCCGAAGTCCACCTGCACACCGTCAAGCCCTATCCGCTTGGCCACCTCCAGGGAGGCGGGATCCGACATCTTCCCGATCGTCCAGTCACAGACGCCGATCTTGAATCCTCCAGGCTGAGCTTTTACCCTGCGCTTTGCAGGAGAGGCGCAGGATGAAACCAGCGCCAATCCGGCAGCGGCGGCACCGGCCATCATCTGCCGGCGGCTAATATGCGAGTGTCTCATTCGACAATACCTCCGTGAACAGGCTGCGCGGTCAGGACTTCAGGCCTTTGAGGTTGGCGTCGAGTTTCTCCGTGCTTTTGACGAGCCTCTTCCAATTGACCTTGCGGCCCGTATAGGCTGCGGTCCGGCCGAGGATCGTCACCAGGTTGCTCCGCACGCTCGGCGCCACGGTCGGGTTCTCAAAGTTGCCTTCGACGATATTCTGATGGAACGTGTTGATGTTGGCCACCGCACCGTCTTTGTAAATGCCGGGGCTCTTGCCGCCGCGATAGAAGTTTTCGCCGCGAATCATCACCATGTCATTGCCGTAAGCCGTTTCGAGCACACCTTTGGAGCCGAACATGCGGTTTCTTATCCCGTCAGGCTGAGTGCCGTGACCGCTGAACTGCTTGGAACTGAACGTTATGCCAACCTTGTTGGGATACTCGAAGAGAAGCGCGAAGTGATCGTTGCAGGTCCCGACCGGACGAATGGTCCGCCCGCCAACTCCGACGGCCGATACGGGCTCGGAATCCATAATCCAGCTCATCACATCGAGCGTATGGATATTCTGCTCGGTAATGATGTCACCGGAAAGGATCTTGTCGAGCCCCCATGATCGCAGGCGCACCTCGGAATTATCAGGATCGCTCCGCCATGCATCGTACATCCGCTTGAAGGGGCAATCCGCATGATATATCGCCTCGCCAAAGGTGAACTCGCCTATCGCCCCGTCATGGACGCGCTTGAGCGCCTCGATGAAGAACGGATCGGCGCGGGTCTGGAAATCCACGAGGAAGGCCAGCTTCTTCCTCGATGCCTTCCTGCCGCTGTCGCCAATGCTGTGACAGCCCGGCACGTCCACGGCGATGGGTTTGGCGACATACGTGTGACAGCCGGCGTCCACTGCCAGCGCCGCCTGCTCGGGATGAAAATAAGGCGGGCTCTCAATCGCCACTGCGTCGACCTTCTCGAACAGTTTCTTATAGCCGTACAGGCCCGTGAAGCGATTCGCCTCGGGCACGCCGAGCTTGCCGCCTGCGTTGTCAGCCCTGTCCTGGAAGTAATCCGCCACAGCGACTACGTTATATCCGCCATGCTGCGCGAACAGCTCGGCGATCCACGTCCCTCTGCCGCCGCAGCCGATCAACCCCAGATTGACCTTTGAATTTGCGCCGAATCCACGCGCAAGCTCAGGCTTGATTACTGTAAGCGACAGAGCGGCCGCGCCGGCGCCTGCCACAAACCTCCGGCGGCTGATAGTCTCGCTTTTACTGGCGGCGATCGAAGTTTCTTGACTTTCTGACATTCTATGGGCCTCCTTTTTAAGAGTCATGTAATCATTTACTCAAAAACATATAATGATCGATGGGCAACCGGACGACGGGTCTTGCCCCACCATCGCGTTTCGCATTGTAAACTCTAAGCTCTAATATCTAAATCCTAAACAAATTCAAAATCCGAATGACAGAAATCCAAAACAGCGTCTCTGCCCCGAGCGTAGGGCACGTCCCAAAATACTCTGGGGCTGCAAGCACCGGCTTGTTTTGAGAATTCGTATTTTTGAACATTAGATATTGTTTAGAACTTAGGATTTCGCATTTAGGATTTTCTTACTTTTACCAAGTCTACAGCCTGCCTGTGAGCTAACACCGTAATGCAGTAGAAGTTGACTCCCTCGCATCATACCCTCATGTAGGCTTCTCGCTTGATCTTTCCGGTCGAGGTCTTCTGAAATTCCTCGATCCTTATTTCGAGATGCTGCGACGATATTCTCTCAAAACCAGACAACTGCCGGCTCTTTTGCTGGCAATCGTTGATGCTCTGCCACAGGAGGCTCTTGAGCAGCTTGGGGTTCTCGTGCAAATCCTCCCGGTTGTGCCGGCCTTGAGTTTCTATCATATCCCAGGCAGGCCGGACAATCGCCTTGATAACCTCCTGCTCGATACCGGTCGAGTCTTTCCACGAACCTGGGACCACCAAGATCTCCGCCACGAATGGAGCCTGCGAGAGCGCCGATTCGACCCGTTCGGGATTGACGTTCTTGCCGCCGGGCAGTACGATCACATACTTCTTGCGGCCTGTTATGTGGAGGTCGCCGTTGTCGTCCAGGTGACCGAGATCGCCGGTGAGCAGCCAGCGAACGCCCTCTTCGTCGGTCCTTATGACCGCCTCGGTGGCCTCTGTGTTCTTGTAATAACCCTTCATGATACAGGGCCCGCCTAAGGCGATTTCGCCTTTCTGGTTGGCCCGGAGGGTCTGCTCTTTCTCGTCGACGATCTTGACGAAAAGCGTGTCGATCGGCTTGCCGACCGAGCCCAGCCCGCGGACGTTGTCGTTAAAACCGTAGACGGGCGAGTTCTCCGTCGTGCCGTAACCTTCGTACAACCGCAGCCCCCGGCGCCAGAACACGTCCAGCACCCACTTCGGCATCGGCGCCGAGCCCGAGAGAAAGAAGCGAACCTTCTCCCAGCCCAGCTTCTTGATGATTCCCTTTCCCACCTGCCTGGGCATGTGACGGTCGAGAAGCTTGAGGTATGGTTTCTCTTGCTTCTGCTTGTTCAGACGATCTTCGACGTTCTTTGCCAGGACGGTGAACAGAGCGGGCACCGCGCAGAAGATCGTGATCTTGTGGTCCCTTATCAGCTCGCCTATTTCGCGGAACTTGTTGGTGTACACATTCGCCGCGCCGACGCAGAACGGCAGCAGCTTACCCACGGTGAAGCCGAAAGAATGGTGCGGCGGCAAGATATGGCCCAGCGTGTCGGCGGCGCTTATGTCGACCTTCTTGACAGAACCCTGAAGGTTGAAGCCGAGGTTCTCATGAGTAAGCTCAACCTCCCGTGGATCGCCCGTCGTACCGGACGTGCACAGAATTACTGCTGTCTCGTCAGGTTCTATCTGGCCTGGAATCTTACCCAACAGCTCATCGACTTCATTATCTGCGAGATCCGCCTTCTCATACACGGTCATCTCGATCAGAGCAATATCCCTGCTCGATGCAAATTCCTTGAGCTCCCGGCGGGAATCGTCATCCTGATAATCATCGGCCATTACAATAAGGCGTGTTTCAGTATGAGTGACGTGCTCGGTGACGCCTCCGACGGGTCTCTCGGGATCGATCAGTACGGGTATGCCGCCGGCGAGCACGACTCCCCACATCGCATGGTCCCAGTCGGCGCGGTTTTTGCCCAGTATTGCAACCTTGTCGCCTATACGAACGCCAGCAGAGCGGATGAGCCATACGGCGAAGTCCCGCGCCCGGGCTCTAAGCTGCTCGAAGGTAAGTGACTCCTGCCGGTCGGATCTTACGATTGTCAGGCATTCGGTATCCAGCCGTTCGATACCGGCAAGAGATTCGTTGAAGATGTCGATCAAAGTCCGGAACTTAGGCTCAATTTGCATCTATTCTCAGCTCCTGTCAAAGAATTCGCCGTTCGCAACCTACAGACCACCCTTTCCTGCGCCTCCCTGGGGCGAGAATTATCCTTCGCCAGACTATAGTCCCTGCCGTACAATAGAGCAAGACTTTTCCCGCGAGTGAACGGATTTTGTAAGACGAAGTCAGA
>Ga0111165_1016_pt1 | contig 19898 bp, 13 predicted proteins | sample DeeMarSeWOR28_12_FD_80268 | JGI IMG/M metagenome (GOLD analysis project Ga0111165, IMG submission 80268) | Phycisphaerae bacterium SG8_4 | reverse complement strand
GGATCGTAGGTTTTATACATGCCTCCTATGATACCTATTATTATCTTGTGAAACCATCAATGGCTGGATGGATTACCTTTGCGGCTGGAATTATCACCGTGAACGCTCTTCTGTTCAGTCGAAAGATTCATGCAGGTCGGGCCGAACACCGTGGTTCGGTCGACGCTGCTGCGCATCGCGACTGACCCCGCGCGCTAGAGATCGATGATGACCAAACCTGCCGTCCAGGTCAACCGCGCCCCCGTACTGACCCTCTGGGGGGCAGTTGTCGCCGAACGACTGGGATACGACGCCCAAGCCTCCCTATCTCTTGGAAAAGCCCTTTCAGGATTGAACGCTCAGGCAAAAGGTCGAAGCCTTGGCATTTTTCAAGCGAAGAAGACCCCAGACGGCGGACCGCCCAAGAAAGTTGGTCTGGGCGAAGAGTTCTGGATCGAGCTATGCGGCCGGGGCATTCCGGCAAAGAACACTGATGATGGCATTCGCGCCGTCGTCAAGGACAAGCCCGTAGATACTGCTGGTGTTCAACAATATCTGGAGAAGAAGTTCGGCGAGGATCTGGATCGAGTGAAAGAAGCAATGCGCGCTTTGGCGGAGTCGTTCGAGTCAGAAGAACTCGCCAGCCGAGCGTACTCGCTGTATGAGAAGTTCCGACCTGTGATTCCCAAAGGCAGGCGTGGCTGGGGAGCCAAAGGAGATCTCGACCTTGATTTGATCCGCTCTCTTGCTGAGTAGGCGCTTTCAGCACATCTCCTTTTCGTGATAGGGTCGCTGGATTGTGACGACGTTGTGGATGTAGCCGACGATGGATTGTGCGGACGTTCCGAGCAGAGGCTTAAGTGGTCTTGTCGTGATTATTAGCGTTTTATTAAGTGACGCTACATTGATATGTGGTAACATGTCAATCCAGGGTGCCGTTTGATTGCTGCGCGTTCAGATGGACCCTGATCTTTGCGTTCGGCGGCAGAATTATGGAAATTCGTTTTACCTTATGGCGGAGGGCGGGCAAAACCGGGTGCCGGTTCATTGGCAATCCGCTCTTCGCCGTGCCTGCCGTGCTGGGGATTATTTACGTCGCTGGATTTCTTGGCTGCGTGGGCAAGTATCTGAGAGATTCCTATCTGCCCTATGAAGGGGAGGTCGTCGCAATCAAAAGGTCATGGACGGACTGGTTCCTGCTTGAAAGCAACGACCAGGAACACTTGGTCATCAGAACACCTGCGGGCAATACAGTCGATAGAGTCGTGTCTTTACAGACTCGTTCTCTGCAGCGTATCGAGGTCGGAGACTACGTCGTAAAGGACAAAGGCATCCGCAATCACGCCAAGCCACGCGGCAAGAGGACCACTCAAGAGATACGAGAGATGGCTCTGGAGCAGATCGAAACGGCAACACCGAACAGAACTCCTGCAGGCGACCGCCAAAAGGCGCCGCCTGAGGAGCGACGTTAGGCACACATAATGGTACCAGTATTGGTATATGGAGATCGAGAATGAAAAGAAGAATCGTGATCTTGACAATTCTACTTGTATTAACGTTGGTGGCGTTCACGATGGCGGCAAGCGCAGGGGCATCCGGCGACGGCCTGGAGTCGGCAACCGAGTGGCAGTCTCCTCCCGAAGAGTTGCTGGAGGTGCTCCACGCGCCACAGCTGCCCTGGGTGTGGGCGGCACCAACCGGCGAGTACCTGTTCTGCGCCGATCCCGTGCTCTATCCCCTCCTCGCCGAGCTGGCCGCGCCGATGCACAAGCTGGCCGGCATCCGGGTCAATCCCGCCATCAACGGCTACCATGGCCAGCACGGGGGCACATCCCCCCGCCTGGTCAAGGTCGAGGACCGAGTCTCGACAACCCTCGATCTGCCTGAGAACGCCGAGGTCTACGACGTGGAGTGGGCCGTGGACGGCCAGCACTTCGCGCTCACCGTCGGGCACGCCGATCACATCGGCCTTTGGGTCGGATCGGTGGAAGGCAAACTGACCAGGATCGAGAATCTGGCTCTCAATCCGCTCATGGGCACCGCAGTGAGCTGGCTGCCCGACCAGCAGCGCCTGCTGGTCCGCCGCATCCCTAAGCGTGGACCGGCTCCCGAGCCGCCGGCCATACCGGCCGGTCCGGAGATCCTGGAAGGAGCTGGGGCCTCGGCCCGCTCCACTTACGAGGCGCGCAACCTGCTCGAGACGGCTCACGACGATGCCCTCTTCGAGTACTACACTACCTCTGAGCTGGTGATCGTCGATCCGGCGACAGGTAAGGTGAATGTCGTCGGTGCCCCCGCTCCCTACACCACGGCCGAGTTCTCGCCGGACGGCAGGTATATCCTCGTCGAGCGTCTGGTCGGTCCCTGGTCCCACGAGGTTGGCTGGCGGCGCTTCGCCAGCAAGATCGAGGTGTGGAACGATAGGGGTAAGCTGATAGCAAACATTGCCTCCCTGCCCGTGGCCGATGAGGTGCCGACCCACGGCGTGCCGGAGGGGCCGCGCGGAATCTCGTGGCGCGACAACGCGCCCCACACGCTGTTCTGGGCCGAGGCGCTCGACGGCGGCGATCCCGTAGCCGAGGTGCCCCATCGCGACCGACTGATGCGTCTCGAGGCGCCGTTCACCGGCGAACCCGAGGAGGTGTGGAAGGCCGAGCACCGCATCCGGACCTGGGGCGCCTGGGTCGCAGAGGGCGACACCATGATGGTGATCGAGCGCGAGCGGATTAAGCGCTGGCGCTACACCTGGCTGATCGACGTCGACACCGGCAAAGCGAAGCGCTGGTTCGATCTGAACGAGAACGACCGCTACAACTCCCCGGGCTATCCGCTGTACCGGCCACTGGAGAACGGCCGGTGGGTTCTGCACCAGAAGGGCGATGCGGTCTACTTCAGCGGCAGCGGAGCCACCGAGGACGGCGACCGGCCCTTCCTGGACCTGCGACACATGGAAACCGGTGAGACCGAGCGTCTGTTCCGCTGCGATCCGAACCGCTACGAGGACTTCGTGGCTTTCGCCGGTGGCGAGGACCGCTTCGTGTTGCGCGCCGAGTCTGCCGTCGACGTACCCAACTACTATCTGGCCACCTTCGGCAAGAAGATCGAGGCGGCCGAGGGCGAGGCCACGCGGATGATGACGCGTGTACCGATCACGCGATTCGAGGACCCCACGCCCCGGTTGCGCGAGATTAAGAAGCGCATCGTGCGCTACGAGCGCGAGGACGGCGTGCCCCTCAGCTTCCACCTGCATCTGCCTCCCGGCTACGAGGAGGGCACCGCGCTACCTACGGTGCTCTATGCCTATCCCCTAGAGTACTCTGGTGCAACCACCGCCGGGCAGGTCAGTGGCTCGGCCCAACAGTTCATGCGTTTGTCCGGCGCCTCACACCTATACTTCCTGCTCAGGGGCTATGCAGTGCTCGACCGGACCGCTATGCCGATGCTCGGCGATCCCGAGACCACCTACGACACATTCGTGCCCCAGTTGGTGGCCGACGCGAAGGCCGCGGTGGCCAAGGCCGTCGAGATGGGAGTGGCCGATCCCAAGCGCATCGGCGTCATCGGCCACAGCCACGGCGGGCTCATGGTGGCCAACCTCCTGGCGCACACCGACCTGTTTCGGGCCGGCATCGCGCGCAGCGGCTCGTACAACAAGACCAACCAGCCCTTCGGTTTCCAGTCCGAGCGTCGTTCCCTCTTCGAGGCGAGGGATGTCTACATCCAGGTCTCGCCGACCTTCTTCGCCGACCAGGTTAATGAGCCGATCCTGATCATCCACGGTGACGACGACTCCAACCCGGGTACCCTCACGTTCCAGTCCGAGGTCTTCTTCGAGGCCGTGCGCGGTTCGGGCGGCACCGCCCGGCTGGTGCTGCTGCCCTTCGAGGACCACGGCTACCGGGCCCGGGAGAGTGTGGAGCACGTGCTCTGGGAGCAGCTCCGCTGGTTCGACAAATATGTAAAGGGCGCGGGGACCGTAACGCCCTGAAGCAGCGACTTGGAGCGACGCCAATAGGGGCGCTGCCGCCTGACACAGCACTGCCGCGTGCCGCGGGTTTTTTTAAGTCGTTTTTGCGCGAAAAGTCCTGTTCTTGTTGTCAGTCCAACCCGATGCACGCGCAGCTGAGCCAAGCGTTTGGGATTTCATAATCTACCCTCAGAAGACTCCATTGGTCTTTTGAGGGTTTCCTTCTTTGTGGAGATATTCAGCAAGCCGCACCTTTCCAGTGCGGCTTTTCTATTTTACAGTCCGTTCAATCCATTCTGCATATCCTCGACGAGTCTGATAAGCCCTGAAATCCAAGATTTTAACCAGAAACTGACGTATTCAACGCTACCGACTCTCAAGCCTTTTAGCATAAGGCATTTGTGAGCCAATACGGAGCGGATCATAACGCCGGCGGTCGTACATGTGCGGCTCAGGATACGATCGTCGATTAGAAACCGCCCTCATGGTAGTAATGGTCCGGATTTCCAACGACGACGTATACGGCCAGGCCGGTTTCTAAAACAAGCTCCACGCCTACAACCTGCCTGCGGTGATGCCCGTGGGCTGGAGCGTGTGCAGGCGGGCCGTGGCCCACTCTCCTGCTAGGCGAGTTATACACGTCCGTTGACGAACAGCAAGTGGCAATGAGCAATCCACAGGCTGATGTAAACTGCCCTCACATTTTGCACTCCAAGGTTCGTGTCGAGGCAATTTAGAAATGGAAAGATCAGAAGGGGTATGTCTGACCTCATAGGACTTCTGGGCAGTTCACAGAAACCCATTGACTTTGCGCTACCGCCACCGAGAGACTGGCTACTCACCTACTTTCTGTGTCCACCGCTTGCCGTTCTTCTCGAATTCGACTGTGTCTTCACATATCTTGAAAACGGTGGCGCCATCAACAACGCCTCCTTCAGAGACCATTTGATCATTGATGAATGCAATCGCATGGCTTTCGCTGTATGCTATGCTGTTTACACGCGCCCTGTTTGGGGATTTGTCTGCAGATTGCTTTGACGGGGTAGATTCTGCCGGCAGGATAGGATCATCCAACGAAGACTTATCACCTTCAGGCTTTGCAGCGGCCGGGGTACTTAGAAAGTGCACAGCGAAGATGACAATAAGAGCCAAAACAGGAAGAACTAAGACCCACCACTTAAGCTGCTTGTTCTCAACTATGCGGTTCTGGCTATCAACTGTGCCCACCTCGCTTGTTGATTCTGCAAAGGCCATTCTCACATTGTTGGCTCGCTCGGCCGGTACCTCTCGTATTTCCTGGTCAGAGTTCCACATATCCGTTTTATCCTGTTCAATTGGGATTCAACCGAGTTAACGAGTCAACCTATTGGAGAGCGTCAAAACATAGCGTGACCCGGAGAGTCATCCGCTTGGAAAGCCCCGGTCCTTGTGTCAAACCTCCAGCCGGCAAGATTCGCACCGGCAGCGGTGCCGTCTATGCGGATTCTTGCTGAGTCATTGAAGGGATTGATCGGGAGACATTGCAGATAAGGACCGAAGTCAACGCCTGGATCCCCGTCGACATTGGTTTTCGTTGCCATCCTGTGTAAGAAACTGGTGAAGTTCTCGCCTGTCAAAGTGGGAAGTTGGCCATTGTGGTGAACCTTGTACAACTCGATCTTGGAACGCACGCCGAGAAGATAGGTTGCCAGGTCTAAACTCCTGTTTTCTCGACCGGCGCCCGAAACATTAGGGACCACTACTACCAAGACGCTCAAGAGCAGTGCGAACAGCACAAACTCTGTCAGTGTGAAACCACCCCTGCGAATCATTTCCCCCAACTCCTCCAAGAATCAGACTGCTGGCGCATACCCAACGCGAGGGCAGGAATAATACAGACATTCTCTGCCATCCTAATTAGAGCATAGAAAATGTTTTCCGAATGGCCAAACGGTCATGGCAACTTGTCACAAGAAAGGGCGCTCAAGGCCAATTGAAAGCGATTTCTGAGAATATGGTGTTCTGGGTTCTATGGATGGGCAAACAGCCAGTTCAAAATCATGCCAGCACCGAAGCACCTGATCAGAAAGCCTCCGAGACACTTTCTCATAGGCTTCAGGGTGCTTGCAGGACGAAAACGTGTGACTCTGGATCCTCTGGTATTCGTCTGCAAGGTCAAGCTTCTCGCTGTTCCATGCCCACAGGGGTATCGCCCTTCGGATATCATCGACAGGATTTGGGACTCTCGTAACTGAATAGGCTCAGCCTCTCAGATGCTGATCGGTGTCCTATATTGCTTATCGGCACATTTGAAGGCGATTTTGCCCGCAATGAGACACGCCCGGTCCGGAGTCGGCTCGAATGGAGATCGTCGCCCAATAGCCGGTTATGGGCCTGGCGGGAAACCTACCGGCCTTCTGTGAGGCGGATTCTGGCAGTTACGTTTACAAGACCTTGTGCGGTGGGCTGTCGCAGATGTTTGACTCAACAGTCTATGCTTTCCTTGGCCTTTTTCAGATGTTCTGAGACTGCCTCATGTGCCTCGTCTATTCCGCTGATCCGGTAGAACGGTTTGCATCTTTTACCAACATCTTTAGCGCTGTGCTCAACAAGGACGTCAATCCTCCCGTCAGTCTGTTCTTCGAGAAGCACCCGCGCAATGGCGTTTCGCCAAGTAGCACCTGTTCTCTGACAGCCTGGCCGCAGGGCCCGCAGGACGTTGTAGTCGTCGCATATCTCGTTGACGGTACCCAAATGATCTGCGTCCGAGTGGCTCAAGAGAAAGAGCGGCTAGGTGAAAACTGGCGTATGGACTGACGTATGAGGCCAATTTGGACGAAATTTGCTGAAATGTCTGAAATGGCAATTGCGGTAAGTATTTACAGGTATTATAATTATCCGGGCCTCGTCCCCGTAGCTCAATTGGATAGAGCGTTGGCCTCCGGAGCCAAAGGTTGCGCGTTCGAGTCGCGCCGGGGATATATGCTTCAGGGTAGTAAATTCCCGCGAGCATACCCTTTAGGGTAGTAAATTCTCGCGGGCAAAACGATAACCTGTTATTGTGAGGTGACTTGCCCGCGCAAGGACGGGGGTTCCAGGTCGGGAAAACTGTATTGTAAAGCCACTCACCCGCGCAAGAACGGGGATTTTCAGCCGGGAGTGCTATATTCCAGGATCCTCGAGCTGTCACTGATTCGCAGATCGGCGGCCTTATTCATTTCTGCTGCAAATGGAGCGGTGTGCCAGATTCGTGCCAAGACCCGGATTCATTGTCGCTTCACTCACTTGGCCCCTGCGGCTCAACAAGTACCGCCCGAGCGCCGGATAGAATCAGCTTTCCAGTGACGCGAGGATTTCCTTGCCGCCGGCGTTCAGCAATTCGTTTGCGATTTGCTCGGCTAGCCGGATCGCATTCTCGGCGGGGCCTTTGATTTCTCGACGGATAAAGTTCCCACCCTGCGGCTGCGATATGAATGCGCGGATATCTATTTCCTCGCCCGTTATCTTGGCGTAAGCGCCCACGGGGGCGTGACAGCCGCATTGCATTGTTGTCAGGATCGTTCGCTCGGCGCTCGTAGTGGTCCTTGCGCCCTGATCGTCTATGGCGGCGATGATCTTGTTTGTCTCTGTGTCGTCGGCTCGCGTCTGGATTCCCAGCGCGCCCTGGGCCGGGGCGGGGACGAACACAGTTGGGTCGAAAATAAACGAGATTCTGCCGGCCAAATCGAGGCGTTCGAGGCCCGCCCTCGCCAGGAGGACGGCGTCGAAATCGTCGGTTTCGAGCTTATCCAATCTTGTCTGAACATTGCCTCGAATAGGAGTCGGCTCCAGGTCCGATCTGAGATGTTTGAGCTGGGCGGCGCGTCTTAAACTCGAAGTGCCAATCCGCGCCCCGGTTGGCAACTGTTCGATCGAATCGGCCGGCGAGGCAGATACAAGGGAATCTTCCACGAAGTTCCTGTCGAACACGGCGGCAATTGTCAGACCCTCCGGCTCGGCCGTGGGCAGGTCCTTAAAGCTGTGGACGGCAAAGTCCGCTTCACCGGCCATCAGGGCGTCCTCGAGCTGCGAGGTGAAGAAGCCCGTATCCCTGAGATTCCACAGAGCGGTGCGTCTGTCCTGGTCACCCGTGGTGGTGATCTGCTTGATTTCAATATCGAGACCCGGGTGTATTCGTTTGAGCGTAGCGACGACGTGATTGGTCTGAGTGATGGCCAGCGCCCCGCCGCGAGTTGCAACTGTGAGAGTCTTCATAGAGATCTTTCTGAAAAAAGCACCCCCAAAAGCGAATTCAGGAGCTAAATAATGCCGATTACTACATACTCGGTCGCCACGCATTCTAAGCTCGGTCGCCGCAGATATCAACCGGAAACTGCCCTTGAATCGAACCGGGCGGCGCCGGTGGCCGTATACGAAAGTCCTTGCAATAGGTGGGCTTTCGGGCATAATCGCCTCCTGAGCTTATTTGATAGCGTATGAAGGAAATCGAATGAACAGGTTCAAACGTGAAATAATGTGGGCCGCTCTGGTGCTGATTATTGCGCTGACGGTGCTGTCAATCTACGGCGCGTTCATCGGCGCCGAGAGGGCCCAGGCATTTTTTAACAGTATCCCATCGGCAGTCTTCTGGGCTTTGTTCGGCCTGGCGCTCGTGGCGGGGTTAATAGCCTTCCGCAGGCTGATTCGCGTGCCGGGCCTGTTGCTGATGCATGCAGGGTGCATTCTCGTCCTGATCGGCGGAGCGCTGGGCTCGGAAAAAGGATATAAAGCTGCCGGAAACGAGAGAGTCCGCGAAGGCTGGATGACGATCTACGAGGGCCAGAGGAGTAATCAAGCCAAGGTGGAGAAGAAGATTCCTCTGTTCAATATCTCAGTTGACTTCGCCGGTTCGCTGGACAGGCGCATAATCCCCGAGAGTCTGCGACAGGAATTTACCAAGCAACAAATGACGCTTTCCCAAAAGGCTGTCGCCTGGATCAGCCAGGCCCAACGAAGTTGGGTCATAGCCGACGAGCCGAACCAGTACTTCATCAGAAGAGAAGGAGTAAAGCTCAAAGTCTACGACTTCGTCAGAGAGATGAAAGAGCTGCCATTCTCCATAAAGCTCAATGACTTCCGAATGGAGTACTATGATTACGAGGCCCCGTATCTGGAAATCGAGGTCACAGGTAGTCAGCTGCAGAGAATCCCCGCAGAGATCGGTCAGCAACTTGACCTGGGAGGCGAACTTGGAACTGCAAAGATTGTTAGAAAGTTCGAGCGATTCAAGATGTCACTCGAGGACGGCAAGCAGGTGGCTTTCGAAGATCCTCACGGCAATCCAATGCCTGCGCTGGAGATCGAGATCACATCGCCCGCCGGAGAGGTCACCAGACGTTATGCCTTTTCACTGATGCCGGGATTCGGTCACAGCCAGAGCGGCCCGAAACTGACGTATGTAAAGCCGACCGGCGGAATGGTCAGCGACTATATAAGCGAGCTTGAGGTCATCGACAAGGATGGAAAGGTAGTTGCCAAGAAGGATATCGAGGTGAATCATCCACTCCAATACGCCGGCTACCGTTTCTACCAGAGCTCTTACGATCAGGAGGGCGGACGATACACAGTTCTCCAGGTTGTCTCTGATACCGGCGTCATGGTTGTCTTCGCCGGCTACTGGGCAATCTGCGTCGGCGTAGTATGGCATATGTGGCTGAGACACTTGTTCAAGAAGATTGGGGGCAAGACACAGACCCATGGAAATTAAACCAACAACTCAGGGTGTACTAATATATGTCACGATGGCTGTGTACCTGCAGGCGTTTATCGTAAGCCTGCTGGGTCGCCGCAAGGTTGGTCATGCCTTGTATCTCATCGGTTTCGTGGTCGCCGCAGTTTCCTGGGGCTATCGCTGGTACCACGTCGGTCACGTGCCTTTGCAGAATCTCTTCGAGGTATTTCTATTCCTTGGGATGATCTATCCGCTGTCGCTTTTCTGCCGGCGCGTGCTGCGGGTCGGAGGCTACACGGCAGACATGATGATCGGTGTGATCGTGCTCTTCCCCGCCGGTTTTGTATTCAGCGCCAGACCTCAGCAGCTTCCGCCCGCCCTGCAGAGCTGGCTCTTTACGCCGCACGTAGCCGTTTACATGATGTCGTACATCCTGATGGCCAAAGCCACTGTTCAAGCAGTTTGCCAGCTCATAGGGCTCAATCCTAAGCCGGGTGAGGACATATTGGCCCCCGAGCAGGCGACGTACCGCATGATCTACGCCGGTTTTCCGTTGTTGACCTTGGGCCTCATACTCGGCAGCTACTGGGGCAAGCAGGCCTGGGGCGACTACTGGGCCTGGGATCCGAAGGAACTGTGGTCGCTTGTGTCGTGGCTGGCATTCCTTATCTATTTCCATTTCCGCTACATGTTCGGCAAGAAGCACCCGAACATCAACAGCGTGCTGGCTATCCTGGGAATGGTCGCTATAATCATTACGCTGCTCTGGGTGAATCTGTCGAAACTCTTCCCGGGCATGCACAGCTACGCGTAGATCAGCGGACAGCGTAGAGCGCAGAAGCGGGTAGGCTCTACGGGCGATACTAACCGCTGTACGCTATCCGTTAAACGCTACTACACGGAGGTAAGACGATGTTGCGAAAGAGCCCAATCGGACTGCTGTGCGTCAGCCTGTCACTGTCAATTGTTGCCGGATGCGGACAGTTGGTCAGAGACAACATGATTACAATCGCACAAAACGGCGCGGCGAAAGCTGTCATAGTCGTGGCCGCCGATGCCGGCGAGCCGGAGCGGCACGCCGCCAAAGAGCTGGCCGACTTTCTCCAGCAGATAACCGGTGCTACGTTCGAGATCAAGCCGGCTGCTGCCAAGGGCAAGTCCCGCCTGCTTGTCGGGCCCGGGGCTGCAAGACTGGCTCAGGCGGATTTCTCTGCCGATGGGCTAGGCGCAGACGGCATTGTCATCCGCAATGTCGGAGAAGATCTTGTCCTGGCTGGCGGTCATCCGCGAGGGACACTCTACGCAGTTTATACCTTCCTCGAAGACAATCTCGGCTGCCGCTGGTGGTCTTCGAAGGTCAGCACGATTCCGAAAAAGCCTACGGTTGTGGTCGGGGGTCTGGACACTCACTACGTGCCGCCGCTGGAGTATCGCGAACCCTACTGGTTCGATGCATTCGATGCCGACTGGGCAGTGCGCAACAAGGCCAATGGTCAGCGTCCTGCCCTGGATGCCAGACGCGGGGGCAAACACATATACGAGGGATTTGTCCATACCTTCAATCGGCTGATCCCGCCGGAGAGGTATTTCAAGGACCACCCGGAATGGTTCAGCGAGATTGAAGGCAAACGCACATCCAACCGGGCCCAATTGTGTCTGACGAACGAGCAGATGTATCAGCAGCTGCTCAAGAACCTGAAAGCCCAGTTGCGCAACAATCCGGCGGCCACGATCGCATCCGTATCGCAGAACGACTGGCGCCGAAACTGTCAGTGCGCCAAGTGTGCGGCTATAGAAAAGGCCGAAGAAAGCCCCGCTGGACTGATGCTGCGATTCGTCAATGCCGTAGCCGAAGACATTGAGGATGAATTTCCCAGCGTGGCTATCAGTACATTGGCCTATCAATATACGCGCAAACCGCCCAGGATCACAAAACCCCGGCACAATGTGATCGTGCGGTTGTGCAGTATCGAATGTTCGTTCAGCAAGCCCCTGAGCGATGAGCGCAACAAGGAGTTCCGCGACGATATTGTCGGGTGGTCGAAGATTTGCGATCGGCTTTACATCTGGGATTACACGACGAACTTCAGACATCATATCATGCCGCATCCCAACCTCAGGGTCCTGGGGCCGAACGTCAAGTTCTTCGCCGACCACAACGTCAAGGGCATTTTCGAACAGGGCGCTTACACCACAAACGGCGCCGAGATGGCCGAGCTTCGCGCCTGGGTCCTGGCCAAGCTGCTGTGGGACCCCAGCCGCGATGGGTCGGAGCTGATCGACGAGTTCATCACCGGCTATTACGGTCTTGCCGGCCCCCACATAAAGAAATATTTGCAGGTTACACACGATGCCGTCGAGGCCAGTGGCGACTGGCTCGGCTGCTTTTCCAAGGACACCGCGAAGTTCCTTTCCTTCGACACGCTCAACAAAGGCTGGGGACATCTCGAGGCCGCCGAAGTGGCCGTCAAGGACGATCCCGAATTGCGGTTTCGCGTTCAGGTTGCGCAACTGCCGATAATGTACAGCTTCATGATGCATTGGAACCAGATGCGTGAAGAATCCAGCTCCGCCGGCGCCGACTGGCCCATGCCCGAATCGATCGAAGCGGCCAACGAACACTTCATGAGAATCGCTCGAAAGAAGAACATAACGCGGCTCGACGAGTGGAATGAAGGCTTCGGCGCGTTGGAGAAGGCGCTCGAGCGGGCCAAAGAGTGATCGCCGCCGCAGCGTCCCCAAATTCAAACTTGGCGCTTCGATATGATCGCGGTATATTCTCGCCGGCGTACTGCGACAAATCACGTTGAACTTCGCAAGAGTTCAGTTTCAATCAAGGGGACAGAAGAATGATTCGGATCACTCGTACAATCGGCTGCATCTTTATGTTCTGCCTTATCGGCATGGCAACCGCCACTGCCGCAGAGCGACAGTATGCACCGGACCGCAAGGTCGATATCCTTCACATCACCATCGACGTGACGCCCGACTTCAAGAGCCGGACCATCGTCGGCACGACTACCATCAAGTTTGCACCGATCAGCAGGCCTCTTGAGGAACTCAAACTGGATGCTAGCGATCTGGATGTCTCTTCCGTGACATCCAACGCAGAGATCGAGGCGTTTGCGGTAACAGACGAAGATATCACGATAACCTTCGATCCGGCTCTCCGACCCGGAGCCAAGACAGCCGTTACGATTGTCTACGAGGCCGAGCCCAAGCGTGGCCTTTATTTTCGCACGGCCGAGATGGGCTATCCCGAAGAGGACACGCATATCTTCACACAGGGCGAATCCCATCTGGCTCCGAACTGGTATCCCAATTACGACTATCCCAACGAGCGTTCGAGTTCCGAGGTGATCTGCCGCGTGCCGCCGGAGATGACCGTTGTTTCGAACGGCAGGCTCGTTTCCGAGGAGGTTGACCCCGAGAGCGGCCTGAAGGTCGCGCGCTGGCTTCAGGAAGAACCGCATGTGAACTATCTTGTCGCGCTGGTCGCCGGAAATTTCAAGAAGATCGAGTCAAAGTATAGAGACATTCCGATAGCCTTCTACACGCCGGCGTCGCTGATCGAGTACGCACAGAATTCGTTCAAGGACACGGCGGACATGCTGAAGTACTACGAAAAGGAGATTGGCGTGCCCTATCCCTGGTATCAGTACAATCAGGCGGTCGTTCGCGATTTCGTCGCCGGCGGAATGGAGAACACTACACTGACGATACTCACCGAAGGGACGCTTCACACCGATGAAAGTGAGAACGTTCGTTCGAGCCAGAGTCTGGTTGCGCACGAGCTGGTTCATCAATGGTTTGGGGACTACGTGACATGCAAGGACTGGAGCCACACCTGGCTCAACGAAGGATTTGCCACGTACTACGAAGATCTCTACGACGGCCACAAGAACGGCAGAGACAGTATGCTAGCGGGCCTCTATTCTACATCTGCGTATTTGCTTCGCTCTCGCAGCGAACATAAGCCGATTGTGTATCGCCAGTACCGACGTGCCGACGAGCAGTTCGACTACCGGACATACAGCAAGGCCGGCTGGGTTCTGCACATGCTCCGGACCGAACTTGGTGCCGAAATGTTCCGCAAATGCGTGAAGGCATATCTCGAACGCCATGCTCTGAGTAGTGTCGTCACCGATGACTTCAGGTCGGTGATCGAGGAATTCACGGGCAGGTCGTTCGACAGGTTCTTCGACCAGTGGATTCATCACGGGCGCCATCCCGACTTGAAGGTCAGCTACGACTGGTCGCAAAAGGACAAGCTCGCGAAGATCTCGGTCGAGCAGACGCACAAGGTCGACGAGGAGGTAATGCTCTTTCACTTTCAAACGAAGATGCGTTTTATGATTGAAGATAAGACAATCGACCGCGAGATCGTCGTCGACAGCAAGCAGCACGATTTCTATTTCGCGTTGCCGAAGGAGCCCAATATCGTCCGCTTCGATCCCGATTACGGCTTGCTGGCCGACATCACGTTTGAAAAACCGACGGCCATGCTGCAGGCGCAGCTTGAGAACGCGGACGATATCATCGGGCGCTTGCGAGCAATCGATGCGCTCAAGAAAAAGAAGGACAAGAAGACTGTCGCGGCACTCAAAGATGTTCTCAACAATGATTCATCCGACAGGGTCCGCAGGAATGCTTCGTCAGCCTTGCGCCAGATCCATACAAATGAGGCATTCGAGGCTCTCGCCGATTCGGTAAGGCAGCCGGATGCCCGTGTCAGACAACAGGTCGTCGCAGACTTAGGAGGCTTCTACAGACCCGAGAGTTTCAGACTGACAAAACGGGCGCTGAGAAAGGAAAAGAATCCCGAAATCATCGCCACGGCGATCCGTAACCTCGGCCAGTACCATCACAAAGATACGCGAAGGCTCGTTCTGGACTACCTCAAATCCAAATCCTATCGCAACAGCCTGGCGAGCGCAGCGGTGGAGGTCATTCGCAGTCTGGACGATTCGTTCTTCATCGAGCCTCTCCGGAGAACGCTCGCCGAGAACGAAAGACAATTTACTTCCAGAGGGTTTGCCCGTGCGCTTGATGTGCTGGCGCACATCAGCCGTGACGAGCAAGACAGGACAAAGGTTCGCAAGTTTCTGACCGGCTACGTCAACCATCCGAACAGCAGCATCCAATCCGGCGCGATCAGGGCCTTGGGAACGCTGGGTGATCCGAAAGCGATCGCCGTCATCGAGACATTTTCCGGCGACGATCCTTACGACCGAACGCAGCGGGCGGCGAGAGACGCCCTCAGAGCCGTGCGCGAGAAAAAGCAGCTTGTTCCGGATGAGATCGTCCGCCTGCGAGAGACGGTGGACAAGCTGAACAAAGAGACCGAGAAGCTCCGCGACGAACTGGACGACATCAAGAGCCGGCTCGATGCAAAGGAGCAGGGCGTACAGGAGAAAGTATAAAAGGCCCTGGCCAGCCAGATCAGTTCTGACGTCCCGAAATCCCCTCCGAAATCTCTGCAAGCCACAGCGGTTCTCCGAAAAGATTCTGTTTTCTGGGAACGTTGGAGCTCGCTGCTTCGTTTATATGGGGTAGTAGTGGAGATAATTGTCTCCCCGTCAGGAACGAATGTAATTTAAGCTACGAGAACGAAAAATGAGCAGAACAAACTCAATAGCAGTCATAGTCATCGGAGCGGTTCCAGTGGCAGGCGCAATACTTCCCCGAACTTTATCGCAGGACTGAGACAGCCACTGGCCGTTTGTGGAACCCGCTGCCTTGGGATATTGCAGGATTGGAAAGAGACCGGACTTGATTTCCCAACTCCGCAGCTTGCTGGTCATGAGAATGTGGATTGATGTTGACTGCTTCGGCTGAGCGGGCTTATCATAGTCGAGGCCATATTTTGCAGCGGATTTGGATTCTTTTTTGACAGGTGCGGCAGATGGAAAAACAGAAAATATGTACAAGGTCTGTGATAGTCATTCTCCTGCTGACGTTGGGGTGCGCGTCCGAACAGAAGAGATACGAACTCGACCATCATAGTTCAGCGAGCCGAGATCCTGCACCCAGTTCGACCGCTGAGGCACGTACTGCGCGTGAGCCGACACTGCCGAACCTGAATGAGTCATCCAAGCTCTCGGACTATCTGGCCTATGCGGCCCTGAATAACCCCAGCCTTGAAGCGGCCTTCAATCGTTGGAAGGCGGCGACCGAACGCATACCTCAGGTCGAAGCGCTGCCGGACCCCAAATTCAACTACCTCTATTATATTCAAGAGGTGGAGACCCGCGTCGGGCCTCAGAGGCACGGTCTTGGTATCGCCCAGGTCTTCCCCTGGTTCGGCAAACTCAAGCTGCGCGGTGACGTTGCGACAGAGGCCGCACACGCTGCCGGAAGACGCTATGATGCAGTCAAGCTTAAACTCTTCTTCGAGGTCAAGGACGCATATTACGAGTACTACTACCTGGCAAAAGGCGTCGCCATAACCAAAGAACACATAAATCTGGCTAAACATTTGGAGAATGTCGCGCGGAGCCGATACAAGGCTGCTGCGGGAAGCCATCCTGACGTTGTCCGGGCCCAGGTGGAGATTGGCAAGCTGGAAGATCGCTATCTGAGCCTTCTTGATCTGCGAGAGCCCATTGTCGCTCGGCTCAACGCAGCTTTGAACCGGCCGGCTGAAGCCGACATTCCATGGCCCAGCGAGATTAGCGTTGATGATGCCAACGCAGTGGACGCCGATCTGCTTGCTGAGCTTGCCACTGAGAACCCGGAGCTTCAGGCTCTTGACTTCGAGATAGGCAAAAGCAGGCGGGCAATTGAGCTGGCCAAGAAGGACTACTATCCTGATTTCAATGTCGGATTGAATTTCATCGACACCGATACCTCTTCTGTTGGCAGTCCGCCGGATGATGGGAAGGATCCTGTTATCGCCATGATATCGCTCAACCTGCCGCTCTGGCGCGACAAATATGATGCAGGGGTGCGAGAGGCACGAGCTCAGTACTATGCTGCCAGAGGGGAAAAGAAGGAAAAGACTAACTCACTCAGTTCGCAGTTGAAGATGGCGTCGTACCGTCTCAGAGATGCCAGGCGGAAGATCGATTTGTACGGTGATGCACTTCTGCCCAAAGCAAGGGAATCTCTGAAGGTTACGGAATCGAGCTACCTGGCTGCAACGGGGAGTTTCACCGACCTCATTGACGCCCAGAGAATCTTTCTGGAATTCGCTCTTGCCCACGAACGCGCCCTTGCTGACCATGCGCAGAGTCTGGCGAAACTGGAGATGCTCGTGGGACGAGAAATATCGGATACAGGGAACCAAAACCAGGCCGATGAACGTCGATGAAAAGCCAAGTGACGCCAGGACCAGGAACTAGAGCAATGAAGGGCCGTATTATGATCAGACAACTCAATATACTGTCGATTGGTATTGTACAGATGCTCGAACACTCAAAGTACAAGCGCGTTCGGTTGCTGGTTCTTGCAGTGGTTCTCCTGGCCTCTGCGGCTGGAGTTCTTGCCGCCGAAGAGGGCGCCCATAATGACGGCCTCCAGGCCGCTGTAGATGCCTCCGGACAGACGCAAATGACTAATGTTATCTGCCCAGTTATGACTGATATGAAGGCCCGTCCTGACATCTTCACCGATTACCAAGGCAAAAGAGTATACTTCTGCTGTCCCAGCTGCAAAGCTGCTTTCGAGAGAGATCCCGAGAGGTATCTGCCTTTGCTGCCGCAGTTTGGCGGAGTCGTGGCTGAGACCGCGACCGAGAGCGGCAACCGGAGGGCCGCCGTGACATTGCCCGAACTGATCAAGCCCTTCGGGCTCGCAACGTTCTCATGTCTTGTCCTGACGGTCGCAGCGGCCTTGTTGCGCCGTAAGAACCCGAAACTGCTTTTCAAATGGCACAAACGTCTTGGCATCGTCACGCTGGTTCTTGCGGTTATACATCTGATTCTCGTACTCACAGCCTACTGAATTCTTGGGGATGGTTACTATGAACGCATTAGGAGAAAAGAGTTCGAAAGTGTATTCGAGATTGGGGGCCAGACTGGTCATTCTGCCCGTCTTGGCGCTTGTGCTGGCGGTTGGCTTCTTTCTTGGCCGGTTGGGCAGCCCGTCCGGGCCTGCCGCGCCTGAGGCGGCCGCCCAAGCCGAAGTGAAGACAGGGCCCGAGGCTTGGACGTGCTCAATGCATCCACAGATCAGGCTGCCTGAGAAAGGCCTGTGCCCGATATGCAATATGGATCTGATACCTGCGTCGACGGGAGAAGACTCAGGCGCGATGCGTCAGTTGACCGTCAGCGAAAACGCCCGAAAACTGATGGACATCGTAACTGCTCCGGTTGAGCGCAAATTAGTATCGGCTGTTGTACGCATGGTAGGAAAGGTCGATTATGACGAAACCAGACTCGCGTATATCACGGCGTGGTTTCCCGGCAGGCTGGATCGACTGTACGTGGATTACACAGGTGTTCCTGTCAACAAGGGTGACCACATGTTCGATCTTTACAGCCCCGAGCTGATCAGCGCCCAGGAGGAACTGCTGCAGGCCCTTGAGTCGGTAAAGAACGTCCAGGATACCCAACTGAGTGTCATGCGGGAAATGACTGAGTCCACAGTGATTGCCGCTCGAGAGAAGCTGAGATTATGGGGACTCCAGTCCGAGCAGATCGACCAAATCGAAAGAACGGGTAAGGTCCAGGACCATGTGACAATCTATGCGCCTTCAAGTGGCATAGTAATTCATAAAAATGCACGTGAGGGAATGTACGTTCAGACCGGCACGCAGATTTACACCATCGCCGATCTTTCTCAGGTATGGATAAAAATGGATGCCTATGAATCGGACCTGGAATGGTTGCGCTATGGGCAGGAAGTGGAATTTACGACCGTCTCTTATCCGGGCAGCCTCTTCAAAGGCACTGTCAGCTTTATCGATCCCATCCTGAACGACAGGACCCGGTCGGTCAAGATTCGGATCAACGTTCCTAACGCAGACGGCAGATTAAAGCCTGGCATGTTCGTCAAAGCAACCGTTCGGGCTAACGTTGCCGCCGGTGGCCGAATCATGGAGGCCGCCCTTGCGGGCAAATGGATATGCCCGATGCATCCGGAAGTCATCAAGTCCAATTCCGGCAAATGTGATGAGTGTCAAATGCCCCTTGTCACGACCGAATCGCTTGGCTACGTCAGCGACGATCCCGAGGCAGTTCAGAAACCCCTGGTGATACCGGTATCCGCTGCTCTGGTTACCGGCACTCGCGCCGTCGTCTACGTGCAGGTCCCCGATACGGACAAGCCCACATTCGAGGGGCGGGAAATCGTGCTCGGGCCCCGTGCCGGCGACTATTATCTTGTCCGAAGCGGCCTAAAGGAGGGCGAGCTGGTCGTTACCAGAGGTAACTTCAAGATCGACAGCAGTCTCCAGATCATGGCCAGGCCCAGCATGATGACTCCTGAAGGGGCTGGCGGAGGCGGCATGCATGACCATGGCCCCAAGACATCGCAGGACAGCGCCGCCGACCAGACTGGCGTTGAACTGCCCGCATTGTTCGAGTACCGGCTAAAAGCCTTATTGGCAGCGGGGGGCAAGGTAGAGGCGGCTGCCCGCGGCGAAGATGTTGTCAGCGTCCAGTCGGCCTTTGCCGCAGTTGACCGGGCTATCAAGGACATCGACGCAGATCAGTTGACCGGCCAAATACACGCGCTGTGGATGGAGCTGTCCATGAGGCTGACAAATGACGCGGTCGAAGGGACACATGCCAAAACACTCGAAGATGCGAGAAGGATCGCCGGCAGTTTGTCGCAGGCGCTCAACTCCACAAGGTCCAGGTTCGGTCTTGTGCACGAGCCCGATATGAAAGCGCGGCCGTCCATCAATAGTGAATTCCGGGACCAGCTGGCGAAAGTCTTTGACCGATACTTTTCCATTCAGAAAGCCCTTGCCGGCGACACGAGTGCACCGGCCGCCAAAGCCGCAAATGGAGCGCTTGATGCGCTCAAAGCGGTGGACACCGGACTAGTGACTGGCGAGGACCACGACAGGTGGGTGCAGGCTTCGACTGAAATTGAGACGATACTCACAAAGGCTGGCCAGACTGAGGACATCAAATCTCAGCGTGAAGAGTTCTATCTTCTTTCGCAGCAGATGACTGAAGTGGCAAGACGCTTCGGCTCAGTTTCGCAAGGGCCCATTTACTTGGCCCATTGCCCGATGGCATTCGACAACAAGGGTGCCGGATGGCTCCAATTGGACGATCAGATACTGAACCCATACTTCGGTGATCAGATGCT
>Ga0111165_1091_pt1 | contig 20865 bp, 15 predicted proteins | sample DeeMarSeWOR28_12_FD_80268 | JGI IMG/M metagenome (GOLD analysis project Ga0111165, IMG submission 80268) | Phycisphaerae bacterium SG8_4 | reverse complement strand
CGTTGGAGGCCCAGCTCCAGTGCCAGTGCCCGCCGGTGAAGCCGAAGCCTCTTCCGCCGCCGGGTCGGTCGTAGGCCCATGCGACGTGCTCGGGCATCCCCATCCTGGCGCGGACGTGTGCATTAGCGCCGTGCGCATCGTTACCTTCTCTGCGCGTGCTGTCCGGCGGAGTTGTTGTCAGGATAGGCGTGACATTCTCTAACCCATCGACGAATCGCATATGGTAATACCATTCGTCATCCATAAAGAACGGCTTAACGCCGCGCGTGATCGGATGCTTGGGCAGCTCCTTGAATTCGCCTTTGAAGTGCGGGTTGACAGACCAGAACGTCTCGAAGTAACCGCCCGTCCAGTTGAGCATGTAGTTGCCCGGCCTGCCCTTGGGAACCTCGACAGCGTAATGAAGCATAGCGATGCCGACGCCCTTCTTGGCCAGGGCGTCCACCTCTTCGAGATGCCTCATGACCACGTGGCCGCCGCCCCCGTCACAGAACACTGCAATCGCATCGGCGTTGTCGCAGGCGGTCGGGTCCTTGGGCCAGCCGTTGAGATACGTAGTCGCATAAACCTCGGGCACGTTCTCGTTGAGCAGTTTTCCCAGCAGCAGCATGCCGGCGTTGTGCTCGTGGGAGCCGTGACCGTGACTTCGCGGCCCTGCTATCATGACGATCTTTTTTCTGTCGGTGAGTTTCAGGCGCTTGAGCTGGATGTCCTTGAACTCGACTTTCATCGGCGGGCCTGCGTGCAACTGCAGCGCGAGAACGCCGGACAGCTCCAGATTCTTCCGTTCGTTGTCCTGGACGTCGGCGGTCGTCTCGCCGTTGACCTTGAGAATGATCCGGCTGCCACGGGCGATGATGTGATATTCGTTCCAGTCATCCTGTTTAATGATGTTCATCAGAGCGTCGGCATCGCCGAGCGACGTCTTGGCCATCTTACCGTCGGAGCCGATGACGGTCTTCTGCCCTCGTTCGGCTAGCATCCCCCGGCCTCGCTCATCGTAAAGAGCCCCCGCATACCTGCCGGCCCGGTCGATGTCGGCCTGGTAGCCCTGGACGTGGCCGTCATCGGCAACCTGGCTGCGAATTTGAATCCCCGAATTGGCCGACTGGGACCCACTGATGCGATACTGGAGCTTCAGTTCGAAATCGTCCAATTGCCCGGCCTGCCAGACAAGGAACTGGTTGCTCCTGACAGGATTGTCCTGCGTTGACTGGGCGACTATAATCCCGTCGCGGACGGACCAGTAGCTCATATTCGGGGCCTTCCAGCCGTCGAGTCCCGGCGCGCCAGGATCGAAGATGGGTTTGAAGCCAGTCTCCTGTGCCAAGGTGCTTGCCGCGCCCAACATCGCAATGCAGATCTGTAATAAGTGGATTCTACGCATAACTGTTCCTCCTTTCAGGGAGATCAAGAGTCAAAGCATGTCCCGAGCGAAGTCGAGGGATGCAAACTGCAGAATTTGAGAAATCATTGCCGCAACGCGGCAACTCCGTAATTCTGGTTTTTGATCTTTGATATTTACATTTTCTTTAAGCTGCGGATTCCCATTGGTCCTTGATGAATTTCAAGCCTTCGATATAGACACCGTCGCGACTGGGGAAGAAATCGCGCCAGACGCGTGTGGCAGCGGCCAGGTCCGGCAGCGCCCGGCCGAAGGCCTCGATCACAAGCCAGTTGTCATAGCCGCCCGAGCGCAGCGCCTTGAAGGTCCCATCCCAGTCGATGTGTCCCTTGCCAGGTGTTCCGCGGTCGTTCTCGCTGATGTGCACGTGTTTGATCACGTCAATGTGCTCGGTGATGCAGCCCACCGGGTCCTTTTCCTCGATATTGGCGTGGAAGGTGTCGAACATCACCCCGCAATTGGGATGATCGACACGTTTGACGTATGCGGCCGCGTCGGCCATTGTGTTGAGGAAATAGCACTCGAAGCGGTTGAGGAATTCCAGGCCCAGCATCAAATTTGCCTTGGCGGCAAGATCGCCGGCCTGCTTATGTACTTCAGCGGCGCGCTGCTTTTCCTCTTCGGTCGGCGGCTCGCCGGAGAAAACACCCAGAGGCTGATACATGGGCCCGCACAGACAATCCGAGTCCAGAGCCTGCGAGCAGTCGATCGCCCACTTGAAGTAGTCGACTGCGGCCTTTCGGTTCGCGGCGTCGGCGCTGATGGGATTGTGCTCCTCGTCAGGGATAACCGTCACCGACGTGCAGCCCAGGCCGTTGTCCTTGATTGCCTTGCCGACCTTCTCGAAGTGCGCGGGCTCGCCCTCGAAGATCGGAATCTCGACGCCGTCATAACCTGCCTTCTTGATCGACTCGAACAGGGGCAGATCGTCATCTGTGACGTGTGTGGTCCACAGCAACATATTGAATCCAACTTTCATTGTAGTTTCTCCTTCTACTATTTGTCGTTAGCGTTACTTTTCAATCGGAATATTCAACTCGGCGAGCGTATCCTGCAACCAGCGCAGAGACTGTTCTATCAGAGGACCCGCCTGGCCTTCGCATTCCATGCTCAAGACGCCGGTGTAGCCGTGGTCCCGCAGCATCTGAAGGCAGCGACGGATGTTACTGGCGTTGACACCTTCGCCCAATGCGCAATGGCTGACGGCGATTCCCGTCTGGTTGCCTCGGACCGCCGCGGCCAGAGATTCGGAGACGTCCTTGACGTGCACGTGGCTGACCTTGTCGATGAATCGTTTTAGAAAGGCAACCGGATCCTGGCCCGCGATGAAGGTGTTGCCTGTATCCATATTCATTCGCAGATAACGGCTGTCACAGAAATCGAGCATCTTTTCCATCATCTCGCCTCTGGTGGTGAAGTATCCGTGCACCTCGATAGTGACGGTGATCTTGTAGGCCTCGGCCACCTCGATGATTTGCTCATAGCATCGCTTCATTAGGTCCATCGCTTCGGTATCTTTGAGTCCCTCGGGCTTATGCAGGCCGTCGGTGGTGGCCACGCACGGACAGCCTGCGTGCTCTGCCCAGCGGATCGAGTTCAGCACGTAGGGCACGCCGCGCATCATGCCGTCCTTGCCCGAAAGAGGATAGGCCGCGTCGACCTGCGAGAAGCGTACGCCGTAACCGTCCATCTTCTTCTTCAGCAGCAGCGGGTCTTCATACAGGGCGACGTGAGGCTGGTAGCCCAGGCCGTGAATCCAACTGACGCCATCAATCAGGCCGCACTCGATAGAGTGGATGTCGTTCTTATTTGCCCATTCGAGACATTTTTCGAAACTGAAATAGGCCGAGTTGAAGGCGTCGGTGTGAAAGCCAATCTTCATTTGTCAAAACCCTTTCCTGGTCGATCTATCTTTTCTTCGACAACTCATCCGTCCACCGGTTCCAGGCCGGCCGTCCACGCACAGGCGTTGCGAAATAGCCGGCCGACAGCCGGATTGGCCAGGGCCTGGACGTCATGCCCGAGCACGCTGTGGTAAACCCGGCCTCTGCCGTAGTCGAGCACGAACGCCATCGGATAATCCTTGCCGTCGACTTTCGAACGTGCCTTGGCCAGTACCTTGATCGGTGTATTGCCCGCCAGGCACGTGTAAAGCTCGTCGACGGTCTCGAACTCGCTCAGTCCTTTCATCGCCGGGTGTTTGCTGTCAGTGATTTGAACCGTGAACTTGCCATGGGGGTCGTGCCCTCTTAGCTTGGGGTCCCACGCACGCCCGGCGAGCTCGACGAATTCCGGCCACTCCTGGAAGGCTCCGCATGCGAAGTGGACCAGCACGAGCCCAGTGCCGTTTTTGACAACGCGTTTGAGGTTCGCACGTGCCTTGGCGCCGGGATCGGGAACTTCCCAATCCATGAAATGCAGCACGACTGTGTCGTAGTCCCCGAGGTTCTCTTTGGCCAGGTCGCCGGGCTTCTCCGTGACCGTCACCTCCAGCCGCTTATCCGCCGCTATGGCTTTGGCCAGAACCGGCGCGGTCAGTTTCCATTTATGACCCGGATAGTCGACGCCCGTGACTATGAGCACCTTCTTGGACTGCGCCTTGTTTTGGGTCGTTGTAGAAGCTGTGTGGGCCGGGTTGCAGCTTGCCAGCAAGATAACCAATGCTCCACATGCGGCTGCGTACCTCATGACTGTTCTCCTTCAGAGCCAATGGAAAAATGACCTGTTCACGACCGCCGTACTATAGCGGCGGCGCCGCGTGCTGTCAATGGCATTTGGCTTGCGCCGGTCAGCTCTACAAGACGGCGGTTGCAAGTTCCGTTTGGATGTGATATAAAGGTCCGCCGGTGAATTATGGAAATAACAGAATTAAGATCAACTATATCAGAACTGTCGGCCCGGGTGGATAAGATCCGGGACTGGCTTTGACTTGTCCAGCAAGAAGTCCGAACTGGAAAAACTCGAAAAACGGATGTCCAAGGCGGGATTCTGGGACAATCCGGATTCAGCCAAGTCGGTCGTATCTCAACTAAGCGCCATTAAGTCCATCGTCGATCCGGTGGAAGAATTGCAGCGCGAAGTTGTGGATCTTCAGGAGTTGTTCGAGCTGGCGGAGGCCGAAAAAGACCAGGATGAGTTGGGACAGTTGGAAGAAGATCTGGACTCGCTCGTCGGAAAGTGCGAAAAGATCGAGCTTGCCGGACTGCTGTCGCGGCCCGAGGATATGAAGAATTGCTTCTTCGGGATCCATGCCGGCGCTGGAGGAACCGAGAGCTGCGACTGGGCGAGCATGCTGCTGCGGATGTATACGCGGTACTTTGAGGACAACAAGTTCAAGTTCAAGGAGCTTGATATCACCCCGGGAGAAGAGGCGGGAATTCGCTCGATAACACTGCAGGTCAGCGGCCCCTTCGCTTTCGGCAAGCTCTCCTGTGAGACCGGCGTGCACAGGCTGGTGAGGATAAGCCCCTTCGATTCACAAAGCCGACGGCACACGAGTTTTGCGGCCGTGGACTGCATTCCGGATTTTGAGGACGAGATCGATATCGAGATTGACGAAGACGACCTCAGGATCGATTTCTACCGCGCCAGTGGCGCAGGCGGCCAGCATGTGAACAAGACCAGCTCTGCCGTGCGGATCACCCACGAGCCGACAGGCATCGTCGTGCAGTGTCAGAACGAAAGAAGCCAGCACAACAATCGCGCCCAGGCGATGAAGATGCTCCTGGCGAAACTGTACATGCTCGAGCAACAGAAACGCGACGCCGAGATCGCGAAACTGTACGGCAACAAGGGCGAGATCGCCTGGGGCAACCAGATACGAAGCTACGTCATGCAGCCTTACCAGATGGTCAAGGACCACAGGACCGATGTCCAGACCGGCAACGTTGACGCCGTGCTCGACGGCGACCTCGATGGTTTCATCGAAGGTTATCTGCGGCATCGGGCCAAGAACAAATAAACCACAACGGCACAAAGAGACAAAGAAAAAGTAATTAACCGCAGATTTCCGGATTCACGCAGATTTAGAACGAAGATAAAGAACCACAGAGGTGCACGGAGTTGAAAGAGACAATATTCTCTGAGCTCTCTGTGAGTTCTGTGGCCAGAAACCAAGGATTGAAAGGGCAAACGGTCAGGCAGAATGAAAGAGATCATGAACATGAAGCTGGGTACACGGACGGCCGATCTGCATGAGTACAAGGCAGACATGCTGGCCGTAGGATTGTACTGCGACGCCAAGGGGCTGGACAAGCTTGCCAGAGGGCTTGACAGTAAGCTCAACGGCGCGATCGGCCGGGTGGTGAAGTTAGGTGATTTCAAAGGAACGGACGGGACCGGAGCGGTTCTCTACGGCAATAGTAAGATAGGCGCAAAGAGAATCCTGCTCGTTGGTCTGGGGGAGAAGAAGAAGGCGACGCTCGATACGATTCGCAGGGCGTCGGCGTACGCGGCGAAAAGGTCCGTTGAGATGAAGGCAAAAACCGTCGGTCTGGCGCTTCACAGCGCGTTTGGGGCCAAGTTCGAGCCGGCGGCGATGGGTCAGGCGTGCGCCGAGGGGACGTGTTTCGGGGGCTATCGCTACGACGAATTTGTCACGGGAAACGGAAATGGACGGTTGGGTTCGCTCAAGGTTGAGTTGATCGATTCTTGCACATCAAGAACGAAAGAACTGAAAAAAGGCGTCTTGAAAGGCGCTGTTATAGGTAAAGCACAAAACTATGCCCGGACGATTGCAAATCGCCCGGCGAATGTTATATACCCCGCCACGCTTGCCGCAGCGGCAAAGAAGCTGGCCCGCGGTTCGAGCACACTCACGTGCACGGTCTTCAACGAAAAACAGATGATGGAAAAGGGCATGGGCGGTGTCCTCGCGGTCGGCTCCGGTTCCGAGCACAAACCGAAATTCATCGTGCTAAAACATACCCCTGCAGGCAAAGCAGGCAGGGCCGAGCCGAAGATCGCCCTGGTGGGCAAGGCGATAACATTCGACTCCGGAGGTATCAGCCTCAAGCCCGCGCCCAATATGGAAGAGATGAAATTCGATAAGTCCGGGGGAATCGCCGTGCTGGCTACCATGAAGGCAGTTGCCGAGCTTGGATTGCCGATCGGCGTCTACGGGATCATCCCCTCTGCTGAGAACGTGCCTAGCGGGACAAGCTATCGGCCCGGCGATATTATCACCACCTACAGCGGCAAGACCGTTGAGGTCCAGAACACCGATGCCGAGGGCAGGATGATATTGTGTGACGGGCTCAATTATGCCGTCAGGCAGAAGTGCGAGACAGTTATTGACATAGCGACATTGACCGGCGCCTGCCTGGTTGCGCTGGGCAGGTATATGGCCGGGCTCATGGGCAACGACGACAAACTGATAAAGCAGCTTCAGAAGGCATCACAGCAGAGTGGTGAAAAGCTCTGGCACCTGCCGAGCGGCGAAGAGTATGCCAAAGAGATGAAGAGCAAGATTGCCGATTTGAAGAATATCGGCAGCAGATGGGGTGGAGCCTGCACGGCGGCGGCATTCCTGGAGCAGTTTGTCGGTGATGCGAAGTGGGCGCATCTGGACATCGCCGGGGTGGACATGTTCCAGAAACCCTCGGAATTCTCAGCCGAAGGCTCAACGGGCTTCGGTGTGAGGCTGCTTACGACTTACCTGGCGAATCTGGCGGCTGCCAAAGACTGAGGTGCGAGCAAACGGAAGCGAGGAACATGACCAAGAAGCACAAACCGATAGATAGTGAGAAAATTAAGAAAGCAGTCAGGGAAATACTGCTGGCCGTCGGTGAAGACGTCGAGCGTGAAGGGCTGAGGGAAACACCCGATCGAGTGGCCAGGATGTACGCCGAGCTGCTGGGCGGGATGCGCGAGGAGCCTGAGAGGCATCTTCACAGTGTCTTTACCGAGAACTACGAGGAAATCGTTCTTCTGCGCGACGTGCCCTTCTACAGCATCTGCGAGCATCATCTGATGCCGTTCATCGGCTCGGCTCACGTCGCATACCTGCCGTCGGGATCGGTGCTCGGTGTCAGCAAACTGGCCCGCATCGTGGATTCTTTTGCCCGCCGGCTCCAGACCCAGGAAAGGCTCACATACCAGATAGCCGATTTCATAATGAACAGCTTGAAGTCACAGGGGGTGGCCGTTGTGCTCGAAGCTTCGCATAGCTGCATGACCATTCGCGGCATAAAGAAGCCCGGCTCAACGATGGTGACCTCGGCACTTCGCGGGATATTCAAGAGAGATCCAAAGAGCCGAAGCGAGATCATGAGCCTGATGCACAAGTAGAACCTGCTGAGGGAGTTAGCCCATGCACAAGCTGGCAAGGCAGGTGCGGTTTTCGATAAATCCATTCCTCTCGCAAGAATGCACCGGGTTCAATTCCTTTGCATCCAAACCGGCGGGCGAGGGCCTGGCAATATTTCTGGAGTTGTCGGTGGAGATTCTCGGAGACATAAAGCCCGAGACGGGTTTTGTCCTAAATGTGGTCGACATCGACAGGGGCGTTCGCGAGTCAGTTGTGCCGCTTTTCGCCGAGCGCATAAAGCAGGACTATTGCCGGGCCAGACATGTCGGGCTCCTGGTCGTTGCCGAGCTTCTGAGATCGGCCTGGGAACGATTGTCCGATAAATTCGCCCCCGCCACACTTAGCAAGTTGAGTCTGAAGTTGAATCCTTTCAGGAGAATTGCCATCAGTTCAGGGGATCCGGAAATGGTCTATTTCTGTGAGAAGTTTGAATTTGCCGCGATGCACAAGCTTTGGAACTGCGACTTCTCCGAAAAGGAGAACTTCGACATCTTCGGGAAATGTGCCAACGCCACCGGTCACGGGCACAACTATGTTCTCGAGGTCTCAATAGAGATGCCGGCGACGAGAGATGACTTTCGCATAGGCGATTTTGAACGAACGGTAAACCACGAGCTTATTAAACTGCTCGATCACAGGAACTTGAATGTCGACGTCGAGCAATTCGTCAAAACCAATCCCACCATCGAAAATATCGCTGCTTTCGCGTGGGACAAGCTTGTCGGCAAGTTCGGCGAGGCTAACCTTCATCGGGTAACCGTCTGGGAGACCGACAAGACATATTGCACGTACTACGGTTGAGTAAGGCAACGACAACAGTCTGCCCTAATCAAGTCTTTTATGGGACCTTGGTCGCGCGCGGCTCTCCGAGAGAAGCTTTGCCGTTTGAAATACTCGGCAAGTTTCTGATCTGATGGAGAGCAGTTTATCCCGACGCTCGTCTTTGCTAAAGCTATGTTCTTTATGTGCCGATACTTATGGTGTAGAACGGCTGCCGGTCGCTCTGCGCGCGGCCGTAGACGGATGTAGATTGTCTCGGCATGTGATCGCGGAGAGCACGGCCGCTGAGAAATGATCTTACCCTGAGAGCAGGGTATTGAAGCGAGGCTGCACTGACTTTTTGCGCAGCCGACGGGGACGGAGTCCAGGCGGAGTGCCCCCACGTGAGTAAACATTCGACGTTGACAATTGACCAACGCTCACTATTCTTGCTCAAAAAGAGTTAATCCTGCGGGATCGATATGAAAGCATTAGTTACAGGCGGAGCGGGTTTTATAGGCTCTCATCTTGCTCAGCGGCTGCTCGAAGATGGTTTCCAGCTTGCGGTCGTCGACGATCTGAGCACGGGCAGTCTGGAAAACATCGAGAGTTTCAAGGAGCATGCCGGCTTTGAGCTTGTCATAGGCGATATTCGCAATGCCGAACTGATGGAACCCATGGTAGAGCGATGTGACGTAATCTTTCATCTGGCTGCGGCTGTCGGCGTCAGATTGATAGCCGAGGATCCCGTGCACACAATCGAAACCAACATCGGCGGCACGGAGATTGTACTGGACCTCGCCAACAAGTTCGGCAAGAAGATCCTCATTGCTTCGAGCAGCGAAGTGTACGGCAAGAGCGAGGCGGTCCCCTTTAGTGAAGGGGACGATATTGTGCTCGGCAGCACGAGCATGCCGCGCTGGGCTTACGCCTGCAGCAAGGCGATAGACGAGTTTCTGGGTCTGGCTTTCTATCAGCAGTACGGGTTGGGCGTAGTTATCGCCCGGTTCTTCAACACGATCGGGCCAAGACAGACGGGCCAGTACGGGATGGTGGTACCTCGTTTCGTTCAGATGGCGCTCAACGACGAGCCTGTTCTGATATACGGTACAGGCAAGCAAACGCGATGTTTCTGTTACGTGGCCGACGTTGTCGAGGCTGTCATCAGGCTGATGAATTGCGAGCATGCGGCAGGCAGGGTATACAATATAGGTTCCAGCGAGGAAATCTCCATTGAAGCCCTTGCCGACAAGATAATCGAGATGACTCACAGCAAGAGCCGAAAGCAATATGTGCCTTACGAGGTCGCCTATGGCAGAGCCATCGAGGATATGATGCGGCGCGTGCCGAGCCTGGAGCGGATCAAGGAGACGGTCGGCTGGGAGTCCAAGACGAGCCTGGAGGAAATCCTGCGAGTGATCACGGACAGGGTAGTAAATTCCCGCGAGTAAGATCATAAACTGTTATTGTAAAGCTACTTACCCGCGCAAAAACCCGAAATTTCAATCGTGAGCACTATATAATGCACATGCGGGCAAAATTAAACCAGTGGGACTACCTCATAATCACCGCTTCCAATGAGGCGCAGGCCCGAGCCTACGAATCGCAACTTGCGTTGCGCCGAGACCTGGGTCTGCTCAGCAACATCCGCAACGTGTTGGTCGTGGCCGATCCCGGCGGAAAGCGAATCGGCAGCGGAGGCAGCACGCTGTATTGTCTGATCGAAGTGCTCAATCAGCAAGCTGAAAGGGACGCCGGGGCAACAGACGCTAAGGCGTGGGAGAAGATTCTCGGTGCGTTGCGAATTCTGATCGTCCACGCCGGAGGGGATTCGAGAAGGTTGCCTGCATACGGCCCCTGCGGAAAGATCTTTGTTCCGGTTCCGTCAGAGAGTGACACCGCCGTACCGGCGAGTCTGTTCGATCGTCAATTGCCGACGTATCTGGCATTGCCCGAGCCGGCCGCCGGCACAGGCCAGGTGGTAATAACATCGGGTGACGTCTTGTTGAGATTCGAGCCTTCCGAAGTGACATTTACCGACCATGGCGTTACCGGATTAGCCTGTTATGCTCTGCCCGAGCAGGCAAGCAGACACGGTGTCTTTTGCAGGGGTCGGGGCAATGAGGTAAGAGTCTATTTGCAGAAGCCCTCCGTTAAAGAGCAGGAAGAAAAAGGGGCCGTGGACGCATACGGTCAGAGCTGCCTGGATATCGGCGTAATGAACTTCGATGGCGAGACTGCCGCCAGGATGCTGGAGACTTTCGGTGTCTGTGCCGGCCGCAACGGCAAACTTGTTCTCAGCGGCTCGCTGGGCAGGGCGGTTACCGAGCACGGCCTGGATTTCTATCGTGAGATATGCTGTGCCATGGGCCGCGAGGCCAGTAAATCCGAACATCTACAATCCGCGCACAACAGCGGTTCAAAATGGAGCAAGGCTGAACTAAACAAGCTGTTCGAGGCCTTTTCACCGGTGCCCTTCAACATGACGTTGCTACGGCATTGTGACTTCCTGGACTTCGGGACAAGCAGGGCGATCATCAGTAGCGGAACGAGGCTGTTGCAGGAGGACCGTGGAGCATCCAATCTGCAGACCTTTCTCAACATCAACAATGAAATCTCAGACGTCGGCGCGGTCAAAGGGACATCCTCCTGGGTAGAGGGCTGCCGCGTAAGTTCATCGCTGACTCTGGGAGGCGAGAACGTGGTTGTTGGCCTCGATGTCGATGAACCGATCTCCCTGCCTCCGAGGACATGCCTCGACGTAATCAAAGGTAGCGGTGCAGACAGCCGGGACGTTTGGTTCGTGCGTTGTTACGGCATTGACGATACGTTCAAGGAACCTGTAGAGCAAAGCGCGAGTTTCTGCGGAGTCGAAATATTCGAATGGCTCGGGGTCGTTGGGGCCAAGGCTGAGGATATCTGGTATCCAGAGATAACCGCCGCCCAGCGGAGCATTTGGAACGCCCGCTTATTTCCGGCAGTGGAGGCTCACGCCGAGTACAGGCAATGGTTGTGGATGCTCGATCCGAGAAACTCGCACACTGAGGACGCTGAGGCGTGGCGCAAGGCGGACAGATACAGTCTCGAACAGATTCTGGCCCTGGCCGATCAAGACGACTTCTACAAACGGCGAAACACAATCAGGGCAAAGATAATCCGGCAATCTCTGAGGCGGCTTTTTCACCCGCAAAGTGGATTTTCGAGTTCCGAGCTGGCGCATCTGTTGAGTGGTGCGGATGATTTGAGCGCGTGGGTCTCGGAAATTATCACAGAAGCTCACTGGCATTTTAGAAACAGTGTAGGCGGCGATGTCGAGTCTCTTGTGTTTCCCCGAATAGTCCATACGCTTGCTTCTGCGCTTGCCGAGCTTTCAGAAGGCGGCGACCGGCCGCTGTCGGGAGCCTTGCCTTCTCTAAGGCAGCTGATCGGTCTGGAGCAGCAGAAGTGGCTTTCTTCTCTGGGGCTTGATTTGGATTCGAAGGTTTCGATTCTCGAATGGACTCGCCGGGCGCGGAGTACTGCGTTCGAAGCCTTGGGCAGCGCTATCGTTGCCGGCGGTTTCAAGCGGACAGACCGTCGCACAAGCGTTCTACGCACCGACGAGATCGTCTGGGCGCGTGCCCCGGCTCGTCTTGATGTGGGGGGCGGCTGGACAGACACGCCGCCCTACTCACTGGAGTACGGCGGTTGCGTGGTTAACGCCGCGGTCAATCTCAACGGTCAGCCGCCGATCCAGGCGTATGCCAGGGTCATAGACGAGCCGGTTGTCCGCATCAGTTCGATCGATCTGGGCGCGAGACTCGAAGTTACCTGTTTTGATGAGCTTTTGGACTACCGTGAGGCGACGAGCAACTTCGCGCTTGCCAAGGCGGCCCTTGCTCTATCGTGTCTGTCTCCGCCTGCGGAGGTTGACGCTGAAAATGTAAGCCTGAAGAATACGTTGGAGCAATTCGGTGGCGGGATCGAGCTGACTACTCTCGCAGCGATTCCGAAGGGCAGCGGTTTGGGCACATCAAGCATAATGGGAGCAGTCATTGTCGCAGCGATCCAGCGAGTTATGGGCAAAGAACTATCGCGGCGTGAGCTGTTTCACCGCGTGCTTCGTCTGGAACAGGCTTTGACTACCGGGGGTGGGTGGCAAGACCAGATCGGCGGTGTTATAGACGGTGTCAAAATGGTTGTCACCGAGCCGGGATTCGTTCCCGATGCCCTGATTCACCATGTGCTGGGCGACATTCTGGACCCGAGAACCAACGGTGGCCTGAGTCTTCTATACTACACTGGCGTCACACGGCTGGCCAAAAACATCCTGCAACAGGTCGTAGGACAATATTTGAATCGGCACCGCGCTACGATGGCGACGCTGAGACAGATCCACGCAGTTGCCGAGCAAGTGTCACAGGCGCTCATTCGCAAAGATATCGAGGCGTTTGGCCACCTTATTGACGTCGCATGGCAGCTCAACAAGCAACTGGATCCGAACTCCAGCAACGATGAGATCGAATTGCTGTTTAAACGGGTCAATCCCTACTTATACGGCGCGAAACTGCTCGGCGCCGGCGGCGGCGGTTTCATGTTGATGATCTGCAAATCGGCCGATGACGCCTCATCTGTTCGAAGAATGCTCGAGGACGAACCGCCCAACGAGAGAGCAAGGTTCTTCGATTTTGACATAAGCAGCGAGGGGTTGACCGTAACTGTTTCTTGATAGTCACAGCACTATGTAGCAAACCGTAAACGTCTCCAGAACCTGCGGTCAAGAAGACTGTTGCGTCTTGAGGTCGAGGCAAATCAGCACATCCGTGGCAGATACGAAGTCAAAATTAGCGAGGCATTACGCTGCAGTTGTCTGTGGCGCCCTTGCACTCTACTTCATCAGTTGCGCTCCGGGTGCCCTGTGGCAGGACAGCGGATTGATTCAATATCGCATCTGGCACAACGATATTGAAGGTTTCCTGGGTCTTGCGCTTTCTCATCCGCTCTTTTATATAATAGCTATCGGTGCCAAATATGTGCCGTTAGGAGAGTCTATTCACAGAGTCAACCTGGTCTCGGCGATTGCAGCAGCCGCAGCCGTGGCGAACATGTTCCTCTTTGTGCGTCTGTGGCTCGGAAGGATTCTTCCGGCTGCTGTCGCGGCTATCACTTTGGCTCTTGCCCATACGTTCTGGCGCCATGCAAGCGTCATCGAAACGTACACACTTTGGACGGCGCTATATATCGGCGAGCTGATAATGCTGTTGCAGTATACGAGAACAGAGAGCGTGCGCTGGCTGTATTGGCTGGGATTGCTGAGCGGTCTTTCGATCGCAGTCCACATGCTCGCTTCGATGCCGCTATCGTGCTATGTCGTCTTTTTCGTCTTTCTGCTCGCCAAAAAGGAACTTCGCGTCACGGACCTGGCAATTATCATTCTGCTGTGCATTGTCGGCGCGCTGCCTTATGAGTATCTGATAATCAAGAACATGATTCAAACCGGTGACGTTGCGGGCACTTTGGCCTCTGCGGCCTTTGGCGATCGCTGGCAGGGTGCGGTGCTCAACACATCTCTGTCGATGAAGATCGTAAAGGAGAACCTGCTGTACATTCTGCTCAACTTTCCCACGCCGAACGTGCTGCTGTTTCTTACGGGCTTGTCCGCGTTGTTCAGAGTGTCATTGCACAGAGGTTTAAGAAATGTTCTGCTGGCCCTAACCGGATTGTTCTTTCTTTTCGCATTTCGATATACCGTGCCTGACAGATATGCGTTCTTCCTGCCCTTTTACTGCATGGTTTCGATACTCATTGGTCTTGGAGTCTATCTTCTGGGCGAGCAGGTAAACCGTAGAGTTCTTGCGTTTGGCGTGTTGACTTTCAGTTTACTGCCGGTTGGCGTCTATGCTGCTGCGCCGGTGTTGGCCGAGAAGATGCACCTTAAAATAGGCACGAGAGATGATATACCCTACCGCGACAACAACGAATATTTCCTGCGGCCCTGGAAGAGAGGGTACACCGGAGCGGATCGCTTCGCTGCTGAGGCGTTGGGCCTGGTGGACAGAAATGCCATTATTTATGCCGACATCACCACAGTAGGGCCTCTTCTGCTTGCCCAGCAAGTTGGGGGCAAACGCCCTGACGTGAAGATCATATCGGGAACTCTAAACAGCGAAGGGGCGCCGAGATTCGATGAGCATACAATCGCCCAATTGCTGACAGATAGATCGATCTATGTTGTTTCACCAAGGCCGGGATACTGCCCTGCATTTATTCTGGAAAATTATGATTTTATCCGGGCAGGTATTCTGTGGCGAGTGATTGAATCTAAAAGAGTCAAATGAGCGAACAACCCGTCACAACTTCGACGAGACTGGTTCACAACACGGCTTTCAACGTCGCCGCATTGGTGAGCAACGCCGTCATCGGTTTCTTTATGATACGTTTTCTCCTCGGCCAGTTCGGTGAGGTCCGGTACGGCGTATGGATGCTCATTGGCGGCTCCATTCTCCGCTATGCTCCTCTGATGAGTTTAGGTTTGAACAGCTCGGTCAACAGGTACATACCGGTGTACCTGGCGAAGGGCGACGCCGACGGAGTCCAGCGTGTGATCAACACTTCGCTGTTAGTGTTCACCATTCTTGGGATCGCACTTGCCATTGGGAGTCTGGTGGTTTACCGCAATGTCGATTCGTGGTTTGTCATCGAACCTGACCTGGTGAAGACCGCCGGGATGCTGGTGCTCATCATAGGGTTCTGCGTTGCCTTTTCGATGCCTCTGCAGCCGGCAACCTCGGTGCTCAGCGGTCTTCAGCGCTACGACCTCATCAACCTTGTCGTGCTCACCACATTATTCTTGCGAACGTTGCTTGTGGTTCTGCTGCTGCTGCGAGGTTACGGCCTGTTGACGGCGGGGTTGGTGCTGGGGCTCAGTGAAATTGCCGTGAGGGTAGTGCACTGCGTTCTTGTCTTGAGAGTGCTGCCGGAGACATCTTTGTCTTTGGCAAAGATCGACTTTCGCCTTCTGCGGGAAATGCTGCCATACGGAATGAATACCTTTCTTTATGCGATGGGGGCGGTAATAATCCATCACGCCAGCACATTGATAATTGGCATTTTCATAGGTGCCGCCCAGATAAGCCAATTCGCCGCGGCCGCGGCCGCGGTATTGTTGCTCTCGATGCTGCTGACGGCCTGCACCGCGGCGATAAAGCCGGCCGTCAGTGATCTCGATGCCAGAGACGACGAAATGCGGGTGAAGGAAATCGCTCTTCTGACGCAGAAGTACTCTCTTCTTCTGATAATTCCCAGCGTGGTCTTTATGGTCTTGATGGGCAGGGAGTTCCTGTGGGTATGGGTCGGTGACAGATTCGAGGATCCTTCGGTCGTTGGCGGAATGGCTGCCATCCTTGCTATCCTCGCCGTCGGGCATTGTATGAGGTTGGCACAGCACAGTAACTTCCTCGTTCTTGTCGGTCGAGGCGAGCACAGGATTTTCGGCATCCTCACCGCTGTGATGGCGCTGCTCTGTGTCAGTGCCTCTGTCGTTTCGGTAAAAGTCCTCAATTGGGGTCTGATAGGAATAGCCTGGTCGAATCTGTTGCCGCAGCTACTAATATCCGGTGTCATTCTGCCGATATATTTCAACTGGAAGATGCATATTTCCGCGTTGGAGAGCGTGCGCAGTGTCTGGTGGCCCGCCATATTAGGATCATTACCGGTCGTCGCAATGATTGGTGTCTGGAAATACCTGGCACCGCCCGGTTCCTGGCTGCAAATCGCCGGCGTTGTGGTTGCTGCGGTGGTCCTGGCATCTATAAGCGGCTGGTTTCTCGGTCTAAAAGAAGTAGAGCGAAAACGATTCACTCGTATTGCTCTGCGAAGACATACCCTTTAGGGTAGTAAATCACCGCGAGCAAAACCATGGCCTGTTGTTGTGAGGCCACTTACCCGCGCAAGGGCGGGAGTTTTAAGTCGGCAACACCGTACTGTAAAGCCGCCTACCCGCGCAAGAACGCGAGTTTTCAATCAGGAGCACCATAAAACAGTGGCCAAGATCAGTTACAGAGAATCCCATAAGTACCAAGGCAAAGGTGATGAGTACGAGGCGTACTACCGAAGCGATGCCTGGGAGAAATTCCTCTGGTCGCGCGAGCAGGAGATTATCCTGAGAATCCTGGACAAATACCTTGCGGGCAAAGAAATTCACCTGCTGGACTTCGCATGCGGCACCGGACGCATTGCCGGTCTGCTGGAGAGTAGGGTAAAGACGTCTACCGGTATCGATGTCTCCGGCTCGATGCTGGCAATCGCCCGGAAAAAGCTGAAGCGGACCGAAATAATCGAGGCAGACATCACCAAGGAGAATGTCCTCGCCAGACGGAAGTTCAATTTGATAACTGCATTTCGGTTCTTTCTCAATGCCGAGCCGGAGCTGCGTTCTTTGGCGATCAAGGCGCTTGTCGAATTGTTGGACGAAGAGGGCTATCTCGTATTCAACAATCATCACAGCCTTGGCTCGCCCTGGATCAAGCTGCTGTATGCACGACACCTGCGGAAGAACCCTGAGGGGACATTCAATGTTATGAGCATCGAGCAGATGAAGAATCTTGTTAAAGATGTGGGGCTGGAGATAGTCGAGATCTATCCGGCGGGCTTCTTTCATCCGCCCAAGGTTCCTGTTTCGTGCCGGCTGAATCGTGCGATAGACAATCTCGCTTGCAGGCTCATGTTCCTGAGTCGATTCTCGGAAAACCCAATTGCCGTCTGTCGCAGGCGGAAGGGTCATGTCAGTGACAGTCCCGAATCGAGGAAATATACCCTTGAAGGGCAGTAAATTCCCGCGGGCAAAACCATGACCTTTTATTGTCAAGTCACTTACCCGCGCAAGAACGGGGATTCTCAATCGGGAAAACTATAACTAATGGAGTTTGTCGACGACATTGCTCGAAAGACCGGGCAAGCGAACCTGCTGGTGGTCGAGGCCGCCAAGGCATCCAGGGCATTGGAGATAGGTAAGGACACGGGGCTGTTTTCTGTTCCAAAGGTGGTCAACCTCGATGCCGAGGCGGGTGTGCTTGAATTCGAAAGATTGAGCGGTCTGGAAACGTTGCTCGATTTAGCGGTTCGTAAAGACCGGCGGCTTCCTGAGTTGTTGGAAAAGGCCGGACGGGCCCTGGCGGCTATTCACGCAGAACTGACCTTGCCCCAAGAGATGAAGCACGAACTACAGGCCGAATGGATGAACTGTTGTGATGATAACGTTTTCATCCATGGTGATTTTGCGTGTGTCAACGTTTGCTTTCATGATCCTTCGGATGAGCTCGTCATTCTGGACTTCTCGGCGGCGCCGATGGTGGGCCGGACTGCGACCTTTGGCAGCCGCTACTTCGATATTCTGTTGTTTATGAGTTCCCTATTTCACGGCGCTCCGTATCGAAGCGTGTTGAGCTGGGATGCTGGCATAATGGCCGGTACGTTCTTGAGAGGATATGTGAAAGCCGCGCCCCGGGTGAACTTGAACAAGTTAAAGGACAACGCGCCGAAAATATGCCGATTGCAGCGAAAGAATATGTGGCATCTTTCACGACAGAGAGCACCGCTGAGAGCCGTCGGTTACATTTTATGCCAGATGCTGATGTATGTGCGTTTCTGTCTGTTCTTGCGCAAGTGCGGACCATAACGGCTGGAGTTCCACATGTATAGCGAATATGAAGACGAAATATGCGAAGATGAAATGTTTGACGAGCAGCCTGAACGGACTTCGGATATCCAACTGCCTCCGGTGATAAACGTTCTGCTCTTTGCGGTTTGGATCGTAGTTTGTTCAATAGGGTTTGCAGTGATCTTCCTCGCCAAGAGCGCCGTAGCCGGGGCGGTGATAATAGCCGTCCCAACGTTCATCGGCATGGTCATAAAGCCCACGTTCGGGCTTTGCATTCTGATGCTTGTCCTGCCCACCGGCGCCGGAGTCGGTTTCAGGCAAGTCTTCAGTCTCGATAGAGGAGTCGGCCTGGCCCTGGCGGTTAGCTTCTGCCTTAATGTGCTGGTGACCCGCCCGGGACTGCGTATAGGCAACAGGGCACTATGGGTTGCCGGTGCATACACCCTCTGGGTGTGTATGGCATCACTGGCGGGTCCTTACCTCGGCTATGAGTTGATACGGGCCTTCACACAGGTTCAGCTTCTGGCAATGATTTTCATCGTATACTGGATAATCCAGACAAACGGCGAAAAGACCTTTCGCTGGGCGTCGAGAGCATATGTAGCCGGGACACTGGGAACGATCGCGCTGACCTTCATAACGGGTGCGGCGATAAGAGCGATGGAAGACGCGCCCGAGCAAAGATATGCAGCCACACTCGGCGAGGCAACCGATGCTAATATGCTGGCTTCGCTGGCGGCGATAGCGTTCCTGGCGGCGATCTATTTGTTCGCTCGCGATAAGAGCATATTCTGGCGCGTGTTGTACCTGGTCGCGATTCTGTTTCTGCCGGTAATGCTGCTGAAGATCGGCTCCCGCGGCGCCTTGATCGCGCTGGTCTTCACAATGTTGTCACCATTGTTGTTCATAAGACAGGTGGTGCGAAAACCCGCTCTGGTGGCATTGATGTTTATTGTCGTCCTGATGGCTTCTCTCTCCGCCGGATTGGTGGTAAGGAGAAGGGGCCTGGAAGCGGCCGTCGCAACACGATTAACGGACATCCATCAGGCCGAAGAGGCAATCAGTTACAGGATGATGCCCGTCAAACAGGCCGTCAAGGCTGCGGTGAGAAAGCCGTTGGGCACGAGTTACTACGGATGGTTCGAGGCCAGCGGGCTCAGGATTCTGCCCCACAACGATTTCTTCATGGCTCTCGGGCTTTACGGAATACCTGCCGCGGTCCTTTTTGCGTTTTTCATCGTCTTGATAATGCTCACGATAAAGCGCATTCCGCTCGGCGCCGAGAAATTGTACGCCAGGGCGATTCTGACGTATCTATTGATAATGGGATTGAACGTGGGTCAGTTGTACCAGAAACACTATTGGGTATTCATCGCGTTCGTACTTGCAAGCGAACGAGTTGCCTGGTTCTTCAATGCCGCAGATGAAGAACCGTTGGATTGCGCCGAGTGCGAGGAAGATTTCGTGCTTCAGGGCCAATTCGCTTGACCGAGACTTTTCAAGATGCACATAGCGATGGTAACAGTTTTTCCGAAGGAAGCTCACAGCATCGACGGAGGTGTCGCCGGAGTGGCAAAATACCTCGTCGATGAGCTTGTCAAGCGAACCGATGTGAAGCTGACCGTCATCGTTCCAAAGAGCGACGCCGGCGAGATTACCTGTGAGGGCTGGGGTGACTTCAACGTCTATAGATTGGCCAAACAGGGGTTCTGGAGTTTTCTACCCGGTACGGTTTATGACATCTTCGCACGCAAGCGACAGATAAGGTCTCTTCTGAGACAAATAGATCCTGACATTGTACATTTTCAGGCTGTCACATTCCTGGCAGCCAATTGCGAGCAGCCGAACATCCTTACCATTCACGGTATCGCCGAAAGGGATGCGCTATGGGACAGTCGGCGGGGCATTCTTCGTCGGCCCAAGTGGTTGCTGCTGAAGTTGACAGAAGAGTACGGGCGCCGCCGGGTCCCACATGTTATCTTAATAAGCGAGTATGTCAGAAAGTTTCTGCCGGCAAAGAACAGGATTCGCAAGACCTGGCTCATTGAAAATCCTGTTGCCGATTCCTACTTCGATATCGAGCGATCGGTCGAGCCGGGCAGGATACTCTGCTGCAGCAGGGTAATGCCGTTGAAGAATATCATTGGAATGATAAAGGCGTTTGCTTCAATCGCTCAACAGTTCCCAGACTCACAGCTCAGGATTGCCGGCGCTTCGCAAGCTGCCTATATCGAGACGTGCCGGCAGCATGTCGAACGCACCGGCCTGGAGAGCAAAGTACATTTCCTCGGAAACATCACTGTCAAAGACGTGCAGACCGAATTGTCCAAAGCGAATTGCCTGGTGGTACCGTCCTTTCAGGAGAACGCCCCGCTGAGCATTGCCGAGGCGATGGCTGCCGGCGTCCCGGTGGTCGCAGCCAAAGTGGGTGGAATCCCTGAGATGGTCCAGGATGGAAAAACCGGACTGTTAGTCGACCCTCATGACACCAACAGCATATGCCAGGCTGTCTCGAAGGTTCTTTCGGACCAGGAACTTACTCAATCCATGGCACGGAGTGCGAAAGAGTTTGCCGAGGATAGATTTAGGGCATCGGCCGTTTGTGAGAAGACCCTACAGGCATATCGCGACATATTGAGTGAACGTTCGTAGGCCACGAGATCACTGATGCGAATTTGCTTTCTTTCTCTGGGGACATTCAATCACATCGGGTCCTACCTTGACTATTTCAGAGATGCTGGACACGATGTGATTTTT
>Ga0111165_1011_pt1 | contig 22008 bp, 18 predicted proteins | sample DeeMarSeWOR28_12_FD_80268 | JGI IMG/M metagenome (GOLD analysis project Ga0111165, IMG submission 80268) | Phycisphaerae bacterium SG8_4 | reverse complement strand
AACAGCAATGTGCTCAACGATAATGCCCTGTGTCCCGATGGTCGCGACTGGTTCGGCACGCTTCACAGCACCGCCAGCGGAGACCTCAACAGCGGAATGGTCAACGTCGTGTTTGTCGATGCGCATGTCGAAGAGGTGCGCAGCGGTTTGGCTGGCGACGGCTCCAGAACGGAAGCAGAGTTCGGCCGATTCGAGAAGCACGGCTGGCCGCACAAGGAGCCGTTTAGATAATGAGACGGCAGATTTGAAGGAGTCTGATCTTGAAAAAGCCAAGGGCATTTACTCTCATAGAGTTGCTGGTGGTGATTGCGATCATCGCAATACTGATGGCCATCATGATGCCGGCGTTGCAGCGAGTCAAGGAGCAGGCCAGGGAGATAACCTGCCGGGCCAACCTCCGCCAGTACGGCGTGGCACAGGCCCTGTACCTCGACGACAATGAAGATCGCTACCCCAGTGCCTGGACATCGTTGGTCAAGACCGAGTCTCCCGTCTCCGGATACCAGCGTTTCTGCCGATGGCACGATCCCAGATACCCGGCCGACGGCCCATTCTGGCCCTATCTGAAAAAGGGCAAGGTCCATCTGTGCCCGTCGTTTGCCGTCGTCGCCAAATCCGAAGGCACAAGGCATCCGAGCCACGTCGCCTCCAATCCTGTTGTCCCTTACTACAGTTACAGCATGAATGCCTACTTGGGCTCGCGAACCGGAGCCAACGGGGGAGGCGTGCTAAAAGCTTCCGAGATAACCAGGAGCAAGGCGGAGGTGTTCTTCTTCGCCGCCGAGAACATGTGGCTCAGACCCGGTTGTAGCTGGGTGCTCAACGACAACGCCCTGTGTCCCGACGGTCGCGACTGGTTTGGTACCTTCCACGGCACCAATAGCGGAGATCTCAACAGCGGTACGATAAATGCCGTGTTTGCAGACGCGCACGTCCAGGAGGTCCGCTCGGCCCTGGGCAAGGATCCAGGCTATAGAGATGACATGGAATTCGGCCGATTCGAAAAGTACGGCTGGCCGTATAAGAAACCGCCTCAGTAGTTGCAGTCCATAGGGGCATCTGCCTACTTGACAGCCGGTCGCTTAGATGTTAAACTCATATACACGAGTGAAAAATGACGTAATTGCTTTATATCGAAGGAGTTTCATTATGAGAAAGCGAACAGGTTTTACACTGATCGAGCTTCTGGTGGTGATCGCCATTATCGCGATTCTGATGGCGATTCTGATGCCGGCACTGCATAGAGTCCGGGAGCAGGGCAGGCGGATCGTATGTGAGAGTAATCTCAAGACCCTGACGATGAGCTGGATCATGTACGCAGACGAGAACGACGACAAGATCGCCAACGGAGCCGGTGGATTCCACTACGTCACCGGCGGCGGTCAAACGGAAAATGGCGCTGCGTCGAACATCATCGAAAGAGCCTGGGTTGGTAGAGGTTGGGGCCAAAACTGGAATAACCAAAATGTCCACAATAGCGGGCTGACCGATGAGCAAAAGAGAAGAGGCATTCGCGAAGGCTCCATGTGGCCTATAGTCAAGAACTATAAGGTATATAAGTGTCCCACCGGACGGCCCGGTGAGTTTGTCACCTACGCCGCCGTAGACGCTATGAACGGCCTCTACCGCACCGGCACTACAAGCAGGACGTCCGGAGGTCATCCGTTCGCCGTGGGCAAGAGGATAGGTTCAACCACGTTGTGGGTCAAGCGAAAGAGCGAGATAAACAGCCCGCCTCCAGCCGAGAGAATGGTCTACATCGACGAAGGGGCAATGACGCCGGACAGCTTTGCCGTACACTATGCCCAGCGAGGACCCTGGTGGGACGACCCGCCCGTCCGTCACGGCGACGGCACAACGGTATCGTGGGCCGACGGCCATGCCAGCCATCTGAAGTGGAAAGCACCCGAGACTATTAAACGCGCCAGGGACACCGCGGATTGGTACGGCGGCGGCGGCTTCATGCCTCAGACTCCGGAAGGCATAGAAGAACTGGTAAGTTTCCAGAAATCCGTATGGGGCAAGGTCGGCTTCTAACAGTAGTCCGTTGTGCAATGTCAATTCCGTCGGACCCGCTATCCGCCGGCACAAGACTGGATTGTCGCGATCTTGTGCGCCTTCTGTCACAGCAGGCGTTTGTTCACTGCTAATCGATGCTGACATCGAAGGTCTTGTACGTGGTATTGCCGACCGCATCGCTGACTCTGATCGTCAGGACGTGATCGCCAGGCGGCAATTTCTTCTCTTTGTCGACTCTGACGGTGAAATCCTCATCGGTGGTATCGTAGACCAGGTCATCCGGCACGGCGCTGATCCAATCAGCGTTGCTGTCGATCGTATAGTCCAGTTTGCCGATCGCACTGAGCTCATCTGAGACCTCGATCTTGAAGACCTTGTATCGATCGTCGCGCACCGAAGTGGCCGCGATGTCCGTGACGACCGGACCGGAATTATCAACCACCACCGGCTCGCTGACCCTGCTGCCCAGAAGCCTGGTGGTGACAGTATTGCTCCTCTCGTCGCTCGCTGTGACCCTGATCTCGTATCGACCGTCCTCGACGGTCCTTGCGTTCCACTCGAAGCTCGTAGCTTCGAACTCGTCCTTCAACTCGATCCAGCTTGTCCTTGCGAGCTTTCTAAAATCGATCTTGTAGATCAGTTTGTCGCCGTTGACGTCCTTGGTCACGTAGCTGATTTTGAAGTATCCTTGTTTGGAAGCGGTCGCCACTCGGCTGACGGCCACCGAAGCAACCTTCGGCGCACGGTTCGGGACGGTGCTGGCCACCGCAATCTCCCTTATGAGCGGACTGTCATTGCCGTCCCGGCTCTGCAATATGAGTTTGTATTGACAGAATCTGCCCAGAGGACAGCGAAGCTGGATGGGCCCGGTAACCACGACAGGCTCGGACCATTGCGAAAAAGTCGGATCATTCACATCTTTGACATTTCCGCTGCGAGAAGCAGCCAGAACCTGGCAGCCCTCCGGGATATCCGCTTCGAGCTGCAATTTGCCCCACTTGGCCGGCTGGTCGGCGTCGATAAGATCCGAGATGTACGTTCCCTCGGCGGCAAAACCGCTGCTCAGTTTTACCAGCTTGGCCGGATTGGCCGTCCCGAGGTATGCATCCGCGCCTGCGGCCGCTATCGCAGTTATCTGCGCCGCTTGCCGGTCCTCGTAGATAACCGCCTGCTGCTCCAGAACCGGATCGATGCTGAAAAGCTTGGCGCTGTTGCCGGTCCCGGCGAGCAGCCTGTCGTCCTGCTCGACGAGACAGAAGAAAACCACAGCCTCACCGAATACGTCCGTGACAAAACCGTCCTTAGTTATCTCGTAAATGTGGCTCGCCTGACCTGGTTTGGCACCCTTACTTACCGGTGGCGGACCCGACGACGGTTTGGCACTTGTCGGCTTTTCTGTGTTTGCGACTTCCAGCTTCAGGTCACCATTATTCTCGCCGGAGGTTTTGTCTTCTTCGGCCTTGGCCTCGGTCCGGCCAGTCGAATAACCGGCCCGTGATGAAGCCGCAAACTGCGTCTGGGTCTGAACAATCTTCGCCGAGGTCGCCGCAGCATACAGATTATCAGCGTTCAGCGTAGAGCGTTCAGCGTTCAGTTTCTTACTATCCGCTATCAACAACGCGGTTATCTCCGGTTGTTCGCTGTCATACAGCACCGTTGCACTCTCGGTACCCGGATCTATCTTGTACACCAACCCGCGCCCGTCGCTTCCTGCATAGATACTGCCGTCTTGTCCGATCGCCACAGAGAGTATGTTCTTGTCCTGACTTTTGTAAACGACACTAGCATTCTTGCCGCGCGGATCGAGTTTGTAGATATTGCCTTCCGGACCGGTCCCCAGATAGATATTGCCGTCGGCGTCGAGGGCTATCGCGAAGATATATTTGGCGCCGTCCGGCTCGAAAATCACTTCCATCTTGTCGTCCTTGAACCGGCACAGTTTGCATTCTCTGCCGCTTATGCCGGCCAAAGGGGCGCCGAAGGCGTCTATTGCCATCGCAAAAATGTGCTCGTTGGTCAGGTACTCGCCGGCCTCGACAATTTCCTCGACCAGTTGCTCTATCTCGCTGAGCTGCTCGGCCGCTTCGGCCTGGCCCTCATCATCATCGAGCGGATATATCTTTGTCAGCTCGCCGGCGGCGTACTTGTAGATTCCGCCATTCGGGCTCGTGCCGAAGTAGATCGTTTCGGCGCTGGTAACGATGCTGTTGATCGACCACACACCGGTGAAGTCCTCCGATTTGACCACCAGTGCCTCGGCCGCCCTGCCCAGTTGAATCGTCCCGCGCGAGCCAATGACAACATTCTCGGTCTTGCCCTTGAGCAGAGCGGAGCTGCTGGTATGCCGCACAACCTTGCTGTTGACAGCCGGACAAAGTGAGCCCAAAGTCAAGCAGCACATCAGCGCAAGGATCAACACGCGGTCAGGGCAAAACTCATCTCTCATGGTAGTTCCTTTACTCTTCGACTTGTATGCGCAGTGTTTTCTTGTCGATGACGACAGTGCCCGTTTCCAGACTTTGCTCGATCCAATGCGAATACGGAAGGATCCTCAAGGTCCTTTTCGTATCCCGCAGGATTAGCGCCTTGGTCGCCGGCAGATCGGGCAGCTCGGCCTTCTCAACTGTAACTCCGCCCGAAGGCAAGGTCAGCAGAAGGTACAACCTGCCTCTGTCGATCTGCAGCGAACTATTCAGCGCGTCGATCAATTGCGGCACACTCTGCGCGACAAATCTGTAAGGCACGGCTTTTGCGAGAAACCGCTCATAATCACGGCTGCCGCACACGGTCAGCTCATAGTCTCCGGGCGCCAGATCTCTGGGGATTTCCAGGTTGTGCCGGTACTGCTTCCTGCCGGCCAGAACAGACTCCACTACAACTGCGATATCGACGCTCTGGCCCGCCTTGACTTTCGAATCCGACAATTCAGCCGACCATATGTGTGAAATGATGTTCCTGGGCAGAATCCTGATATCGAAATCGAGCGATTCTATGTCGATCCTTTCGTACGGATTGTTCATCAGAAGCGCCACCGAACTGATAGTCTCGATTATCATCTCGTTGAGGCCCAGGCCCGTGGATATGTTTTCGAAGGCAACCTGTTCGCCTTGCCCTACGCCGATGGCCACTCTGTACTCGAGCGTGTGGTCAGGTGGAAAATCACCGAGACGCAGTGCAGCGGCGGCGACGGTCGCACGCAGATATAACGGTGTGAGCTGCCGGTTATGCGCAAGACGGCAATTGTACAGGCGATGCTCCGTGTCGTTGAACCGGTCGACCCGTATCGTCAGCGGTATCGTCTTGGCTGTTGCGCCTATCTGTCCTACAATCCCGGCCGCTTCGTCGATCTGAAGGGCGCCGACTGTCTGACCTACGCTGGCCAGCTTGAAGGAACTGGCAATGCTCGATACAACCGTGTGCACCTTCGCCGCAGCCATCGGCAAGTCCACCCGCCCGTAGCCGAGCAGCGAGTGGCCGAAGCCGTAGACCTTACCGTCAACAACCTCGGTGACGGTGCCATAGACGCACATTGTTATATCGCCGGAAACCATCGGCACGGCAAGACTGGCCCCCGGTACCAACTCCAGGCTCCCGTCGCCTTCAATATTGCCGCTGCCTCCCCCGGCGACGACCATGAATCCGAAGGGTTCGACGACTGCCCTCAACTGCTCACTGACTGCGACAGGCAGGCCGGTAGTTATGAGGGGGCACGGCAGATAGTTGGCGCCTCCGAGACCCCGGCTTGTTCTGGGCATGGCGCTTCTAAGCTGGCTGTCGACCTCGGCCAGATCGATCGGAGCGGTGAAATCCAGCGCAAGAGCCGCCTGCGCGGCGTCTGTCCGGCGAGAGTCAGCCTGCCGGCCCCGGCCCACCATCAGCATCTCGGCAATCGGTGTCGCGCCGTAGAGCGGTTCCTTGGCATAGGGCCACGTGAAGGCCAGCGCCCCGGCCAGACGTCCGTCGATATAAACCGGCGAACCGCTGCAGCCGGATACCGGCCCGGTATGGACAAAACGCTCGTCGAGACCCCGCACCATGATCGCATCCTTGCCCGGCTCCATGTTGAGCACGACATCTATCACCTCCAGCTCGAATCTTTCGATTCCGGCAACACCATATTCGGTCAGACAGTACGCCTTGGTCCCGGGCCTGATCTCATCAAGGCTTATGTACTTGGCCGGGTCCCAAATGCCTTCGAGACCGCTCGGGGTCGCCGGTCCGTTCATTCCTGAAGGTGCAGGCTCGCCGGCAAGACACGGCGGCCCCGCCAAAACCGCAGAAATGTGGACAACAACGAGTAAGAAATTCCGCTTTGATCCGGGCATTCAGGTCCTTTCGTCTAATTACCGGCGAAAATTCTAATCGGAAAACATGGCCATTGCAAGACAATTCAGATCCTGCTAAAATACCATCGTCGTGTGTTGTGCGTGATGCGTATTGCGTAGCAGGGTCGTACGCCACGCAATACGCAATACGAAATACTTGGAGTAAGAAATGAAATCCGAACATCGGCATGAATTGAAGACTAACGAGCTGGCCGAGTGGCTGAGCAACCTGCCCAAGTGGACAAAGGAAAACCTCATTACAATCATATGTGTGGCTGCGCTTATTGTTGTGCTCGCAGGCGTATACCTGTGGAGAGGCTACAACAGGAACACTTTGCAGGTACGGGAACGAACCGAATTTACAAACCTGATCAACCAGGTCTCGGGCGCCAAGATACAGATCGTTTCTGCCAAGGAGCAGGGCAGAGACCTGGCGTTTATGCTCATCCAGCTGGCCAAGAATCTCGATACCTTCGCACAGAACACAAAGAACAACCGCATGGCGGCGATGGCACTTCTCAAGCGCGCCCAGGCCCTGCGGGCGGAGCTGCACTATGGGACCGTAGAGCCCCAGTACATAATAGACCAGACAAACAAAGCGAAAGCCAGTTACACTACGGCGCGAGATAGAAGCTCAACCAATCCCGTGCTGGCCGCCGCCGCCGAATTCGGTCTGGGACTCTGTGAAGAAGAGCTTGGCAACTTCGAGCAGGCCCGGGAGATTTACCGACAAATCGTGGCAAATCCCGATTATGAGGGGATCGTGACAGTAGCTCAGGCAGAATTCCGCCTCAAAACGATGGCAGATTACCAGCAGAAGATCGCCTTTGAGCCCGATCCGAATCCCGAACCTGCCGCCGCTTCGAAGCCATCGATAGATACCAAACCCGCCGAGGTCAAGCTGCCCGACAATATCATACCGCCTTTTAACTTCAACCGACCGCTCGACCTCAGCATGTTCGCCGAGGCCAACGAACCCGGCGGCAGTGAAGAATAGGCGGCTGCGAATTGAGAATCCGATGTTCTACATTCTGAATTCCAGATCGGAGCCGATGTGATGACCGGTGGCGAACCGGAGCCGCTGAAATTACGTGTGGGAAGCTCGATCACCGAACGCAGGCTCGACAAGTATCTGCACGGACGATTCAGTAACCTCAGCCGACGTTTCATCCAGGATGTGATCAGACAAGGGGCGGTGAAGGTCAACGGCAAGATTGCGAAACAGAGCCTCAGGCTCAGCCCGGGCGATGAGATTGACATGACACTGCCCGAGCCGCCGAGCAAAGAGATTACCCCGGAGGACATCCCGCTCGAGATTATCTACGAGGACGCCGACCTGATCGTCATTAATAAGCAGCCCGGCATGATCGTCCACCCGGCACGCGGCAACACGCACGGCACGTTGGTTAACGCCCTGGCGTTTTATTCGGACAAGCTCTCGAGCGGGCTCGGAGAGTTTCGTCCCGGCATCGTACACCGGCTCGACAGAAACACCACGGGTGTCATGGTCGCCACAAAGAACGACGCGGCCCAGTGGAAAATCGCAAAGCAGTTCGAACACCGGCAGGTCAACAAGAGCTACATGGCGATTGTTCATGGCACGCCCGAGCTGACGGCCGACCGAATAAAGGCACCGCTGGGCGTCCACCCAAGGACGAGAGAAAAATACGCAATCCGCCCCGACACCGGTAAAGAAGCAATCACGTTCTATGAAGTGATCGAGGCCTTTCGCGGCTTTTCTCTATTGAAGGTGACACCCAAGACAGGACGAACGCATCAGATACGCGTTCACCTGTCATATATAAGGCACCCTATCGTCGCCGACGACATGTATGGCGGCAAGCTGGTTTACCTCTGGCAATTAGCAGACACCGAGCCGGCCGTGGCCGAGCCGCTGCTGGAGAGGGTAGCACTCCACGCCTTTGGCCTCGAATTCAAACACCCCAGCACAGAAGCAATGGTGCGATTTGAGGCTCCGCTGCCCGCAGATATGAACCGGCTTCTCGATGCCCTCAGAGAGCATCGAAAGAGCTGAAAGAAAGGTCGGTCTCCAGCAACAGGCGGTGCCGTTGTAAGATAATCTGCGGCGAGCATGGATTCGGCGCGCATTGCGCTAAAGTGATGCCCGTGACAGGCCGATGTTTTCTGTGCCGCAGGCCATTCTGGCACCTGGTAAAGTAGCCGCCTTGGGCACCAGAGGTCAGGATGAATATCTGGCAAAGGAAAAACTCTATGAAGACTAGACTCAACCGACCGCATCAGACACCTAACAAATCAACCGTACCAAAAGCAACGCCGTACGCGGCAGAAATAAATCAATCCAAGTCCGAACAACAGAGCCGCATGTGGAGCACCATGAGATGGTTCGACGGCACCGACAAAACAGAAGAGGCGTTCCACAATCGCTTTGAGAACTTACCGGACGAAGATGTTGCTTTTCTAAAGTCTTTCTACAACATTGGCGACGACCGGGAGCTGTTCCAAATGGTCTGCAAATTCTGGAATATCAGAGTACCCGACCTAGCACACATTGCATAACACAAAACTGCCGGTTGTCGCTCTCTAGCCAGCATGAGCACGTGCGGAAATGACCTCCGCACGCTTCAGGAGTTCAGACGTATATTTCTGTGCTCTCTGCAATGGCCAAGAGTCGATCGGCAAAACGCAATCTGCGCCGATTGGCCGATTCTCATCGATTGACAACCGGTCAGTCTACGCCTGCGGCAGTTTCACGAGGTCGTGGTCGGAGCCGGCGACCATCAGGATATCGTCCTCGTAGATTATGGTGCTGGGCATAGGGACATTGATGATCCTGCCCTTCTCGTCCTTCTTTTGTTTGCTGTGCTCGCCCCTCTTGATCAGGACAAGATTGACGTTGTATTTCTGCCGGAGCTGCAGATCCATGACGGTCCTGCCGTCGAAGCTCGCCGGGGCCTTTATTCGAGCCAGGCTGTAGCCCTCGGCAAAATCTATCTTCTCCCCGATCTGCGGTGCGATAAGTTTATAGGCCCATCGTTGGGCCGATTCTATTTCAGGGTAAATCACCTCGGTAGCTCCGACCTTTGCGAAAACCTCGCCCGCTATCAAGTCCTCCGCTCGCGCGTATATACGGCTGACGCCCATTTGCCGCAGATTGACAACCGTCAAAATCGCAGATTCAAAGCCACGTCCGGTCCCCTGCCCTATGCCGATGATCGCGACATCGACCTTATCGACACCCTGGGCCTTGAGCGCTTCTTCATCCGTGCTGTCGAGCCTCACGGCGTGACTTACCTGATCGGCAAGCATCTCGATTGTCTCCCGGTTCTTGTCGATAGCAATGACCTCGGCCCCGCTCATTGCCAGAGCTATAGCCAGCTTCTTGCCGAACCGTCCTAATCCTATAACTGCAAACCGCGTCATAATCAGTCCCTCATATCTCGTGACTCGTCGCCAGCACAGGGCACAGGTGGAGGTGCGACGAACTTACCCGACAATTATCGCCTCATCCGGGTAGTTATACTTCGCCGGCCTCAGGTTAAAGGTCAGCGCTGCCAACAACGTCAGAGGCCCCAGCCTGCCTATCAGCATCGCGGCAATGATAATCAGTTTGCCGGCGGTTGTCAAATCAGGAGTTACTCCGGTTGTCAGGCCAACGGTCCCGAGAGCCGAGGCCGCCTCGAACGCAATATCCGACAGTGCAAAGCCGTTGGAATTCTCAGTGACACTCAGCGCCAGCGTCGTTGCGAACAGAACCCCAGCGAAGAGAAGGGTCACGGTGATCGCCCTGCCGACAACAACTATCCTGACCGATCGCTGGAACATTTCGACTTCCTGACGCTTTCTCAGGGCAGCAACAGCAGTCATTATCACCACAGCCAACGTTACGGTCTTGATCCCTCCTGCGGTCGAGCCGGGCGAACCTCCGATGAACATAAGCAGAATGAGAATAAACTTGCTCGAAGGTGACATTGCCGAGATATCGACCGTGTTGAAACCCGCCGTCCTGGCTGTAATCGACTGGAACAGGGCATCCATCGCGCCGGTGTTTCCGGCAGAACCGCCCGGTCTCGCATAGCGATCAAACAAGAGAATAGCCAGCATCCCCAGAACTATGAGGGACGCACTTATGCTAAGGACGATCTTGGTCTGAAGCCGCATCCTCTTCGGCGCTTCCATCGACAACCTGTACCGCTCGTTGAACCACTTCTTGAAGAAACGTTTGACTCGATCGGACACGATGTTGACCAGGTCGTAGAGCACGCTGAAACCGAGCCCGCCCAGGATTATCAAAGGACAGATCACACCGTACACCTGCCAGCTCCGGTTATACGCGATGAAACTGTCGCTGCGCAGACTGAAACCCGCATTGCAGAAGGCGCTAACCGAATGAAACACGCTGAAGAACCACTTGCTCTGATTTTCGCCCGACCACATGCCGAACAGACCAATGGCGCCGACGGCCTCGATGATAATCGTACCGACAAAGATGAAGGCAATCATGTTGCCGATCCTGCTCAGCGTCCGGGCACTAAGAAGATCCTGCATAGCTACCGATTCGCGCACGCTCAGCGCCTGGCCCAGGAGTAGAGCAAAGACCGCCCCGAATACCACTATCCCCAGTCCGCCGAGCTGAATAAGCGTCAGGATGATTGTCTGTCCGATCGGGCTGAAATCCTCGCCCGTATTCTTGACGATCAGGCCGGTAACACACGTCGCGCTGGTCGCTGTAAACAGTGCATCTACAAGACTGAGGCTGTTCTTTCCCTGGGCAGATGCCGTCGGCAGAATCAGCAATCCGGCGCCGGAGATTATCAGCACAAGAAAACTGGCGATGAGAGTTCGCGTGGGATTCTTGCCCGACGCCGCCAGGTTCACACTGGTCTTGCAGAGCTTTGCGATGACCTGCAAAACGAGATAGATGCCCACTGCAAAATGGCGAACCACCGCCGTTTCGGCGCTGGCCGGGTCAAACCAGTAGAAGGATCCGAATGCTGCTACTGCAAGCCCGAGCAAGAGGGGAACCTCGAACCAGTTCGCGCGCCAGAATTCGGCTTTCGAGACGGCATTGAACAGCCGGATTATCTTCTCGGCAGTGAATGCACAGAGTAAGGCGACATGAACACTGAACAAGATCCAGGCCGGCAGCAGCGGCTTGTGGAAACCGAAGAGCAGAACCAGAGACGCCACAACCAGCACCGCCATCAAGGCATTGGCACCGACCAGGGCCCTCTCCAATCGCTTGTTTTTGCAGCTTACTTGCATAAATCAATTTTCGACCGCCGGACTTAGGCCGATGATTGTAAGGGCAAAACCCTAGATCGCAAATCGAAAACTGCAAAATTCTTCAGGCGACATCGGCTAATCCGAGCGCGTCGCCAAACTTGGCCAACAGCGCCCGGCGGATATTCTTGTGCTCGGCCTTGACCAGCATCGGATCCTGTGAGACCAGCTCGAACGCATTTCTTCGGGCTGCGACCAGCAGATCGAAATCGTCCACGATGTTTGCAATCTTCAGATCGGGCAGGCCGTGCTGACGCGTGCTGAACATCTCCCCGGGCCCCCGCAACCTCAAATCGTGTTCGGCTATCTCAAAACCGTCATTGCTTCGGGTCATTATCTCCAGCCTGCTGGCAGCCGTCTCACTCTCGGTTTCGGCGAACAGCAGACAGTACGATTTTGCCTGCGATCTTCCGACGCGCCCCCGCAGCTGATGCAACTGCGCCAGCCCAAATCTATCGGCACCTTCTACGACCATTATCGTTGCGTTCGGAACGTCGATACCCACTTCCACAACGACAGTCGATACGAGCACGTTGATTCTGCCCCTTCGAAATTGCGAGGCGATCTGTTGTTTTCTCGCCGAAGGCATCTGCCCGTGAAGCAGTTCAACGGAGAAATCCGGAAAGACCTTCTCGGAAAGATATTTCCACCCATCTCTCGCGGCCTCGACGTCACCGGCCTGCTCGAGGGCGGTGATCCGGGGATACACAAAATACGCTTGCTTGCCCGCCTTGAGCCGTTCGCGGATGAACCCGTATGCCTTCTGTCGATGGCGGCGGTCGACCCAGCGCGTGACAACGGCGCCTCTGCCCGGTGGCGAGTGCTTGATGATAGAAACGTCCAAATCTCCGAAAGCGGTCATCGCCAGCGTTCGCGGAATGGGCGTAGCGGTCATAACAAGGCAATGCGGCGTGGCGTCTTTGCGCAACTGTGCTCGCTGGTGGACTCCGAATTTGTGCTGCTCGTCAATTACAACCAGCCCGAGATTCTGAAATTCTATGTCAGCCTGCAACAGCGCAACGGTTCCGACAACGATATCGATCGCACCGGATTTTGTTTTGTCCAGGACTTCGCTCCTGTTCTGTCCAGCCAGGCCACCCGTTATCAGTATCCTCTCAACGTTACTGTTTTTGAGATATCTTTCGATGCTCAGAAAATGCTGACCGGCCAGGATCTCCGTCGGCGCCATGATCGCCACTTGCATCTTGTTGGCGACAGCCAGCAAAGCGGCGTACAACGCCACGACCGTCTTGCCCGAGCCGACGTCACCCTGCAACAGGCGATTCATCGGCTGCGATCTGCCCATATCAGCGGAAATCTCGGCAATACATTCGTTCTGGTCCTCGGTGAGCAGAAACGGAAACCGCCTTCTTATTCTGCTGTCGATTTCGTCGGTGCACGGACACTCGGCAGCCACGGAGAAATGTTGAACTTTGTGCCGGCGAAGAGCCAGCCCCAACTGCATCAGAAACAGCTCGTCATATTTCAGTCTGCGCTTTGCCTGGGCCAGTTTCTTCTCATCGGGCGGCATGTGTATCCAGGCAAACGCCTCCTTTCGGCTGATAAGATTGGCCTGTTTGAGAAATGGCTTGTCATAGAATTCCGGCACAAGCTGATCGGCCGCCTCGCGCACACGACCGATTATCTTCTTGATCTGGCCGCTGCTCAATCCTTTACAGGCCGGATAAACTCCGCCGCTGAAATGCTCGGGCGACTTCTCATGTTCGGCCTCCAGCACGAGAAACTTCGGATTCGTCAACTGAAGCTGATGTTTGTACTGCGTCACCTTGCCCGAGACCATGATTATCTGGCCCGGTTCCAACTGATCTCGAAGAAACCCGCCGTGAAACCAGAGAATTCTGCACACACCCGTCTGGTCACTGATCAAAGCTTCGAACATAGGGTGCCTGCGATAGCTCTGATAATCGGTCGACTCGATCATGCCGATAATGGTGACTTTCTCATTGGGCTGCAGCCGCCCTATTTTCGTCGGCGCCGGCAGGAAGTTCCAGTCGCGCGGAAAATATTCCAGCAAATCCCCTACGGTCTCGACCCCCAACCGGGCGAAGGTCCTGGCCCTCGCCGGCCCGACGCCTTTGACGTACTGGACCGGTGTCGACAAATCAAACCCCGGTTGCGATCTCTCATTTACCTCTGTCATCACCGCTTCCTTGCGTCACTGCTGGAAACCGTGTTTGCCAACCAACTTGACAAACCGAACGTCACAGATGGTTTTCTCATCGAGTTCGCCCGCCTTCTTTTCGCATCTCACCAGTCGCTGCGAACCACCGTGGCCCACAGGGACCACCGCAAAGCCGGCCTCGACGAGCTGTCTGACCAACGGCATGGGAATGCGCGGCACGGCGGCGGTAACCATGATCCTGTCGAAACATCCCGACGGCGGTAATTTCGACGCCGGCCACCCGCAGCTTCCGTCGCCAACATGGAACTCGACGTTGCTGATGTCCAATTTGCGCAGAACCGCCTGCGCCGACGCGGCCAGCTCGCCGAATCTCTCTATCGTATAGACCTTCTTTGCCAGCTTGCTCAGGACGGCCGTCTGAAATCCACTGCCCGTACCTATCTCCAGAACCTCGCACTCGGGATCAACATGCAGCTCCTGAGTCATAAGCGCCACGATATACGGCTGAGAAATCGTCTGCCCCATCCCGATGGGCAGCGGACCGTCGGAGTAAGCCTGCGACCGATACGAGCCCGTCACAAATTCCTCCCGCGGAACCTCAGCCATTGCAGCCAATACGCGCCGATCGTTTATATCACGGCCGGCCAGATCCCAGTCGAGCATCCGCTGGCGGTTGCTTCGAAAGCTATCTTTCTTCTCGTGTCCGCACATGGCTGCAATAGTCTCTCTTTCGCCAGGGTTTGGCAAACCTTTTCTGATCCTTCCATTCGGTGGCATCCGATCAAAACAGAAGCTTGGCCGCTGCGGCGACCGCCAATATCTGAACAACAGTGGAAAACGCCTTTTGCGGGATTCGCTTCAGAAAGAATATGCCCGCAGCAGCCCCGACTGCAATAAATGGCAGCATCATCAGGTTTAGTTTGACTGATTCAGCCGTCATTTGGTTCAGGCTTGCCATCAGCGGCACCTTGAGCCAGTTGACGACAAAGAAAAACCACGCCGAGGTTCCTACGAACTCCATCTTCGGCAGCCGCATGGCAAGCAGGTAGATAACCATCACGGGCCCGGCGGCATTGGCCATCATGGTTGTGACGCCGGCCATAAATCCAAGTGCTATGGCAAACCACCATTTGCCCGGAACAGGCGCATCTTCGTCCTTTGTCCTGGCTCGCCAGCAGTTTATGCCCAGCATCACGAGCACAATTACTCCTATAATTTGTCTCAGCTGGTGATCGTCGAGGTGCCCCATACTGAAGTACCCTGCAATGATGCCTGCAAAGGCTGGTGGAAGCAGACGGATCACATGGCCCCAATTGGCGTTGTGTCTGTGGTAAGTGATTGCGAACACGTCCGCGAGGATCAGAATCCCGAGCAGCATTCCCGGCGACTTATCGAAGAAAAGCGCCATCAGAGGCACGGGCAGAATCCCGAGCCCGGGCACGCCGGTCTTGGCGATTCCCACCATCAGTGCACACAAAGCAACCACAATCCAACCTGCTAAGTCAATATCCAAAGCAATCCACCCCTTCTGAGAGTCCTGTAACTGTCTGCTCCGAATCCTCGGAATCCGCAATCTATCGGTTTTAAGCTTGCTTTGCAATTGACAATTGGCAAGCGATGGCTGAAAATAGTAATACACTGGTCCTGATTGAAAATTCCCGTTCTTGCGCGGGCAAGCGGTTTTACAATAACAGGTTGTGGTTTAGCTCGCGGGAATTTACTACCCTGAAGGGTATAACAGCCGCAGGCAAGGGGCAGAACAGCCAATGTTTAAAGGAGACCAAGAAATGAACACCCGAAAGCTTCTCTTTTACATGCTGGCGGCTCTCTTGGGGGGGTGCGTGCCTGTCATATCGCTTCACCCGCTTTACACCAAGGAAGACGTGGTATTCGACAAGAAGCTGCTTGGCACCTGGGTAGACGATCCGAACGAACCGGAAACCACCTGGCAATTTAAGTCCATTGACAAGCCTGAGAATGCATACAAATTGATTTTCACCGACGAGGACGGCTTGAAAGGTTCCTTTGTCGCCCATCTGGTGAAGTTGCAGGACAAGCTCTTTTTGGACGTTTACCCGAGTGACCTGCCGTGGGAGCCGCAAGATCCGAACGAGGTTGAGTGGCCCCACAACATCTACTTCTTGATACCGGCTCACGCGTTTATGAGGATAGACTCCGCAGGACCAAGGTTGAAGATGCGATTGATGTTGGAGAGCCAATTGAAAGAGCTGTTAGAGGAAGACCCGGATGCAATAGAACGGGTGGTCATCGAGGACAGACTTATCCTGACGGCATCTACGAAGAAACTTCAGGCATTCGTCCTCAAATACGCCGACAGCGATAAGGTGTTCACCGGCGAAATCGTTCTGGAGCGCAAGGATTAACAGTGGGACGTACTGACCAATATCATGAGCGATAAACTGGAATTCAGACGGTATCTTGTCGACATTGACTCTATCTCTTCATCTCAGCTCTTTACCGATTGCCTGGTAATAGGGGCCGGAATTGCCGGTCTTCGCGCCGCCCTCGAAACAGCCGAGCATCGCAATGTGATCGTTGTCTGCAAGGGCGGCGTGAAAGACTGTAACACTTTCAAGGCCCAGGGCGGGATCGCCTCTGCGATTGACGAGACAGATTCGTTCGAAGCACACACAGCCGATACGCTCAAGACCGGCTGCGGGATGTGTGACAAAGAGGTTGTCGAGCTTGTCGTTCGCCAGGGCCCGGAATTGATAGAGCAACTGCTCGGCTGGGATACCGAGTTCGATCTGTCCGGCAGCCATATCGCCACCACTCTCGAAGGCGGCCACAGCCATCCGCGTGTCGCTCACGCTCACGGCGACGAAACCGGCAGGATAATTGCCGAAGCACTGATAGAAAAAGTCAGGCAGAACTCGAAAATAAGGATTTTGGAGAACTTCTTCGCCATCGACTTGCTCACGAGCAACCGGAACAAGTGCATGGGAATCATCGGCCGCAACAGTCGGGGCGAGTCGCAGATAATCTGGGCCGCCAGAACGATCCTGGCATCCGGAGGGGCCGGCCGGCTCTATCGTGAAACTACGAACCCCGAAGTTGCGACCGGCGACGGCATTGCCATGGCGTACCGAGCCGGGGCGGTGCTGAGAGATTTGGAATTCGTACAGTTTCATCCGACGACGCTCTATATCGCCGGCGCGACAAGGGCCCTGATCACCGAGACCCTCCGAGGCGAAGGGGCCGTCCTTGTGGACAACAAAGGCCGGCAGTTCATGAAGGACTACGACGAAGCCGCCGAGCTTGCGCCGCGCGACGTCGTGAGTCGAGCGATTTTGTCCCAGATGCGAAAGACCGAGTCAACAAACGTATACCTCGATGTCAGGCACTTCGACAAGGCGTACTTCGCGAAAAGATTCCCCTTCATTAGCGAGCTTCTCGAAAGCTTCGACATTAACATCACCAAGGACCTGATACCGGTGCGGCCGAGCGCGCATTACATGATCGGCGGGGTAAAGACCGACAGTTCTGGCAGGACGACTATCGAGAATCTCTACGCCTGCGGCGAGGCAGCTTCCACGGGTCTGCACGGGGCGAACCGACTCGGCAGCAACTCGCTGCTCGAAGGATTGGTTTTCGGCAAAATGGCCGGCCAAGCCGTTTCCCAAGGCACAAAGTCGACGGCTGCTCATCTCAAGCACCCCCTGGTAAAATACCGAATCCCACATTCGGACCGCACGCGTCTGGATGCCGACGACGTGAGAAACTCGCTTCGAGCCCTGATGTGGCGAAACGTCGGCATCACCCGATCGGCTCGGCCGCTCGCCGAAGCACAAGAGATTATCCGGTTTTGGCAAAGGTACGTAATGGACAAGGTCTTCGATTCGCCCGGCGGCTGGGAATGTCAAAACATGCTTACCGTTTCCCTGCTGATTGCCGAATCGGCCCAGAAGCGCCGGGAAAGCCGGGGCGTCCACTTCAGAAGAGATTTCCCCGACACCGACGACGAGAACTTCAGTGAACATATCGAAATATCAGAGAATCCCCACAGCGGTTGAGACCTGCCGCACAAAGCGGAAAATACCACGAACTTCTGGCAAAATGGCCAACCATTCGCTACAATAGTCTTGAGCCGACCGGCCAATACTCATTTATCATTAATATTGTCATACCTGCGAAAGCAGGGACGCTAAGCATTCGAAAAGAGTGGGTCGGGCGGTCGCCGGTTCGCTTTGTGCGGGCCGGAGGAAAGTCCGAGCAGGACAGGGCAACGGTGGTGGCTAACGGCCACCCGGGGCGACCCGCGGGAAAGTGCCACAGAAAATACACAGCCGATGGTTCCGACTAGTCGGTTCACAGGCAATGGTGAAATGGTGCGGCAAGAGCGCACCGCGGCGTTGGTGACAGCGCCGGCAGGGCAAACCCCACCGCCTGCAAGACCAAGCAGCTGGTTACTCGGCCCGAGTGCGGTCGGTCTGCCTTCGGTGGATCGACTCGGCCAGCGGGTAGGTCGCTTGCCGATGAGGCAGAGCCGATTGGCAACAGTCGGTCAAGATAAATGGCCGCCGTCCGCCGTTACCGGTGGGACACAGGACTCGGCTTAAAGACCCACTCTTTTCGAATGCTTAGCGTCCCTGCTTTCGCAGGTATGACAATATTAATGATAAATGATTACTGTTCGCGCGGCGCGAAAACTCCGAAGAGGATTTTGACCGCAGCGGTGTCACCGCCGGCAACCATCCGGACCGTCCCCTTGTCGAACGTGATGTGATCGAACTCGAAACCGTCCGGCTGGCTCAGGGCCGCCACCACCGCGGGCGAGCTGTCAACTCTGCGCAGGATCATCTCGAACGTCTGATTCATAAGCAACCCGCAGACATTGAGCGTATTGTCGTTTTGCCCTGTCGCGCCGGCACCAAGCTCATTCAAGTCCTTGCGGAGGCTCTCCCGGATGTACTTGAGTACAGCGATCTGCCTTTCGCTGTCATCTGCGTATGATTTCTCGATTATCTCATTAGGCAACACCATCGCGCAATCAAACCGCAACCCCCGCCTGGACTTGCCCCGCAGAGTCGGACCCGTATCGTCGGCCACGAAGAAGTACTTGCGGATCACGTTCAGCCTGAACTCGTGGAATGCAACCATATTAAACCATATTCGCCGACCGTCTTCACTCTGCGCCGAAGAAGCAACAACACTGTCGCTCTGACTGAGCAGTTCGGCTCCCATAAAATGCGGCGCAAGCTCACCCTGCGACCTTTGAATCTTGCCAAGCACATCGAGAGTAAGGCTCGTCTTCAAGTTCGCTCCGTCGTAAGGCGAAGAGAGCATCTGTTCAAAAGAAAGGTTCTTCGCCCCGGCCTGTGAAAACCAGGCCGAGCACCCCCATGCCCACATGCTCAGTACGGCAAGGCAGCACAAGAAAACGACCGATTGGCGATTCAATATCTTCACAATCTGAGCAGAACATCGGCAAGCAGCAACCACAAATTGACCCGCCCTTGTCCGCCGCATGGGATTTTCCCTTAAATCGCGTTGAAAGTAGGATGGGCAACTCGTTTGCCCATGCTGTCAACATAATGCGACCCGAACCGCATGGGCAGGAAACCTGCCCATCCTACGTATTCGAAAGCCTATACCTCTTTCGAATCAATCCATTTCATCATCTTGCGAAGTTTCTTTCCGACAGTCTCCAACTGGCAGTCGTGGTCCTTTTCGTACAGCGCGTCGAAGTTCTTGTGTCCCGACTTGTACTCTTGAACCCATTCTTTCGCGAACTCGCCCGACGTGACCTCGGCCAGTATCTTCTTCATCTCGGCCTTGGTCTTATCGGTAATGATCCTCGGTCCACGGGTCAGATCGCCGTACTCGGCGGTATTGGATACGCTGTACCTCATGTAGTTTATTCCACCCTGATACATCAGGTCCACGATCAGCTTGACCTCGTGCATGCACTCGAAATACGCAATCTCAGGTTGATAACCCGCTTCGACCAGTGTCTCGAAACCGGCCTTGATCAAGGCCGTAAGGCCGCCGCACAGAACCACCTGCTCGCCGAAAAGGTCCGTCTCGGTCTCTTCCTTATACGTCGTCTCGATGATCCCCGCCCTGGCGCCGCCGATTCCATTGGCCCATGCCAGAGCGATCTGCTTGGCATCGCCTGTGGCGTCCTGCTCTACGGCGATAAGACAAGGCACCCCGCCGCCCTTCTCGAACTCGCTGCGAACCAGATGTCCCGGCCCCTTGGGAGCGATCATCACGACATTGATATCTTTGGGCGGCTCGATGTACTTAAAGTGAATATTGAACCCGTGGCAAAAGCCCAGCGTCTGGCCCGCCGCAAGGTTGGGCGCAATCTGATCGGCGTAGACTTTCGCCTGAATCTCATCGGGAAGTGTCACAATAATCAGCGCAGCCCCCTCACAGGCCTGCTTGATGTCGGTCGGCGACAGACCGTGCTCGACTGCGAGCTTATAATTGTCGGTCCCCTCTAATTCGGCCACTGCAACCTCTATACCGCTATCGCGCAGATTCAGGCTGTGTGCGTGGCCCTGGCTGCCGTAGCCGATAACCGCCACCTTCTTGCCCTTCAACGCGTCGATCGGAGCATCTTCTTTGTAATAAATCGTCACTGCCATAACTTTATTCTCCTTATCTGTCCTACAGAATCAATCAATCACCAAATTTCCAATCTTCGCGGTATGTTAATCCGGGACCACCCCCAAAGCAAGCAATTTATGGATGGGCCAGCCGAATTGCAGCCGCAGCCAGCCACTGCAGCTGGTGCCAACTGCGGCCAAGCTCACCCATACAACAAATCAAGGCTCATGAGCAAGCATCAGCAGCGGCGCTCTTCGTTGGCGAGACAGATTCGGGCGTTTCTTTTGAGGCCTTCGAGGCCTACACGCTTGATCGGAGAATCGCCAAACGTGGCGCCGAACATTTCGGCGTCCATATTCAGAATCTCTTTCAGGTCGAGATTCCCCCTGTCATCGTGAAACTTGAATTGCTCGTTCGTGCACGCCGGTGCGTCTTTTTGATAAGGGCAGACGAGGACGCATTCGTCACAGCCGAAGAGCCGGTCGGCTATTTTCGCAGCCAACTCCGGGCCGATCGGGCCCTTGTGCTCTATCGTCAGATAATTGACGCACCTGCGGGCGTCGAATTGCCCGTCGCCCCTCAAGGCGCCTGTGGGGCAGGCATCCATGCACTTGCGGCAGTCGGAACAATCCGCTGCGATCGGTTCATCCGGTTCCAACTTCAAGCTGGTGACAATCTCGCCCAGGAATATCTGGCAGCCGAGTTCGGGATTTATCAGCATGTGATTCCTGCCGACAAAGCCCAGCCCCGCTCGGGCGGCCAGCGCCCGCTCGGCCAGCGGCGCCGAGTCAACACAGATTTTGAATTTGAACTCGACGTCTATGAGCGATTCCAAAGAGGCGACCAGATCACGCAACCGTCTTTTGACAAATCCATGGTAATCTTCATACAGAGCGTAGTTGGCCACTTTGCCGGTCGGAGTCGCCGAGGTATGCCCCTCCAGCAGCTTCGGAGGTGTATAGTTCAGGCCGACGACAATGACCGATTGAGCCCCTTCCAATAACGTGGCCGGGCTGAGGCGCTTTTGCAGGTTGCGGCCCATGTACCCCATATCGCCTGCAAAGCCGGCTTCCAACCACCGTGCGAAGGCCTTCGCCTGCTCGGCATCGATCGGCGCCGCATCGGTGACACCTGAAAGGTCGAAACCCAGCTCGGCGGTTTTGCGCTTTATGTCTTGAGATAAACTCATGGGAACGATTATACTAAATGCCGCTGTGAGTTATAAGTTTGCAGTTGGCCACTGACAATACGGAGAATGCAAAGACATGGGACCAAACTCGAATGAATTACCCAGCCCGTTGCGGGGTATCATCCCACCGCTGGTCACGCCGCTGCTGGATCGTGACACGCTCGATGAGGCCGGCCTGGAGCGTCTTGTTGAGCACATCCTTGCAGGCGGCGTTCACGGCCTGTTTATCCTGGGCACGACAGGCGAAGCCCCAAGTCTCAGCTACCGCCTGCGTCACGATCTCATCGAGCGCGTCTGCCGGCAGGTTGCCGCCCGCGTACCGGTGCTGGTGGGAATAACCGATACGTCCTTTGTTGAGTCGACAAACATCGCCCGCAAGGCCAAAGACGCGGGGGCCCAGGCGGTCGTTCTGGCGCCGCCTTATTACTTTCCCGCCGGGCAACTGGAATTGCTCGAGTACCTCAAGCATTTGACGGCCGAACTTCCGCTGCCGG
>Ga0111165_1010_pt1 | contig 22311 bp, 19 predicted proteins | sample DeeMarSeWOR28_12_FD_80268 | JGI IMG/M metagenome (GOLD analysis project Ga0111165, IMG submission 80268) | Phycisphaerae bacterium SG8_4 | reverse complement strand
ACCAACTGTACAATTGCTGCAAACGGCGCGTTCGGCATCTCCAGCAACGCGCCGACAGTTGTCAACACGATTGTCTACCACAACGGCCCCGACACCGGTGCCCCTCAGATAGACAGCGACTCTGCAATCGTCAGCTACAGCGATGTCCAGGGCGGCTGGCCCGGCGAGGGCAATATCGACGCCGATCCCTTGTTCGTCTGGCTCGGCCACTGGAGCGGGGCGGTTGGAGGGCCTGCAGGCTCTTCTGATGGTTTCTGGGTGAGCGGCGATTACCATCTGAGGTCGCAAGCGGGCCGATGGGACCAGTTCTTTATTCAGGACTGGGTCCAGGATTGGACTACCAGCCCTTGTGTCGACGCCGGAGACCCTGATTCCGACTATTCTCCAGAACCGGCGCCGAACGGGGGGCGCACCAACATGGGTGCCTACGGCGGCACGCCTCAAGCCAGCAAATCTTTGGCTGGATAGAGGACCGGATAACCGCGATCACCGATTCTCGTCATCCTTCTCGTCCTTCATCCCTCGTCCATCGCCCATCGTTTCCAGCGCCATCCTTCGTCCATCGTCCATCGTTTCCAGCGGGCAGAGAAAAAAAGTGCGCAATTAGTGTATGAACTCGCCGCCTCGTGTATCTATATATATGAAGATCAGAGATGGCGACGATAGAAGGGCAAAATGAACCGGCTTTAGTCTGTGCCGCTCGCGACGGTGATAAGGATGCGCTGCAGGAGTTGCTGGCGCGTAACTGGGCGTGGCTGCGAGGGCTGGTTTACAGCATCATAGGTGATGCCGACGAGATCGACGATGTGTTGCAGGACGTTTGCGTCCGTGTAATCACCAAGATCGACTCGGTGCGCCAACCCGAGCGGTTTCGGCCCTGGCTGGCGGTCCTGGCCAGGCATCAGGCCCTGAGACATCGCCAAAGGCGAGCCCAAAGGCCGGGTCCGCTCAGCGGCGAACTTGCAGAGTCCGAATGTGACCAGAAGGCGGCACAGTTCTCCGAGGATCTGGAGCGGACCGAGCAGTTGGACCGAATTCTCCAGGCCGTAAGGTCGCTGCCCGAAAAGTACAGAGAGGTCTTCATGCTTCAATACAGCAGCGATCTGACCTACAGGCAGATCGCCGAGATACTCGATATACCGGTCACGACCGTTCAGATTCGCCTCGTGCGGGGCAGGGCGATGATTCGCGATCAAGTTGCCGGCAAAGAAAAGAATGAGGTGTACCCTTCAGGGTAGTAAGTTCTCGCGAGAAAAAACATAACCTGTTGTTGTAAGGGTACTACCTATGGCACAAGTTACCCGCGCAAGAGCGGGAATTTTAAGTCGGGAACACTATATTGTAGAGCCGCAGACCCGCGCAAGGACGCGAATTATCAATCAGGAGCACTGTAACATGAACATGACACAGGAAATGCTTGAGATAATGATGGGCAAGTACCTTGACGGCGAGATCGCCCCCAGTGAGCAGCGGCTGCTGGAGGCCGAGCTGGATCGAAATCCTCAGGCCAAAGAACTGCTCGGGCAGTTGCGCGAAATGCACGAGCGCTGCGGCGAGGCAGTTGCGTCTGAGCTCCTGGGCCGGGGCCGGATGCCCCAAGAGACATTCGAGCGAGCATGGCAGAGGCAGTCGAAGCAGCCTCTTCGCTCGATAACGAAGATGCGAACTCACGTGCGTTTTGCAGCGGGGCTTGCAGCCGGACTCGTGATGGGCCTGGCGTTGCACTTTGTTCTGCCTATTGTCTCGACGCCCGGTGGTGACTCGGTCGCCCCGCGCATGGTGGCCCGAGATACCGAGAACGCTATTGACGGTGAGACACAGGCATTCGAGAGGCTTGCCGCTGATCCGGCGGGCGAGATGATTCTTAACGTCGACTGGTACAACTTTACCGACAGGCAGGGCAACAAATGGCTCGTCGAGGGCCTCAGGGAGAACGTAGTCAGACCGGCCGTATACTACGACGGCCTGTAAAGCGAAAATGAACTGTAATTTAGAAAGGGGAAAACCATGAAGAGTACAATCACTGCACTAGTGGCTTTGGTCGTAGTGTTCTCGGCCGGCAGTGCAACCTATGCCCAATCCCAACCGACCGATGAACGTCCGTTCATGGGTGTGCTGATTGATCCGGCTCCTTTGCCGGGCCTGCTGAGCAAGCACCTGGGCCTTCCGATCGGCCAGGGGCTTCGGATTCAGAACGTTCAAAAGGACAGCCCCGCCGACAAGGCCGGCCTCGAACGCGACGACCTGATCATCGGCTTTCAAGGCGAGGATGTCCACGACTATGAACGCCTGGTCGCCGCGATTCGCCAGGCAGGCTCGGGGGCAGAGGTTTCGATTCAGATTATCCACCTGGGAGTCCGCAAGACAGTCAACTTGACGTTGAAGTCGTTCGAGGGCGATCCGGATTGGAAATATCCTAGCGAGCCGCAGGCTGTCCAGTCCTGGCGCCCGGGCAGGTTCTTTCGACTCGAGCCCGGGGACGAAGACTGGAAAGAGATTTTCAAAGACGGCGTTGACCCGGACATTGACATCGATGTCAAGAGGTTCTTCAACGAGGTGCACTCCTATCACCACTCTAACGGTGAGGACTACACCGTCACGATCACAGGCAATCCTAACGACGAAGACTCGACTATAACCGTGCGCATAGGTGATGACAAGTACACCACTACGGTCAAAGAGATCGACAAGCTGCCGAAGGAATATCGCCAGGCAGCCACCGATGCCCTTGAGAGTGCCCGCAAGAACTCAAAGATGAGTAGGGACTCCGGCGACAGATTTGAGGTACTTCCCTGGCGGACTGTGCCGAACTGGAAAGGCTACTTCGACAAGCTGCATCCGCGCAACTATGCCCCTGTGCCGTTCGATCGGGGCGAAGAGATGTTTGACAAGATACAGCAGCAGATGCAGGAGATGCGCAAGCGCCTGGAAGAGCTGGAGAAGCGCCACGGGGACATATTGGATCGCTTCTCGCCTAGGCGGGACGAGAAGAAGTCGGATCAGAAGGAAGAATCCGTCGACCCCGCCGACGAGGACGGCCCGAGAGGCTGACGTTCGGGCGCACCGCTTGTGTTCAGGTGCGATTGGCGAACATCTTCTTGTCTCGCAGGATATGATGATAGTGTTGTGCGAACCGGTGGGCCTCGTCCCGGACGTACTGCAGCAGCCTCAGGGCGGGTGAGCGAGCCGGCAGCTTCAAAGGCTCGCTCCTATCCTCAAGGTAAATGTCCTCATGCTTCTTGGCGATGGAGGCAATCCTTACGGGGGGGGCCTCCATCGCCTTCAAAGCCTTCTCAGCCGCTCTCAAATGCCCCAGTCCGCCGTCAATAAGGACCAGATCGGGCCACAACTCCTCGCCGCGCAGGGCGTACTTGTACCTGCGATTGACCACCTCGGCGATCATCGCATAGTCGTCGATGCCTTTGACGGTCTTTATCCTGAATCTGCGGTAGCCACTCCTGAAAGGTTTGCCGTCGATGAATTTGACCAATGAGCCGACTGCCTCGGCGCCGGAGATGTTGGCGATGTCGATACCCTCGATGATCCGGACGGGCTCGGTTGCCCCGATCAGTTCTCTCAGTTGCACGAGAGCTTCGGTTGGATCGGCGGCAAAGACCTCCGGCTGAACGTGCTCTTCGGGTGAGCCCCGGCGGTCGAGTCTCTCAATCAGTCGGATGCGGTCGCGAAACATCGCCGCTTTCTCGTATTCCAGCGCCGCAGACGCCTCAGCCATCTGCCTTTTCAATTGGCGAAGGATCGTCGAACGCTTGGAGAGCAGGAATCTAAGGAGGTCCGTGATGATCTTCCTGTATTGCCGCCTTTCGATTTTGGCCCCGCATGGGGCGGTGCATTGTTTGATGCTGTAGAGAAGACATGGCCGGAAGAACTTGCGCTTACGGTCGTCCTCTTTGATCTCGAGCTTGCACGTCCTGAACTTGAATATCTTCTGCAGCACCACCAGGACGTTCCGCAGGTCCCTCGCACCGGTAAAGGGTCCGAACAACCTGCTGCCCTGTGCTCGTGGTTTCCTGGTAATGTAGACGCCCGGAAAGTCCTCGCCGGTCGTGATTTCGAGATAAGGAAACGTCTTGTTGTCCACAAGGTCTGTGTTATAGGGCGGACGAATGTCCTTAATCAAACGTGCCTCGGTGAGCACAGCGTCGACCTCATTGGGAGTCTCCAGAAAATCGACACTTTCTACTTTGTTTATCATCTCGACGATTTTCGGCCCGCGTGACGCAATCAGGTCACTGCCGGGTTGAAAGTAGCTGGCCGTTCTCGTGCGAAGATTGTTTGCCTTGCCTATATAGAGAACTTTGTCCGCCGAGTCCTTCATGAAATATAATCCGGGTCCGGTCGGAAAGCTCTTGATCCTCTCGCGAATTGTCTCGGTTCTGCAATTCTTTCCGGCTGTCATAGTCTTTATATTAGCATCATTGTTAAATTATCTGAAACAGATTGCCTCATCGAATTTTTTTTTTCTCCATAGATTCAGTAGCTACAAGGGTTAAGAAAAGAACGAGGAAAAATGCACTAAAAAAATCATATTTTCGCCTTTACACATTATCGAATCTTCATTAGTCTGCCGATAGTTATTTCATGAGCTTTACCACTATATCTGGCTCAGCTCCCGATCGTTTTCTATATATTGTGGTCTTATTTTCTTTGCGTAGACGCATGGAGGCGTACAAATGGCTCTTGAGTTCGACATTGAGAACCCTTTCGGCAGCGACCAAAAGCAAAGGCAAGAACCTGTGAAAGCCTCCGGATCTACGGGTTTGAAGATAGAACAATTCTTTTCGACAGCCGGCGTGCACCCCTTCGAACAGCTTGGATGGGAAAGGCGTTCGGCCAAGATCGCCGGCGATGACGGCCAGGTAATCTTCGAGCAGGACGACATCGAGGTTCCAACGTCCTGGAGTCAGCTGGCCACGAAAGTTGTAGCCAGCAAGTACTTCTACGGCGACAACGAGTCCGGCCAGCGAGAGAATTCGGTCAAGCAGCTTGTCCACCGCGTCTGCAAGACAATCGCCCAGAGGGGCAGGAAAGACGGCTACTTCGCCAGCGGCGAAGACGCCGAGAATTTCTACAATGAATTGACCTGGCTTTGCGTCAATCAATACGGTGCGTTCAATTCGCCCGTCTGGTTCAACGTAGGTCTGCTGGATGTCTATAATGTTGCCGGCGGAAGGCACAACTTCTATTGGGACCCCGAGCGCAGGCAAGCGATTGCCTGTGAAAACGGCTATGAGTATCCGCAGGCCTCTGCCTGTTTCATCCAGTCGGTCGAGGATTCGATGAAGGACATAATGCGCCTGGCGACAAGCGAAGCGATGCTCTTCAAGCACGGCTCCGGAACCGGAACCGATCTGTCAACACTCAGAAGCAGCAAGGAGAAGCTCTCCGGCGGAGGCAGGCCGTCGGGGCCGCTGAGTTTCATGAGGGTCTACGACCAGATAGCGGCGGTGATCAAATCGGGAGGCAAGACCCGCCGGGCGGCGAAAATGCAATCGCTGAAGGTTACCCATCCGGACATCAGGGAGTTTATCACCTGCAAGACCGAGGAAGAAAAGAAGGCCTGGGCGCTTATCGAGGCCGGCTATGACGGCGACTACAACAACGAGGCCTACAACAGCGTCATGTTCCAGAATTCCAATCTTTCCGTACGCGTGACGGATGAGTTTATGCAGGCTGTGGAAAAGGATGCCATGTGGGAAACCCACGCCGTGACGACAGGGGAGAAGGTGGGTGAGCATTCGGCGCGTGAATTGATGGATCTGATCGCAGAGGGAACCAGGATCTGCGGCGATCCGGGCGTTCAGTATCACAGCACCGTCAATCGCTGGCATACCTGTCCCAACTCCGGGCCTATCAATGCTTCGAACCCGTGCAGCGAGTATATGTTCATCGATGACTCGGCCTGCAATCTGGCGTCGCTGAACCTCATGAAATTCCGCAAAGACGACGGCTCGTTTGACGTCGAAGGCCTCAAAAGGGCTGTCCGCATATTCATCATCGCCCAGGAGATACTGGTCGATAACGGCAGCTACCCGGACGAGGCGGTTGCTGTCAACAGTCATATGTTCCGCCCGCTCGGCCTGGGCTTTGCCAATCTCGGCTCTCTTATGATGAGCCTGGCGCTTCCGTATGATTCCGACCAGGCCCGGGCGATCGCCGGAGCTATCAGTGCTATTATGACCGGTAGTGCGTATGCGGTCAGTGCCGAGCTGGCTTCAGTGAAGGGGCCTTTTGAACAGTTCCAGAAGAATGCCGACGCGATGCTCAAGGTCATCAACATGCACCGCCAGCATGCCTGCGATCTTCCGGAGTCTCATTGCCCTGACTATTTGCGCGATGCCGCCAAGGATGTTTGGGACCAGGCTCTCGACGCCGGAACGAAAGTGGGACTGCGTAACGCTCAGACTAGTGTTCTGGCGCCCACGGGGACCATCGGCTTTATGATGGATTGTGATACGACCGGTATCGAGCCTGACATCGCATTGGTAAAGTACAAGCTGCTGGCCGGCGGCGGGATGCTCAAGCTGGTCAACAAGACCGTCCCGATGGCTCTCGAAAGGCTCGGCTACAGCGCCGACGACATCAGGACCATCTGCGACTATATCGACGAGCACGAGACCATAGAAGGTGCCGACAGGTTCGATCCGGACCATCTGGCGGTTTTCGATTGTGCATTCAAGCCTCGTAACGGCAGAAGGTTTATCAAGTACACGGCGCATCTGAGAATGATGGCGGCGGTCCAGCCGTTTATTTCCGGGGCTATAAGCAAAACGATAAACATGCCCAAGGAGAGCACGACCGAAGACATCGCCGCCGCCTACATGGAAGGCTGGAAGCTCGGACTCAAAGCAGTTGCGATTTATCGCGACGGCTCAAAGAGACTTCAGCCGGTCTCGACGAAAAAACACGAGGATGCGAAGGCCAAGGTGCCTGCTCCGGCAAAGCCCTTTAGACGCCGGCTGCCGGACACGCGCCAGAGCATAACACACAAGTTTTCTGTAATAGGACATGAGGGTTACCTGACGGTGGGGCTATACGAGGATGGGCAGCCTGGTGAGTTGTTTATCACCATGGCCAAGGAGGGCAGCACCGTCGGGGGCCTCATGGATGTTATCGGCACGTGCACGTCAATGGCGTTGCAGTATGGCGTGCCTCTTATCACCCTGGTGGACAAATTCCGGCACGCCCGATTCGAGCCGTCAGGCATGACGTCGAACAGAGATATTCCGTTCGCCAAGAGCCTGATCGACTATATTTTCTGCTGGATGGGTTGTCAGTTTATCCCGGGCTATGCCGAGGACAACACGCCCGACAGAGGTCCTGCGGCCGGAACGGGGGACAACAAGAATACGACGACCGCCAAAACACTCGTCGAAAAGACCAAGGATTTGGCTCAGAAGATCGCCGAGGCGAAGGTGTTGAAGCGAGAGAACAAGAAGTCGCCGGTCGCCGAGCAAAACATCAAGCAGGAGACTGCCGAGTCGAAACACCGATTTACCGAACTGGCCAATAGAATTGGTGCCCTTGTGGGTGCGTCGGTCACCCACTCGGACGGATCACAGGCCGAGGCCAAGATCATGGAGCAGTTCAACAGCCAGTTCGCACACTTTCCAACCGACGCCCCCGCGTGCGATATTTGCGGCTCAATCACCGTCCGCAACGGAACATGCTACAAATGCTTCAATTGCGGCAACTCCATGGGATGCTCTTAGCGATTCACTATTGACTATTTTCTATTGACTGTTGGGGGAGAGGTTTTCCAGGATGGGCTGATGTGCCTGCTAGGTTTGAATAGGCCGGTCCGATTCCGCGCAAAATCTTGATTTTTTGCTGCAAAATTGTTTGACACACATCGCTAATCTGCTAAAATACGCGTTTTTTGGTAGTACGATGAGAGTATATCTATGAAAAGCTTCATGGCTAAAAATGATCAGGTCGAGCAGAAGTGGGTGCTCGTGGACGCCGAAGGGGCTGTTCTTGGCCGGATGGCGGCGAAGATTGCCCCCATGCTCATGGGTAAGACCAAGCCCACATATACGCCGCATGTCGACACTGGCGACTACGTGATCGTGGTCAATGCCGACAAGGTAAGGGTCACCGGCAAGAAGGCTCAGTCGAAGGAGTACGACTATTACACGCATCATCCCGGCGGGCACAAGTACGTCAGTTTTGCCGACATGATGGCCAAAGAACCTGAGAAGGTGATTCAGATGGCCGTAAGGCGAATGCTGCCCAAGAACAAGCTCGGCAGGAAGATGTTGAAGAAGTTGAAGGTTTACCGCGGACCTGAGCATGAGCAGCAGGCCCAGAGACCGGAGAAGATTGAACTCTTTTAGATTTGAGATAGCGAACTATGGCAGAGACCAAGGTTGAAAACCCTGATATTCAAGTGACCGACAAGGCGCCCGAAGCTGAGATTGACTCTCAACTCAAGGCAGCGCCCAAGCCACAAAGTGAGTCCAAGGGCGGCTACTGGTGGGGAACCGGCAGAAGGAAGAGCTCGGTGGCCCGCGTGAGGATCAAACCGGGCAGCGGAAAATTGGTGGTCAACAAGAAGGAACTCAACGATTACTTCAAGAGGGCGCAGGACCAGAACGCGGTTAAGGCTCCTCTCAAGGCGGTTCAGGCCGAGAAGATTTTCGACGTCTTTATCAACGTTAAGGGCGGCGGGACTACGGGCCAATCCGGCGCGTCGCTGCTGGGAATCGCCCGGGCGTTGAAGCGATATGACGAGAGCTTCCTGCCGGCTCTGAGGGACGGCGGGCATCTTACCCGCGATCCACGGATGGTCGAGAGAAAGAAACCCGGCCAGAGAGGCGCAAGGAGAAGGTTCCAGTTCTCGAAGCGTTGATTTGCCGATTCACTTTTGGATCTAGCATGGTGCTCCCGGCTGAAGATTTCCGTTCTTGCGCGGGTAACTTGTGCCATAGGTAGCGGCCTTAAAGTAACAAGCTATGGTTTTGCTCGCGAGAATTTACTACCCTGAAGGGTATACAACAGCCGCCGAGAGACTTTTCTCAGCGGCTATTTTCGTAAGGTTATGGGCTTTGCAGAAGCTCGGTATATTACTCCTGATTGAGAATTCGGGTTCTTGCGCGGGCAAGTGGCTTTACAATAACAGGTTATGGTTTTGCTCGCGGGAATTTACCACCCTGAAGGGTATAATCAGTGGGAGGCACACGGTATGATACGGGCGGCGATAATAGGGGCCAGCGGATATACGGGCGCCGAATCGATAAAGATACTCCTGGGCCATAGCGAGGCCGAGCTTACCTATCTGACCGCTCTGGCCGCCGAATGCGGGGCCGTGGCGGATGTCTTCCCCCAGTTCAAGGGTCGGTGTGATCTGGAAATCGAGCCTTTGGACCTCGACAAGCTGGCGCAGACGGCTGACGTTGCCCTCTGCTGTTTGCCTCACAAGGTGTCTATGGGCTTTATCCCCAAGCTGCTGGACGCCGGGCTCAAGGTGATTGATTTTAGCGCAGACTACCGGCTCAAGGATGTGTCTGTCTACGAGAAGTTCTACGGTGTTGAGCATACCGACCACGCCAACCTGGCCCATGCGGCATTCGGCTTGCCTGAACTTTTCCGCGAGGAAGTAAGGGGTGCCGATCTGGTTGCCAATCCAGGCTGTTTCCCCACAGGTGCGTCATTGGCGATAGCGCCATTGCTCAGAGAGGGGCTCGTCAAGACCGATTCGATCATCGTAAATTCGGTGACGGGCGCATCGGGTGCGGGTAAGAACCCTTCGAACAGGTTTCATTTTCCTAACATGAATGAGAATGTCGTTCCCTATGGGATCGGCGTACATCGTCACATGCCGGAGATCGAACAGATAGCCAGCGAGGTTGCCGGATCACAGGTGGGGGTACTTTTTCAGCCTCACGTGGGACCTTTCGATCGGGGGATTCTATCGACAGTCTATTCCGAGCCTGTCAAAGCAGTCGGTGCCGAGCAATTGGCTCAACTCTATGGCGATTTCTATGATGCCGAACCCTTCGTGCAGATATGCGCCGACGCCCCCGGTGTGAAGGACGTCGTCGGGACGAATTATTGCCACATCTTCGTGACTTCTGTCAAGGGCCGGATCATCAGCTTCTCGGCTATCGACAACATAGTAAAAGGCGCTTCGGGCCAGGCGATCCAGAACATGAATATCGCCTTCGGGCTGCAGGAAACCCTGGGGCTTATCTGACATAGCGTCGTCTACCATATGGGGGCAAGGGCAGCAAAGTGGCTCGGGCGAGCAATCGTCAGGGCCAGAGGATTGACCACCACAGAAACTGGGGGGCCAACTCAATGGGAAATGACAAGCTTCTGAAGGCCGACCGCATCCTACGTTGGATACATTTGTATACGGGTTTGTTTCTGCTGCCATGGATGCTGGTCTATGGCGCGAGCGCCTTTTGCCTCAATCACAACCAGTGGTTTATCAAGAAGCTGAACATAACACCGATACGTTGGCAGACCGAGCGTGAAGTAGATTTCCGCCCTGACGATAAGTTCCCCCGCGAGCCTGCAGACCAGGCCGGCGCGATCGTCAAGTTCCTGGATCTGGACGGCCCTCACCGCGTCCTGGGCAAGCCCAACGACAGTCAGATGATTATCAATCGTATCTGTGCGACGGGAAACTATCGCATTACCTGGCGCAAAGCTAGCTCGCTGCTTGTTGTCGAGAAGCAGAAATCCTTCTCCTTCTACAGACTCATCCATTTCCTGCATTTTCGTGGTGGATATGGTCAACCGTATTTCGCCCACATTGCGTGGGCCGTGATCGTCGACGCGGTTGCGGTCTCGGTGTGGCTGTGGGTCATCTCCGGAGTCTACCTCTGGTGGCGCAGGAGCCGCAGGCGGCTGATCGGATTCTTGTCTCTGGTGGCCGGTGTGCTTTCGTTCGCAGGACTTGTGGTTCTGTTCTGCATGTAAGGCGATTGCCGACAAGCGCCTGTTTTTGCTTGACGTGGCACGACTTATGCAATTTCTGCCGCATGGCCTTACTAGAGTTTTCTGTAGTAGCCACGTCGCCCAATTGGTACAATCAGCCGCCACCGACAAGTTGAGACAGGTCCGTGGAGTTGCGTAACGACCGAAACGTACACTTAAGCGATGGATACAGAGCGCCTATGAGCAAGCACTTACTCACTCTATTCGTATTGATCTCCGGATTAGTGGTGCTGTCAACGTGCAGTGAGCAAGGTGATCGAGTAATCCGGGAAGAGGTGCGTTCGTTCGTCGAAGTAGTAGAACACGGCAGATCAGAACTCTTCGCAGTGCCGTTTGACCGTTACAAGACCGAGATGAAAGGACTTCCTATCGGAGTATTTGACTCTGGCATCGGAGGGCTCACGGTGCTTGCGGCCATTCTTGAACTGGATGCCTTCGACAATGTCACTGGCGAGAGCGGGCCGGATGGCCAACCCGACTTCGAGCACGAGCGGTTCGTCTATCTTGGCGATCAGGCAAACATGCCTTACGGCAACTACCCCTCCGAGCAGAAGACGGACTTGCTGGAGGAGCTGATCCTCAAAGACGTCGTGTTTCTGCTCGGCGAGCGTTACTGGCCTTCTGCAACCGCACAAATGCCGCGGCATGATAAGCCGCCGGTCAAAGCAATCGTCATCGCCTGTAACACGGCTACGGCGTATGGGCTCGATGCCGTCAGTGAAGCGCTGAAGCAGTGGCAACTGCCGGTTCAGGTCGTCGGTATTGTCGACGCCGGCGCCGCCGGCGCCGTTCGAGCTATCACCGAGCGGGGCAACAAAGGAGCTGTAGCCGTGCTCGCCACAGTCGGCACCTGCAAGAGCGAGGGCTATTCCCGTGCGATCGCACAGCACGCCGGCCAGGCAGGCATCAGGCCGCCAACGGTCATTCAGCAAGGCTGCCTCGGCCTCGCCGGTGCTATCGAGAATGATCCATCCTACGTCAGCGCGGCAAAAGCGGCTCAGGCCGTGGACTACCGCGGCCCTGCAGTGGGCAGCCAGTTGGCCCCGGTCGATCCTGATCTTTTTGCGCAATATGATTTTGAGGCCGAAGGGCTTTTGGGAGATATCGGCCTGCCTTCTACCTGGCGGCTCAACTCTGTTGAGAACTACATTCGCTATCATACTGCGACTCTTCTGGAGCGGCACCGACTGAGCGACAACTCAGAGCCCATCAGCGTTTTTGTCCTGGGCTGTACGCACTTTCCGTACTATACCGAGACAATCGCCGAATCGTTGGAGCGACTGCGCGATTTTAGCCGGCCCAATGGCGACGAGCCCTACAAGAATCTTATTATGGAACAACCTTCCTTCATCGATCCTGCCGAGCTGACTGCAAGGCAGCTCTACGAGACTCTCTCCGGATCAGGACTTCTCATTTACAAACGCGACAGATCAGTCATTTCCGTGGATGAATTCTACATTTCAGTGCCCAACGCCTCGTCAGCGGATGCTAGGCTCACCGACGGCGGTGGATTCACCTACGAATACAAGTACGGCCGCGCGGCCGGCAACTTTGAGTTGGAGTACGTTAAACGTGTGCCCATGAGCAGCGTGAATCTCTCACCTGCCGTTCGCGAGAGAATCAGGACAAGCATGCCGGTCGTCTGGAACCGACTCGTAACGTTCAGCCAGAGAGGTCCCCGAACCGGCGATCTGCCGGACTCGTCGCGAATAGCCCCCACTGGCGTCAACTAGGTACCGACCTACAGGCGGGGTCAAGATCGGGATTGTTGACTTGTCGAGACTTTTCTTCGCCTTGCAGCCAAAAGATGAACGGGCACAAATCACCGGCATTTGACGCTTTGGAGCACCTTTGCTAAGATCAGAGGCGGTTTTTTTTTGTCTTGTTTGGAACGATTTGGCTGTTTGAAACGTTTAGAAGGTAGTCGAGAAGCAAATATTGGACAGTGCTGAAACATTCGAAAAGGCTGCTCTTGGCCATCTCGACGCTGTATACAGGGCGGCTGTAGCTCTATGCGGTGGGCGTCAGGAGGCAGATGATCTGGTGCAAGAGACGTACTTGAGGGCCTTTGAACGTTTCGAGTCGTTCAGACCGGGCACGAACTGTAAGGCATGGCTCCTTCGGATAATGCGTAACATTTGGATCGATCGGCTAAGAAGAAAGAAGATCGCCGGCAACGAGCTGCCGCTTGCCGAACAGGCCGTTGCTGAGGAGGGTCGAGATAAAGAGACGGTATGGTCGAATGCAGAAGACTTGATTGAGAACTTTTCGGATGAGCAGGTTATCAAGGCACTGAGTGAGCTGCAGGAAGACCAGCGGTTGACACTGTTTTTGATCGATGTTGAACAATTGAGCCAGGAGGATGTGGCCCGGATTACGGGCGTCGCGACCGGCACCGTCAAAAGCCGTACCAGCCGCGGGCGTGCCGCGTTGAAAGAAAGATTAGCCTCTTACGCCAGGAAGATGGGACTGGCGGGGCACTGAGATATGAACCATATAACTGATGAACGATTTGAAGATATCTTGCAGGGCGAAGAGACCGATCTGGCGCATTTGAGACAATGCCAGGACTGCAGAGACCGTCTCGCTGAGAAGAAGGCAATTGCCGAAAGGTTGCGTTCGGCCTTTGGCTCTATGCATGCCAGTCCGGAGCTTGCTGACCGGATTTCTCAGACGCTCAATGCAGCGACTGCTGCTGTGACGAGTGACAGACCAGTGAAACGTGTTTCACTCAGTTCTCATCGCCGGCAACTCTGGCCGGCATTCGCCGCGGCAGCGGCGATACTGATTGTGCTGGTGCCTCTGAGCGTGTATTTTAACACGTCATCTACGGCGAAGGCCGCACAAGCCGAATTGGTGGGAATCCATCAGGAGAATCTCAGACCCGATCGTGAGTTCTTCAGCGACGCCGAGCCGGAGAAACTGGCAGAGTACCTCAAGAGTGAACTGGGCTTTAGCCCCGCCTTTCCATGTACCGGCCAGGGAATGGCAATCCGCGGCTGCTGTGTGGCCCATTTCAGAGAGCGGATAGTGGGCAGCTATGTGGTGGATACGCCACAGGGAGTAATCTCCATCATAGTCGTGACCGATAGGCCAAAGTCTCTTGGTATGAGCCGAATGTCCGAAAGAACAAGATCCGGACAGACCTGCTGGAAGGCCTCATTTGCTCGTTGCAGCATGGTCACAGTTCGTCTCGGCGACTACTCCTACTGTGCCGTCGGGGAAATCTCACACAAATATCTGCTGGAACTCATCAGCCGGCTTCTATCCTGACAGCCGGCAATCAGAACGCAGATTGGGCCGGCTAGCATGCTCTCACCGCCGAAAACGCTGACCTTGCAGGGCTTTTTGCCGTTTTGCGGAGGGAGCGAGGAGGGGTGCAAGAATGGATTTTGCGAATTTTTTGGCCAAATCGGCGGTATGATGTTGACCTGGGTCGGCAAATAGCGTACTATATCGCGTTTACGAATTCTTTTAAGGGAAGTAGCTAAATGCCTAAACAGAAGACCCACAAGGGGCTGACAAAGAGAGTCAAGATTACCGCTTCCGGCAAGATCAAGCGCGGTCGCACCGGGGCCGGGCATCTTATGAGCAGCAAGAACGCCAAGAGGCGAAGGCGAGTCAGCAGCTCGACCATGATGAACAGCACGACAACCAGGACGACCAAAATCGCAATGTGCAAATAGACACCCTGAAGCAGGAACAAGTAATCATTAGAAGATAGTCAATAATCATTTGACTGAGCTTGCTTCTCGGCTTGGGAACATGCCCATTCCGCTGCCGCCAGCAAGCCTGAAGAACCGAAGATATTTTCAAGGAAAGCGGGTCAGTAAAGATGCCAAGAGTAAGAAAAGGCGCTGCACGGCGCCAGGCGAAGAAACGAGTCCTCAAAGCAGTCAAGGGCCATCGCGGTTCGGCGGGTCGGCTATACCGGCTGGCCAAGGAGGCCACCGTGCGAGCGGATGTCAACGCCCGAATCGGCCGCAAACTCAAGAAACGCGATTTCAGAGGCCTGTGGATTACCCGACTAAGCGCTGCGTGCCGGCAGCGGGGCGTCAGATACAGCCAGTTCATCGACGGCTTGAAGAAGGCCAACATCGCCCTCAATCGAAAGATGCTGAGCGAGATTGCCATCGCCGATCCTAAGGGCTTCGACGCCATCGTTGAGGCCATCAAGGCCGCGGCAGAATCGTAGATCGTAATCCGCCCCGGTGTTGCCGGCGACGACATATATGGTGTTCCCTATTGAAAATTCCCGTGCTTGCGCGGGTAACTTGTGGCATAGGTAGTGGGTTCACAATACAGTGTTCTCGACATAGAATTCCCGCTCTTGCGCGGGTAACTTGTACCATAGGTAGTGGACTTACAATAACAGGTTATGGTTTTGCCCGCGGGAATTTACTACCCTGAAGGGTACGATATACGGCACACGAGATAATGCTTGAGCAATTTGAAAAAACCGGCAGCGATGCCCTTGCTGAATTGCAGAAAGTCACCGACCTTGCCGCGCTGGAGGATTTCCGGATAAAGTACCTGTCTCGCAAGGGGCAGATCACTCAGTTGCTCAGCCAGATAGGCAAGCTGCCGCGCGAGCAGAAGCCCCAGGCGGGCCAGCTTGCCAACAGGATCAAGAACGATGTCACCAGGGCGTTCGAGCAGTTGAAGAGCGATCTGGAGGCGAGACAGCAAGAGCCAAAGGAGCTGGTAGATGTCACTCTGCCCGGCGTGCCTGTCAACATCGGCAAGCCGCATGTTATTACGCAGACCTTGAATGAGCTGCTGGAGATATTCGGCCGGATGGGATTCGGCGTGGCGTATGGCCCTGAGGTCGAGGACGAGTGGCACAATTTCATCGCGCTGAACATCGGACCCGAGCACCCGGCGCGGGACCCTTCGGACAATTTCTATATCGACGACAACACGTTGCTGCGGAGCCAGACGTCCACGATACAGATTCGCGTTATGGAGCGCACCAAGCCGCCCATTCGAATTGTCGCACCGGGTCGGGTATATCGACCGGACACCGTCGATGCGACGCACATGTACATGTTCCACCAGCTCGAGGCACTGGTTGTCGACGAGGGTGTCAGCATGGTGGATATGAAGACCGCTATCGAACAGTTCATCCATGCCTTTTTCGGTCCCGAGACGCAGTGGCGCTTCCGCCCGAGCTTCTTTCCCTTTACCGAGCCGAGTGCCGAAGTTGACCTGCTCATGAAGGATAAAACCGGCGAAGAAAACTGGGTAGAGATGGGCGGCTGCGGCATGGTCGACCCGAACGTTTTTGACGCGGTGGGAATTGACAGCGAGAAATACACCGGCTGGGCATTCGGATTCGGCATCGAACGGCTGGCCATGCGCAAGTACGGCATAACCGATATCCGCCTGCTCTTTGAGAACGACCTGCGCTTCCTCGACCAGTTTTGAGGTAATAAAGAGCTGGATCCGCAAGGATAGTGTTCCATGATAACAAACGAAGAAATCCTTCGGACTCTTGCCAAAGACAAATCCGAGCTACAGAAGCAATTCAAGGTTCGCAAGATGGCATTGTCCGGATCTTATGCAAGAGGAGAGCAGAGGGTTGACAGCTATGTGGATATACTCGTCGATGTTGACCCGCAGATAGGTCTGGAGTTCGTGACGTTGGCGCGGAGAATAGAGGCACTGCTTGGAATCAATGTTGACCTTGTCTCAAGCAGGGCGGTCTCGTCGAAGGCGATGAAATTCATCGAGTCGGAACTAATTGATGTCTAAAAGACCCACAGATCTATTGCTATAAGAATCAATTGGCGTTCGACTTCGGAATCGAGCGGCTGGCCATGATAGAGTACGGCACAACTGACAGCCGCCTGCTCTTTGAGAACAACCTGCGCGTCCTGAGCCAAATTTAGACTCTCTGCCGTTGAGCCGGCTGTTTTTGTGGAGACCCGCGGTGGGGGGGACGAGTCATCGCCCTTGTCCTTGAAGTTCGCAGTTGGATATGATGATTGAAATTACCAGTGACATGTACATTTCCCGGGACGAGCTTGTCTTCAAGGCCTCGCGTAGCAGCGGGCCCGGCGGCCAGAATGTCAACAAGGTCAACACGCGTGTGACTCTGTTCTTTGATGTGATCAACTGTGAACGTATTTCCGAGGCCCAGAAGCGACGAATACTCACCCGACTTGCAACGCGGACCGACAAGAACGGCGTAGTCAGGGTCGTCTCGCAGAAATACCGGACGCAGAAGGCAAATCGCGAGGCCGCCGTCGAGCGATTGCAGGGATTATTAGCAGATGCGATGAAGCCCCTGCCCGTGCGGAAGAAGACCAAGGTTTCGTACGCGGCCAAACAGAGGCGGCTTGAGGAAAAGCGCCGGAGAAGTCTGCTAAAGCAGCAGAGAGCCAGGAGAAACATGGGTGAGGGTTTTGCCGATTAGAGTTGGCCGGACGAGGCGGATATCTCAGCGTCTCCAGCGTATCCAGCGTCTTGGGCGTCTTCGGCGTTTTCCGAGTCTTCCGCCGCGGGTCGTCAAGAATACCACGATCGCGGTAACGATCACTACTACCAGGACTTCTTTTGGGCTCATCAACACGGCCAGCATTGCGATTTAAGTCTCCCTGTTCGTCAAACCTCCGTCCGGCGGAGTTCGTTCAAATGTCTCGGTCAGCTGGGATTCTGGCAATTATTCCACACAAAAGCAAGCGAATACTCCGCCGCGGTGACCGTTTTCATTGATTAGCCTGATATGGTGCTCACGATTGAAATCTCGCGTTTTTGCGCGGGTGAGCGGCTTTGCAATACACTGTTCCCGACCTAAAATCCCCGTCCTTGCGCGGGCAAGTCACCTCACAATAACAGGTTATCGTTTTGCTCGCGAGAATTTACTACCCTAAAGGGTATGCTCGCGGGAATTTACTACCCTGAAGGGTATAAATCTGGCACAAAGAGACGATTTTTATTAGATTAAAGTTAGTTCTGTGACGTCATATTAGTGGCGATGGCTGACGCTGTCGCTGATTAGGCTGGATTTAGATGCTGGATGAGAAGCGTCTGGTGCGGGAACTCAAGCGCGGCAGTAAGCAAGCCCTGCGTCAGATTTATATGGAGTACAAGGACAACCTGCTGACAATAGCGACCGCTCTATTGCACGATAATAATGCGGCCGAGGATGTTCTGCACGATGTGTTTGTCTCTTTCGCCGGTACCGTCGGGCGTCTTCGGCTTCGCGGCAGTCTGAGGAGCTACTTGACCACCAGCGTTGTCAACCGCGTCAGAGACAGCTATCGCAAGAAGACGCACCACATGGTGGAACTCGACGAGGCCCGGCAGGTGGCGGGCGATTCGGGTGATCCTGAGAGGTCGGCCATTTTCGATGAGAAGTCGGGGCAGTTGGCCGATGCCCTGGCCCAGCTTCCGATAGAGCAACGAGAGACAATCGTCCTGCACTTGAACGGCAGGATGAAATTCAAGGAAATAGCCTCGATGCAGGGTATTCCGATAAGTACTGTGCAGGGCAGATATCGTTATGGGCTTGGCAAACTGCGGACAATACTAAAGGAGTGATGAAAAAATGAATCCCGCCGACAGCATAGAACGACGGATCGAGCAGTTGCACATATCTACCGGGGCCGAGACCGACAAGCGCATCCTCGACGATTCCTTCGCGGCACTTGGCGTGGGTCTGCTGCAGCCCCAGGGCGGCATCCGGCGATTGATCTTTGGCAGCAGAATTGCAGGGCCGGTGGCGGCCGCAGCGGCCGTGACCTTGGTAGCCGCCGTCTTGCTGGTAAGCCTGCCGCAGAGAGGATCTGACACTGTCGAAGAATTCTACAGGACATTGAGCGGCGCCGAAAATGTATGCGTCTCTACGTTTGCGGCCGGACAGACGAGTCCCCAGCAGCAGGTTTGGACATCGCATAGCCTGAATGTGCGGCTGTTCAAAACCGGCAGCGGCGATCAGGCGCGGTTCGCTCTGTGGGATGTTCCGAGCAAGGTCCAGATGACGATGTATCTGTCTGAGTTTCAGACAGAGCCGCTGACCGAAGAGAGGCTTGCCGAGATCGAGAAGTCCCTGGCGTCGCTGTCCGGCGTGACGCCTTTTGCCGATGTAAAGGACGTTCCTAAGCGTGCTCGGTGGAGCCGCGTCAAAGACCCGGCCGCAGTTGCTGTCATAAGTGGCTGTGCAGTCTATGACCTCGAGTGGCTCCAGCAAGGCACCATCTCCGAAGTGGGCACATACAGAAGGTGGCGCGTCTTTGTGGATGCCAAGACACATCTGCCCAGGAGGGCGGAATCATACGCCAAGTCCGAGTCTGAACAAGAGTACGCACTCGAGTACTTTATCATGGTCACATACCCAAGCGAGAGTGAGATTCAGGATATCGTTGCAGGCACTTTTGGTCCTCCCTCAAGCCGGACAGGCGGCCCCGAGTACATAGGCACACCCGGAATGGATCGATAGATCGCCCGCCAAGGGCCCATGGTCTCCCGATTGTGATTTCCCGTTTTTGCGCGGGTATCTGGCTTCACAATATAGTGTTGTCAACTTAGAATCCCCGTTCTTGCGCGGGCAAGTGGCCTCACAATAACAGGTTATGGCTCTGCTCGCGAGAGTTTACTACCCTGAAGGGTATGACAGGTCATGGTTTTGCTCGCGGGAATTTACTACCCTGAAGGGTACAGTTTCCCGCTATAATGGGCACACGTAAAGTGCCGATCGGGCAAGTCGTACGGACAAGGGCCGTTTCACTACGTGCAAAGGAGGTCATAGAAGCATGCCGAAACTGTGGATGTTAACGACGGTGCTGCTGGCATTTGCCCTGGGTGGCAACACGTTGCCTGCACAAGAGACGGAGCTTCAATATCTTTCCGGCCACGGCAAGGATGATCCCGTCAAGTGGCAGTTCCACTGCAGTGGCGGCCAAAATAGCGGCAGATGGACGACGATAGATGTGCCCTCGAACTGGGAGTTTCAGGGATTCGGCACATACAACTACGGCCACGACGATCCCAAGGCCTCCGAGCAGGGCAGGTATCGCTATTCGTTCGAGATGCCGCGGCGCTGGAGGGATAAGACAATCTTCATTGTCTTTGAAGGTGTCATGACCGACACTGCGGCATGGATCAACGGTAAGTCCGCCGGTCCCGAACATCAAGGCGGCTTCTATCGCTTCAAGTACGACATTACGAAGCTGGTCAAGTTCAACGGCGGCAATCTTCTGGAGGTCACGGTCGACAAGGTTTCATCGAACGCCAGTGTCGAGGCGGCCGAGCGAAAGGCCGACTACTGGGTCTTCGGGGGAATCTATCGGCCCGTATATTTGGAAGCCTTCCCGCAGCAGTTCATTGAACGAACCGCAATCGACGCGCGGGCCGACGGGACAATTTCTGCCGATGTGTACCTGAAGAACATTGTGGACGTGGACCAAATTGTTGGGACTGTCACTAAACGCGGCGTTGGAGAGCGAGAGGTACTGAGTGCGGAGCTGACCGCCGGGCAGAGCAAGGTCACACTCAGAGGCAAGGTCAGCGGCATCGAATCCTGGACTGCCGAGACGCCCCATCTCTATGATCTTGAGTTGGCTCTCATGAAGGAGAGCACAATCATTCACAGAACTGCCGAGCGTTTTGGATTTCGCACGTTCGAAGTTCGGCCGGGCCAGGGGCTGTTTCTAAACGGCAAGAAGATCCGCCTCAAGGGCGTCAATCGCCATTGCTTCTGGCCCGATTCGGGGCGCTGCCTGAGCCGGCAGGTAAGTTACGACGACGTTCGGCTTATCAAGCAAATGAACATGAATGCCGTGCGAATGTCGCACTATCCTCCTGACAAACATTTTCTCGAGGCGTGTGATGAATTGGGCCTGTACGTGCTGGACGAACTGGCCGGATGGCAGAGGCCCCCTTACGATACGGACATCGGCAAGAAACTCGTGCGCGAGTTGGTAACACGCGACGTGAGCCATCCGTGCATTCTGTTCTGGGACAATGCCAACGAGGGAGGTTGGAACCGCCAGCTCGACGATCAGTTCGCGCTGTATGATCCGCAGAAGAGGATAGTGCTGCATCCGTGGGAGAACTTCAACGGCATCGATACGGATCATTACGAAGGCTACGAGAGCGTCAGAAAAAAGCTGAGCAGCTCGACTCTCTTTATGCCGACCGAATTCCTGCACGGCCTGTACGACGGCGGCCACGGCGCGGGGCTCAACGACTACTGGAACCTGATACAGAACTCTCCGCTTGGGGCAGGGGGATTCCTCTGGGCGCTGGTCGATGAAGGTGTGGTGAGAACCGATAAGAACGGCGCCATCGATACGGATGGCAACCATGCTCCCGACGGTATCCTCGGGCCGTACCGCCAGAAGGAGGCCAGCTTTTATACGATAAAGGAAATCTGGTCGCCGATTCAAATCGGGCTGCGAGAGTTGCCGGACGATTTCTCCGGGCGCATCGAGGTGGAAAATCGCTACGGCTTCACCGACCTGCAAGATTGCCAATTAGAGTGGAGGCTGGCGAGGTTTCCGAGACCCTTTGAGGACAAAGATGAACATACGGTGGTCGACGAGGGGAAACTGCGCGGTCCCGGTGTCAGGCCGGGCGACCGGGGCGTGCTGGAGTTGGAGTTGCCGGACGACTGGCGCCAGGCTCATGCACTTTATTTGAAGGCGTCCGATCCGGCCGGAGAAGATATCTGGACGTGGTCCTGGGCTCTCAAGCAGGACTGCGGGACGTGCCATCAGTATGTGGATCAGCAGAGCAAGAAGGATGCGAAGATCAGCGTAACCGAAAAGGATCGGGAGCTGCTCGTTAAGGTCGACGATCTGAGTTTATCGTTCGACAAAGTGACAGGCCAGCTGGCGAAGGTCGAGAAGTACGGTGCGCACATATCGTTCGGCGCCGGGCCGCGGCTTGTGACGGGTGATAGCAGGCTGGCCGACTTCAAACACTATCGGGACGGCAACGATGTCTATGTGGAGACCGCTTATGACAACGGTCTGTATGCGAAGTGGAAGGTCTATCCCAGCGGCTGGATGAGACTGGACTATCAGTACGAGCTTGAGGGCCAATTCGATCTGATGGGGATTACGTTCGATTACCCCGAGAGCAAGATGCGCAAGATGAGATGGGTGGGCCGGGGACCCTATCGCGTGTGGAAGAACCGGACAAAGGGAGGAAGACTGGACGTGTGGAGCAATGATTACAAGGACCACACGCCCGGCGTAACCTGGGACTTCCCGGAGTTCAGAGGTTACTACAACGGTTGGCAGTGGGCGGCATTCGAAACCGAGGAGGGCAAGGTCACTCTGCTCAACGGAACCGAAGATGTCTTCTTAGGTGTTTACATGCCGAAGAATGGGCCAGATCCAA
>Ga0111165_1066_pt1 | contig 22884 bp, 14 predicted proteins | sample DeeMarSeWOR28_12_FD_80268 | JGI IMG/M metagenome (GOLD analysis project Ga0111165, IMG submission 80268) | Phycisphaerae bacterium SG8_4 | reverse complement strand
GGCACAATGTTGGCCGGAACCACTACGACCCACAGGCCGATGACACATTGTGCAAAGTATATCGCATACGAAGAGTCGGTGTCATGCAGCTTCTTGACCAGCACGAGGGCCGATCCTCCAAACATTGCGCCGAGAATTGCCAGAAGTTCGTACTTGCCTATAGCGGACGGCGATGACAGAGACTCGCCATTGTCAGCCGCCAGCAGGTATATGCCTCCGAAGGCCGTCAGGATCGCACCGAATCGGACAACGCCCATTCTTTCCTTCAGAAAGATCGAGCTGAAGATGCTGCCGAATATGGGGAACGAATATATCAGAACCGTTCCCTTGCCGACGCCGAGCTTTGAAATCGAGAAGAAGAATATCAGGATCGCAGTGCCGCCGAATAGCCCGCGAAGCAGCAACCGCGGACCATCGACGAACCTCAACTTGATCCTGCCGAAAAGCGCCGCTGTGCCCAGTATGCCCAACCCGACGATGAAGCGGAACAGTGTTGTTTTATACGGATCGATATCCGAGGCGTATCTGACGAGTCCCGACATCAGGCAGAAAGCCGCAGTCGAAGACAGCATCAATGCTATCCCTTTATGCCGGTCCTTTTCAATCAGTCGTCTCATACGTCAAGCACAAACACCATCGACACGGCGAAAGCTCCGTGTGGCCACTTCAACCAGAGCGACTCACGTCAGAAGACTCAGGATCACGCGCCTGTAATACTCAGCGGCCTTCTCGAGGTCGGCGACATCAATATACTCATCGGGCGTGTGGCAGAGTGTCGGCTTACCGGGCCCGAAGATCACGGCAGGGGCGCCGAGCGGAACAAAATGAGGTGCATCGGTGGCAAAACCGACCGCCTTGGTTTGGTCGGCCCCCACGCACGAGCAGAAATCTTTCACGAAATCGCAGCCGCAGTCAGTCTCCAGCGGATGCATCTCGCGCAGCACGGAGACCTCGGCGTCAAACTGCGGATCCCGTGACTTCAGGCCCGCAAAGAGTCTCTCAAAATCGGCGACAACATCCCGATTACTCTGGCCGGGGAGCGTTCGGATGTCGACCTTTATGCTGCATTTGTCGGGCACAACGTTCAGAGCCTTGCCGCCCGTGATTGTATTGATGCTCATCGAACACCTGCCCAGCAGCTCGTGTGGCTCGGCTGGAACTTCGTAGTCTTCAAGGGCATTCAAGATCAGTCGCATCGAATTTATCGCGTTGACGCCCAACTGAGGTGTAGAGCTGTGGGCCGCCTTGCCTTTGGTTGTAACTTCGAGCCAGAGCATTCCGCGGTGGGCCGTAACAACGGCAAAATCCGTCGGCTCCGGGACGATCACACCTGTCAGTTCGGGCAACTCGCCGTGATCGGCGGCAAATCTTATCGCGCCGCAACTATCCGTTTCCTCACCGGCGCAAGCCAAAAAGATCAAATCGCCTTGCAGCTTCGTGCCTGAATCGACAATCCTTCTGATTGCCGCAACAACAGCAGCCGTCGGCCCTTTCATATCCACCGCACCCCTGCCGTAGATTCTGCCCTCACTCTCAACGGCGCCAAAAGGCGGATGCTTCCAGGCCGCCTCGCCGGGGCCGACAACGTCGAGATGGCATGCAAACAGCAGTCCGGCCCTGGATCCTGCGGACCTGAAGCGGGCAACGATGTTGGCTCTCTCAAAATCCCAGGTATCTATCGTCGAATCTATGCCGGAGCGGCCAAGCTCAGCCGAGATCACTTCGGCCGCGGCCAATTCGCCCTTCTCGGGGGTGCTTTCGGCCTCGATGAGTTCTTTCAACAGTTCTTTCATAAGCGGGCGATTATAAGCCGACAGGCCTGAAACAAAAAACAGAAAACTTTTTTGTTGCAGAACAAGTTTCAGGCAAGCATAATACATGGTTTGAATGTTTCTGGGCTGGCGTAAAGGAGCATAAATGGGACCTGTACTAAACGGGTTGGTAAAGCTTCAAAGTGTAGAGAATCGCTTACGCGCCGAAAAGGCAAAACTTTCAAGGTGTAGAAGAAATGTAGTCATTCAGGAGAACCTGATCAGAAGCCTTCAGAACGCCCTTGAAGCCAAGAAAGAGGAGATCCAGTTGACCAGAGTCCAGTTCGATCGGCTGGAGCTGGAACTCAAGAGCAGGGACGAGATGATAGGCAAGTTGAGGGCCTCGCTCAACATCGCAAAGACAAACAAAGAGTATGCCGCCGTCCTGACCCAACTCAACACGACCAAGGCCGACAATTCCAAGATAGAAGCCCAGAGTCTGGAACTGCTAAAGGATATGGAGGTCGACGAGGCCGAGTGCAAAGATATCCAGGGGCAGATGGACGAGCAGAAAGAAACCCTGGAGCAGACCCGCAAGGAAAGCGAGGCGCTCGCCGACAAGTACCAAATCGAGATCGACAAGATCCAGGCCGAGTGGGACCAGGTCGCACAGACCATCCCGACAGAGGCGATTGACACATTCAAACGCGTGGCTGAAACCTACGACGGTCAGGCCGCCGCGACAATCGAGCAGCAGGAAAGCGGCAAGGGAGCCTATAGCTGCGGAGGCTGCTTCATGGCTATCACCGCCGAGAGTGTCAACATGCTCATGACCAAGGACGAAATCATCCGCTGCCCCAACTGCACGAGGATACTTGTGCTTGGCGATTCGCATGAGAGTTAGACGCACCGCACAAGTGCCCGAAACCACAGCCTGCTGCACGCCCGTCGGGCACGGGTTCGGACTTATGTCGATTTTGCTTTGAGGAGCCAACACAGTGCCCGAGAAATTAATCGCTCACATAGACGGCGGCAGCAGGGGCAATCCCGGACCGGCCGCGGCCGGTTACACGTTGACCGACGCAGCCGGAAGACGATTGCAGGCGAAAGGCTTAACGTTGGGCCGGGCGACAAACAACGTCGCTGAGTATACGGGCCTCGTCAAAGCCCTCGAAGCCGCATCTCAAATCGGGGCCGAACAGCTTGTTGTCTGCAGTGACAGCGAGCTGCTAGTCAGGCAGATCAACGGCGAGTACAAGGTTAAGAGCAAGCTGCTCAAGCCCTTCTTTGAGCAAGCCGTCGGTCTGCTCGAGAGCTTCAAAAGCTGGCAGGTCCGACACGTTCGGCGACAAGACAACGTCGAAGCGGACAAGCTCGTAAACCAGGCGCTCGATGCGGGCCACGACGTTGAAGTGAAAATAGAAAATGGGGGACAGCGGATCGTGGACAGCAAAGAAACAAATGCTAAACGCTGCACGCTAAACGCTGAACGCTCTGCAAAACCTGTTCGACTCGGTGTGTTGATCAGCGGAGGAGGCACGACGCTGATGAACATCATGGAGTATACAAAGAAGGGAAAACTCAATGCCGAGGTCGCCCTGGTGATAAGCTCGCTGTCAAAGGCCGGCGGGGTGGCCAAAGCCAGAAACGCCGGGCTGAACGTGAAGATTGTCCGCAAAAAGGATTACTCCGACATCGACGAATTCAGCAAACATATCGAAGCCGAGCTCGTCGCTGCAGATGTCGACCTCGTCGTCCAGGGCGGCTGGCTGTGTCTCTGGAAAATACCCGAAAGGTACGAGAACCGCGTTATGAACATCCACCCCGCCCTGCTGCCCAGCTTCGGCGGCCGGGGCATGTGGGGGCATCACGTCCACGAGGCCGTTCTGAAGGCGGGCTGTAAGATCAGCGGCTGCACGGTGCATTTTTGCACAAACGAATACGACGAAGGTCCTATAATCGTCCAGCGGGCATGTGAGGCCCGCAGTGACGACACCGCCGATACATTGGCGGCGCGAGTATTCGAGCAGGAATGCATAGCTTATCCGCAGGCGATACAATTGTTCGCCGAAGGCAGATTGTCCGTGCGTGACGGCATCGCGCTGATCAGACAGCCAAACGCCGGTTCGAATCCGTTTCGAGGCCGCTGACGGCAGACCCATTTGAGCTTACTGCGACTGCGCAACGGCCGGTTCGCTTTCGCTCTCGCTGTCCTCGGACTCGTTTGTTTGAGAACCTTCTAGGTTCAGGTGCTCTTCGTCCAGCACGTCAATCTTGATAAGATTCTTGCCCTCGAATTTGCCTGCCAGCACGGATTCCGACAGCGGGTCCTCGATGTAAGGCCTGGCCCCGAATTCGGGATTGTAACCCTTGTCGATGAGGAATTCCTTGGCCTGATCGGTCAGCTCCAGCCTCAAGCCGTGCTCGGTCAGACGTTTGAACACCTTGGCAAGCTCGTACTCGACGATGGTCTGGAGATTCTCTCTGGTCAACGCCTTGAAGACTATGGTGTCGTCAAGACGGTTGAGGAATTCCGGCCGGAAGTGGTGCTCTACCTCCTTCTGGAGGATATCTTTCATCTTCTCGTAATTTGCACTCTCGCTCTTCTTGCCGAAACCGAATCCGGACTGATTCTTGATCAAGTCGGCGCCTATGTTGCTGGTCATGATGAGGATGACGTTCTTGAAATCGACGCTTCGTCCGAAGCTGTCTGTCAGCCTGCCCTCGTCCATAATCTGCAGCAGCATATTGTAAACGTCAGGATGGGCCTTCTCAATTTCATCCAACAGCAGCACCGAGTATGGGCGTCTCCTGATCCTTTCGGTCAGTTGTCCGCCCTCTTCGTACCCGACGTATCCGGGAGGCGCCCCGACTAATCGGCTGACATTGTGCTTTTCCATGAACTCGCTCATGTCCAGCCGGATCAGCGAGTTTTTGTCGCTGAACATAAACTCGGCCAGGGCTTCTGCAAGCAGCGTCTTTCCGACGCCGCTGGGTCCGAGCAGTATGAAGCATCCCATCGGACGGTTCGGGTCCTTCAGGCCGCTTCTGCTTCGCCTGACCGCCTTGGCCACGGCGGTGATCGCCTCATCCTGCGAGACAACCGTCTTGTGCAGTTCGGTCTCGAGTTCCAGAAGTCGCTGCGTCTCCTTCTTCTCCAGCTTCGTCAAAGGCACGCCGGTCATATTGCTGACGACCTCGGCGATGATCTCGTTGTCCACCACGCCGGTCGCCTCCTTGTTTTGCTCGTACCATTCCTTGTGCATTTGCGTCTTTTCATCGAGAAGCTGCTGGGCCTGGTCTCTCAACGCCGCCGCCCGCTCGTAGTCGGCACCTCTGACCGCCTCGTCTTTCTCCCTTTGCAGCTTTTCTATGTTGCCCTCGATCTGAGTCAGATCGGGCGGAGGAGTCATGTTCTTGAGCCTGACCCTCGCGCCGGATTCATCGATCACGTCTATCGCCTTGTCGGGCAGACATCTGCCGGTGATATATCTTGTCGACAATTCAACGGCATGGAAGAGGGCCTCGTCGGTGAATCTCACCCTATGATGCGCTTCGTAGCGATCCTGCAAGCCCCTTAGTATGGCCAGAGTCTCGTCCTTCGAGGGCTGCTCAACGATTATGGTCTGGAATCGCCTCTCGAGGGCTCCGTCTTTCTCGATATGCTTTCTGTACTCGTCCAGAGTGGTGGCACCGATGCACTGAACCTCTCCTCTGGCCAGGGCGGGTTTTAGCACGTTAGATGCGTCGATGGCACCCTCAGCTCCGCCTGCTCCCACGAGCGTGTGCAGCTCGTCGACGAACAATATAACGTTCTTGGCTCTCTTGACCTCGTTAATGACTGCCTTGATGCGCTCTTCGAACTGTCCGCGGTACTTGGTGCCAGCCACCATCATCGCAAGATCGAGAACGACCATCCGTTTGCCCTTGAGGATTTCCGGTACCTGCTTGTTGATTATCTGCTGGCTCAAACCTTCGACGATAGCAGTCTTGCCTACCCCTGCCTCGCCAAGGAGGACCGGATTGTTCTTCGTGCGCCGACAGAGTATCTGCACGAGTCGCTCAATCTCCTTCTGCCTGCCGATCACCGGATCGAGTTCGCCCTCGATCGCCAGTTGTGTCAGGTCTCTGCCGAAGCTGTCCAACGCCGGAGTCTTGCTCTTCTGCTTTCTGCCGACCGTCGGGGTCATCTTCATACCCAAGGCCGCCGGGCCGTCATCCACGCCGGCACCCAGCAGATTCAACACCTCCTGGCGCACGTCCTCGAGCTTAAGACTACAGCTCATGAGGACCTGAGCCGCTATTCCTTCGCTCTCGCGGAGTATACCCAGGAGTATATGCTCTGTGCCCACGTAATTGTGGTTAAGCGAACGGGCCTCTTCTATAGCATATTCGATGACCTTCTTGGCCCGCGGCGTCTGCGGCAGCTTTCCCATCGTAACCATGTCGGGTCCGCTCTTGACGTGTTTCTCCACCTCGAGCCGGAGTTTCTTTATGTCAACGTCCAGATTCTTCAGGACGGTGGCACCCACCCCGCTGCCTTCTTTGACCAATCCGAGAAGGATATGCTCGGTACCTATATACTCGTGGTTGAATCGCTGCGCCTCCTGATTGGCCAGCGCCATAACCTTGCGTGCACGGTCTGTAAAACGCTCAAACATCTCATACCCCGAATTCTACTCTGCAAAGAGTCCAAAACCAACCGGTCCCGCTATCCGCACAATACCAGCGCCATACGGCTAGTTGTCAAGCGAGACCATACCTTCCAATGCCCGCATTATATCGCGTCGAGCCCGGCTGTCAAACACCCAACGGCTACAGGCCCATTTGGGAACCGGAATTGCATACTTTTTATATGACCAAAACCGAACTTGTGTTCGTTCGAAATCCGACGTTTTTCTTTCACCCTGGTTTTATCGGCAAAAACAGATGAAGACTTTCCGATTGCCCCGGCAAAAATCTGGATTTCGGGCAGAAAAAAGGGATTCTCGGGCCATCATGCATGAGCACAGTCGGTTGGAGGACCGCCAGGCAAAGATGCCCCAAGACGTTGCGACTTGTTTATGCGAACTGGATTGCCGATAAGTGCGCTTCCATTGCGCAGGCGCATCGCAGTGGGCGAAGGGCAATTTGCGGAGGAGGCAGGCCATAATGATACCTGAGGGGGGCGACAAAGCGCTTCATCCGGCCCGCCGGGATATCCCTATTGTAATGTTCTTTGGCTTTCCGACCTCGTCCGGTAGGCTCTATCCGTTGTTACTTTCTTCGAGCAACTTTCTGAGGTATTCATTTTCCCGGCGAGTCGCTTCAAGATCGAAAACCTGGTATTTGATGCAGACCCGCAGGTAGTCGAGTGATTCCTGTAGGCTGTTAATACTATTTTCAAGCTTCTTGCGGTTTGCCTGTGCCTGTTTGGCGAGCTTAGCCAGCTTCCTGTTTTGCGGATCGGCAGCCTCTCCGAACTCCTTTACAAGTTCGTTGAGTTTGTCTTCCAGGCTCGTCTCATCCATCACATCTCCTCCTATACGGACATACTTTCCTTATAAAAGTCATCCCCCATGTAAAACACATGGCAATCCCCAAGATAATTTCAATTACTAAAGCGTGGAGCAAAATCCGTGCCCAAACGCCGGCAAACAGATGATCCGCCCAAGCTTGCCGCTGGAAGCCGCCGGATGCACATTGAGGGCAATTCTGCGCGCCGGCCTTAACTTCTGTTTCCATTCTCCCAAGCACAGCCGTTATGCGGTCTGAAACTGTACGTTGCCCAGAAACAACACGGCGAATTTGGAGACATATCATGCCGTGAATATAACAATTGCGCCAAGAAACAGTTAGACCTGCGTTGCTTTGGGTAAACACGGCCGTTGTCCCACACCATCAACTACGACCCGCGAGCCCAATGGTATTCGGCATTCGCGCTGCTCTCAGGCATCGGCCGCCACGGGCATTTTGTGTTTCTGCCGGATGTTATTTATACTTTAGACGGTCCAATTGTATCGGTAAAAATTGCGATTGTTTCGCCATCGGAACGGTGCGGAGGTGGAAAAAATGGGCACAAAACAAACCCAGCAAGAAATCCAGCAGTTGAAAGGAAAGTTGAAGGCCGCCCACAAGGCAAATGATTCCCGCCTGCTCAAACTGGCCCTTGTTTTGGTAATAGTTGCTGTCGTCGCAGGCATTCTACAGGGGCGAATACAGTTGTGGTAGCCTTACGCCACAGCTTTCTTGCCTTCGGGCAATACCTCCAAGGACTTGCAGATTCTCGTACGAACAGTGCCGTATGGGGTCCCTATGCGAGCAAGAGAACGATCATCGTAAAGAGAGAGTCTGTGAGTTCTTGCATGAGCACTTCAGTCTTGCCGAATCCCCGTTGAACACACGAGCCTAAGCTTCGTCCGAACGTCTGCTACACATATCCGAATTCGCGAATGGCCGAGCAGCCCTGGCGCAAGCGACTGTACCAAGGATTCCGACCACCGACAAGAAGACGATTCTGATGTTCTTGCACCTGGTCATAATTGTGCTCCTCTCAAATCTGTGGGCACAATTATTGTCACTTTGTCGTGACGTGGCCGTTTACCTGAACATCAGACCGCTGTTGAATGTACACTACAAGTCATGATCAAGATGGTGAAAAGAGCAATCAAGTGGATCGCAATCGCAGTCGCGGTCGTAATTGTGATAGTTCTTCTGATATTAGGTACACTGACGACTCCGGGGCCGTTGTATCCCGAAGAAAAGCAATACGGAGGCATAACAGTTCACACCGAGTCACCTATCGGCCCCAAGATCGATTCGATGATGGCCGAGATATTCATGCGCCTTGAGGCTGTTGCCATATATGATCCGAATAGAGAAATGAATCCCTGTCTTTCAACCCAGAACAAGTTCAGTTTTTTCGCCGGCCTTACGCTGCGGAAGAATCGGACAATGGGTTTTTGTCTTCTCGGCAATTGTTACGTCAATGTAGATTTCATTAAGGAATTGGCCGCCAAGACAGGCGGGCGACCGAAATACAATGCACGCGAAGGAAGTGTAGTACACGTGGCGACACACGAGTTGATACACCAGTATTTGGCTGATGCATACGGCGATCTTGCCTCTCGATCCCTGCCCACATGGAAGACGGAAGGATACTGCGAGTACGGGGTCAATCATTCTGTCGCGTCCCACGACAACAGCTATTCGCTTGCCGAGAGGATCGACATATTTATAGATGACTCGCAGTGGAACCCGACGGCGATGACCCACCGACCACATTATGTCTGGGGCCTGATGATAGAGTACCTCGCAGACGTCAAGGGTCTGAGCTTTGAGCAGATAATGGGCGACAGTATAATCAAGCACGCGGTCTATCAGGAGATGATGGCCTGGCGAGAATCTCTGAGACCTTCAGGTACAGAGCAACCGAACTGATCGACGGCTATTACCACTGAAAGATAACTTGAATTGTCTATCCTTCAGCTCTTATCATGCTATCTGTTTGCAATTTCCAGATGATTGTCTGTGAGGTCTGCCTGGGCTAATGAAATTGCCCTTAATTCTACAACTCAGGAGAAAAATAAGTGCTCGGCGCCAGAGCGCTTTGTTCGATCGTCACCCCGGCCTTATCTTCCTTGCAGCCCTGGCCGGGCCCTTGTTGGCCATTATGGGTTTGGCCACCTACCGTATTGTCCAACGATACGTGGCAGAAGGTTTGCCTGTTGTCCCTCTATTGCTTGTAATGGTCGCAGCGTGGATTGGAATCGGACTGAGCAGACAATTGCGATTGAATCGAGACCACAAATGGAACAGTTTTGTCGCTTACATGCCTGTCAGACCAATTCACCTGTTAGCCGTACGCGCTTATGCTGGGATTGGAGTTGGGATCGTCGGCACTATACTATTGATCTGTGGCCTTTGTGGGTCAGGAGCGGAACTCTGGACAACGAGGGCCATTATCAAATGGCTGCTAATAGCTATGATGCTTGTTTGGGTGCTCTCACTCCAGGCGTTCTTGGGATTGGCCAGTTCGCGTTTTGCCCGGGGTCAGCGATTATTGTTACTGACACTCATGCTTTGGGGGGCTTTGTTCTTGGCCAGATTTGCCTGGGGTCCAGGAAGTGAAGGCCTATATGTCGATCGTATAGCGGACATTTGTCTCACCGATCCTGTGTTGGTGGCCAGCGGCATCATCTCGTTGGTATGCACTCTAATTCCACAACATACACCATTTTCGGTTACAGGGTCTTGGGCGATCTTGCACGTTGCGCTGGTTTCGATCGTCTTGACAGGGTTATCATGGAAGCTGATACAACAGCCACCATTGAGTATGCCGGCGAAACCTAAAGACCTGTTTCTCACAGTTCCATCTCGCAATCTTCTCTCTCACATCTTGCCGGGCTCGCGTGGCGGTCAGATTTGCGTCGAGTTGCTCCGCATGCTCAGAGGGCCGCACACCAGATTGCTGTTCTACGTGACAGTGAGTGTGGTTGTTGGGTTAGGACTTCAGATTCAGATCAGACATCCTGACGGTAACAGTCACATCTTCATATTGGCGGTCTTTGCATTGCTTGCAGTCAACGAGCGAGCCGATCTTTTGCAGATTAGACAAGGTGACCGTCTCTACCACATGTACGGAGTGGACGCCAAGGACTATCTTCGTGGTCTCACAGCTTCCGTGGGCCTTCTGATTTCCGTGCTTTGCTTGATGCAAGTGCCGATATTCCGTGATTGCGATATCGAAACGTGCGGCAGGATTGTCTGCGTGTGTATCGCCATGGCCTTTTCCTCGACAGGAATGAATGTGGCGTTTGACCATTACTCCCGCAATACAAGGTTCTTCAAGTATCTCATCGCGGTCATGTTATTCTTTACGGTCTTATCAGAGGCATGGCATGTGATTCCAATAGTAATCATATTGGGTTTCAACGTGATTCGTATACCGTCTTTGATATATAGCTTGATACTCGTTTGTCTTTCTTTTGCCGTCAGCTCATTTCTTTCGTTACTTCCCTTGTTGATTGCCGGGCTCGTCCTTGTATCTGAAATTACCCGAACCGGCCCTGAAACTGTGAAGAAATGGTACTGGAGAATTACAGAATGATACAGTTGGATAACATCAGGAAACAATATGAACGGTGTGTCGCCCTTGATCAAATCAGCCTTGACCTGGAATATGGAAAGGCCTATGGATTATGGGGAAGAAACGGTGCAGGCAAGACAACGCTAATCCGAATTGTCTTAGGAGTGTTGTCTCCTGATCGTGGGACAGTGCGCGTCTTTGGCAACGATCCGAAAAGGGATTGGTCAGTAAGGAGAGAAATTGGCCTTGTCAGTGACGAGGACGTATATTTTTCAGAGCTTACGGTTGAAGAATTTCTCTGGTGGATAGGCAAATTGCGGTCAACTCGGGATAGTCTATATCAAGAGCAGATAGAGAGATACACACAGGCCTTCTACGTTGATGAACATAGAAACCATCTAATCAGTTCATTGTCGTATGGTACCAGAAGGAAGGTGTCCGTCATTAGTGCATTCATAGGTGAGCCTAAGCTGATTGTCATGGACGAACCAACCAGTGGACTAGATGTTGATTCAATAGAAGCTCTATGCAGGTTGCTGAGAGAACACCGGCAAGAAGGTGGGGCCGCGTTGATCGCATGTCACAATGCCACTTTCATGAAAGAGACGTGTACGGATATTATAGAAATAGATGGAGGTAAGATAGTCCGGTACGGTCCTGTGGGAACAGTGGATATGTGATTTTCTGCTCTTTGGGGCAGTTCTTCTAGCCCCCCGGAATGATGTTTTCTTACGGTAATTGCTCAAGGATATCGGCGGACTCACCGAAAGTCTACCCGGAGTTCAGAAGCCACGGTCTGCCCCGCCAACATTTCGGAATCCGACACGAGAAATGCAGTTGTCACCTTTTTGGAAGTTACACTGGTCGAAAGCAACATTTTCGGCGTCGTCGAGAACAAGTGCGGGCCGGTCGTCGTTCTTTTCGAACCCAAAGCGGCAGTTGAGAAGACGGACATTCCTTGCGTGGCGGAGGTAGCATCCGTACGCCGGCACGGCGCCGACGCGGCGTGGAAAGCGCTCATCGTTCTCTTGCGGGTCCAGCAGAGCCTGCGAAGCGGGGTGTCCTCCCTTAGCTATGATCCGGACATTTTTCAAGTCGATGTTTTCTATGGGACTTCCGGGCTTTCCCCAGATAACACAGGGCATCTCACGATTCTTGAAATAGGAGAAACAGTCAGTCGCTGTTATGTTCTCGAAGGTGACATTGCGAATTGCGCCGCGTTTGTACGTTCCCTCTGGCACTCGGGCGACGTCGGAGATTTTCATGAAGATTGGCACGAATGTTTTTTCCATCGTGATGTCTTTGTAGTGCACGCCGTCGATGGCACTACCGTCGTTCGAGGTGATGCTTATGCCTGCCTTGCCGGCACGCACGATCCTGATGTTTTCGAATCGGATGTTCTTGAACGAGCCTACCGTTTCGGTGCCGAATTGGAGAGTATTGCACCCGCTCGCCAGAAAGCAGTTGCGCACGGTTATGTTCTCGCTCGACAGGGCCTTGCCGAGAGACAGATCGCTGCCGAGTTTGATCGCATCGTCACCGCCGGCGGAGTAGCCATCTTCGTACCGAACGGCGTCGATGTGACAGTGAACGATCCGAACGTTCTTGCATTGCGAAAGGTTGAGCCCGTCCCGGCTGGTCTTGATGGCCACGTTGTCGATAAGCATCTCTTCGCAACCAGTAGCAAGGATGGCGTAGTGACCTCCTTCTCGTATGTTCAGATTGCGAATCTCGATGTTCTTGGACAGCTTGAGCGCGATACCCTTGTCGCCGGTGCCTTTCGGCACCTTGCTGCTTCGGGTAAGCGCCGAGCCGTCCAGTGTGCCCGGCCCGTATATCTTGACATTCTCGAGATTCTCGCCCCAGATGAGCGAGGCGTGCCAGTGATAATACGCCGAGTCCATTAATCCCTTGTCGTTCGGGTTGGGCTCCCACGGATCCATGACACCCGGCATGGCTTTCAGGACAGCGCCCTTGTCCAGGGCGAGTGTGACATTGCTTTTCAACCGGATTGAGCCGCAAGCATAGATACCCGAAGGAAAGAATACCGTGCCGCCACCTGCGGCGTTGCATGTATCGATAGCCTTGTTGATAGCCGGCGCATCGTTTATAGTTCCATCGCCAACTGCGCCGTAGTGGTGAACGTTGAAGGTGCCGACTGCCGCCAGGGCCGGCGCGGTCAGTCTCGACAGGACATCATCGCGTTTGGTGCCCGTGTGGACCTCGAAGGCCTTGGCCATACTGTCCCTCTCGCCCCTGGCGTCCTCGACAAAATCAACAAGATTACCTAGCGTGTGTTCGAACCGATGCGTGTCAATCCTGCCTTCGAGCGCCTTCCATAATGCGACCATCTGTTCGGAAAGAGCCACACCTTCCTCCATGCCTTCGTAGACATCTTCTATCAGTGTCCGCCCGATGGTAAGACGGTAGTCATGGTCCCTGAAATGGAACGACGAGAGGAATTCCTCCGCCCTGATGGGTTCGCCGTAGACCTCGCGCAGGCCCGGCGCATACTGATCAAGCAAACGCTTTTTCAGTTCCGGCGAGTCGGGGCCTATGCCGCGTCGGTTGATGGCATAGGGCGTTTTGTTTTCAACCATGAACTCGTCACCTTTGTCGATCCAGATTCCCCGGTACCCCCGATACATGTAAAGCTTTCGGGCCACATCATCAGAGACAAGGAGAATATTCTTGATCGTTTCGAGTACTTTCGGGTCATTGCCAAAGGTCTGCCTTATCCACTCGGTATAGATCTCATCAAGAGAGCGATCGGGATTCCAGGCAAGGCGGCCCAGGCCGTAATAGTTCACCATATTCAGCGAGGACCTCGTCCACGCCGGTGACGGGCTGATCATGGCGACACCCATGATACAGTGGACGGAAGATTTGTTCAGGCTTCCCGGGCCGTTGCGATAAGTATCCTGCTCGAGCCACCATTTCCACTTCTCAACCCATGAGCTAGGGAAACTCTTATCGATAATCAGCTCCGTACCCATCAAGGTCTTTCTCAATGCACCGTCAATTCCGGGGATCGGCGCCGACAGGTCCCAGTCGCCGGCGCTGCCCTTTGGCACCAGGATCACATTCTCGCGATACTTGCCGTCTTCGGGGGCAAAGATGTCATGGGGGATGAGGTGGCGGTAGGGTTTGGGAGTGTAACGATAATTGCCGTATACGAATCCGCGGACAAGAACATTGCCACCGTAGGGTGCCAGGTTGTCGGCGATTCGGTTTACCATTGGCGGACGCGGATCGCCGTTCTGTTTTTCGGAACCCAGCTTCATCATGTACCCGCCAAAATCAGGCACTCTCGCATATATTCTGTCGGCCGTCTCCTGATCAAGTGCGAGGATGTAGCTCGGAGTCCAATAGAGTTTCATGCCGTAATCCCGTAGGATCCCGGCCAGGATCTCGACCTCATCGAGATGTTCGAGAAAATCGTCGCAGTAGTGCCAGTTGACCTCGCTCGGACAGATCGCGTTCCAGCCAGCCGACGCCATCATGCGCACCCAGTCACGAATCAACTTCGTATCGCCGGTACGTAACTCCTGCCAGCTATAGATCGAATCGTTTCTGCCACCGGTACGCCATTTGTCGCCAAAGCATCCACGGAAGTACGACCAATGATCGACCATTCTGATCGGGATCTTCGGATTCTCAAGCACATCGAGCTTACCCGGGTCCTGCCCCAACTGAATGCGACGAATCAGATCGAATATGCCGAAGATGCAGCCGGCTGGAACTCGTCCGGCAACAACCAGCGTCTTGTTCTCGCCTTCCTCGATTGCCTTGAGAACAAACCCGTCTTCCTTGATGCGATCGAGTCCCAGTTTGCTGCTACGTTCCCGAATCCAGTTTGACGTCTCCGATGTCCCGATGATAACCTTATCTCCGGAACCGGCGGTTGCGCTGATCGATGGTGTGAATCCCAGCATGCTCTCTACCGCACTGCTCAACTCGTTAACGGCAGTCTTTACAGTCGAGTTGTCACCTTCTGCAACGATGTTCTTCAACAAATCCTCAGCGGACAAATCGGAAACCGGATTGTACTGTAGCCAAGCACTGTAGAGGCTATGGTCCTCTTTCCGGTACTTGTATGTGTCTGCTACTCTATCTGTAGGAATCGTGTCCCGCCGGCCCGCGTATACCGATTTGGTCGAATCGTATATCTCGCGAATGTCGGCATCGGTCAGGGCCCTGTTGTAGATGCGCAGATCGTCCATGAAGCCAATGAAACCTTCCCCACTGGAAATCTGCGTCAGACCCTCGCGCCGAAGTGGTTCTGTTTCCACCGTCGAGAGGTCAACGACCGAGATAAGCTCACCATCCCGCCAGCCGGTGATCCTTCGGTTCTGATCATCGTAAGCCACGGCGAAGAGATGCCACACAGAATCACCAACTGAAGCCTTTGGGTGCCCATAGAAGGCCCATTCGCGCATGTCGTACTTTGGCCAGTCGTAATTCAAAATCAGATCCCAGTATCTGAAGTCACCCTCGCCACTAAAACGCACCTGGAAATCGCCCCGGTAGGCGTTGATCTGGACAGCCTTGTTGTCATATTTCACGAGCGTGTTTCTGCCCGTGACGGTGTTGAGCCAGAAAGATATGGTACCGCGTGAAACAGCCAGAGGCGACTCCTCGGATGCCGGAATCCTCATCGGTAGGGCGCCCGGTATGAATCGAATGCAGGCGCGGCCTTGACCGAGAGAATAGATGGTCGCACCTCCCAGCACGGCATCGTTGCCGTACCGGGAAAGGTCTTTGCCGGTTCCATCGTCAAAGTCCCATCGGCCAACGAGGCCTTCCGGCCCTTCAGAAGCGAATACGGCCTGCAAGTTCACAATCGCCAGCAAAAAGGTAAAAGCCACTGCCATTTCGCCAGAGAGCACATATCGAGATTTCATGGTACTCCTCAATTCTGATCTGTTATTTTCAACGAAACGGACGTTTCAGGGACGAAAGTTGGTCAGTCTTATCTGCTTTGCGTCGTCGTCGTAGACGATGTCGGCCCGGGCGCCGATAATTTTGACCTGAGCCTCGGGCCTTTTGTATCCCCCGTCGAAACCGCTTTTTCGAGTCCCTCTGTATGAGAACAGTACCAGGTCTCCGTTGGCAGCATAGTCATAGGCGGAAACGTCGACTACCAGACGCTCGCCCATGTAAGAGTCGAGATTCAGATCCTGGCACTGTATCGGCGTCACGCCGCCTTTGTGAGCGATGAACTTCGTTGTCGTATTGCCTTCGCCGTCGCCCGTCCGGTATTCACCCCTGACGTATATCGATTCTATTGTGCCGTTGCTGTCGTCGACGACAAACATCCCCTCGTTGAGACTCAACTTGCCGCAGCTAAGCGCCCCACCTTCTATTACGAAACGGCCTGTGGTGGTGTCGATATCAAGGTTCCTGTCGATTTCCACCATTCCACCGAGTTGCCGCGCGACGCTGTTGGTGCGGTCGACGATCAGCGGTCCCTCGACTTTGAGCCTGCGGCCGTCGGGAATGATGAATGTCGATTCCTCATAGACCCGGATCTCGAACTGCCCTTCAATATCGCGATCGAGCCTCACCGTGACGCCCCCTTTAACCACACGGCTCTTTCCAATCAGCACCCGCTCGTCAATGTTGTCGTCGGGCAGCCGGCCGGCGTCATCACCGGCCCACTTCAGGCGGCATCATCGGCGGATGGGTGGGCTGAATCTGACCGGCGATAGAGACGTTTGTCAGCACAACATTTTCAGCATGTCGAAGGTGCATGATAGGACCCTTCTCAAGAGTGTCGATCGTGACATCCTTTATGAAGACGTCGTACACGGGCGCGGCCTCGACTCCCTGGCAGGAGATCGTCTCGTCGTCTCCCTGCTTGATGTGAACGTTCTCGATGTTGATATTGCGGAACTCTGTGGGGAAGTTGCCGCCGCGGTAACCGTGGTAGTTGTTTCTCAGCCTGAGGATTCGCGCCTTTCCGACATTGAGATTCCTGACATAGATGTCCTTTATGAAGCCACCTCGGTCGAGATTGGACTTGCAGTACAGGATGTTCCCGCCGTCGTAGTTACAGTCGTATATGAATACATTGCGTACACCGCCGGACATTTCACTACCGATAGCGACGCCTTCGAAGTTCGACGGCATGTTGCGGATGACGATATTCTCGCACGGCCTGGGCCTTCGCCAGGCGCTGTTGTCACGGCCGGCCTTGATCGCCACACAGTCGTCGCTCTGGTCCAGCCAGCAATCCTCCATCAGGACATCAGTGCACGAATCGGGATCGAGCCCGTCGTTGTTCGAGTTGTGGCTGTCGAGCACCAGACGCCTTATCGTGACGTTCGTGCAGAACGTCGGGTGCACGCACCAGAACGGATAATCGCGAATCGTCACATCCTCGATGAGAACATTTGTACACTCGAAGGGTTCAAAGAATGTCGGCTTGGCATAGACTTTGATGTCTTCAACGGGAACATCTTTGTGATTCAGCTCGCGCAGTTCTTCGTTTGTTGTGGTTCCGGGCTTGAGTTTGTCAGGCCACATGGCCCACGAGTTTTCCGCCTGTCCGTTGAGAGTGCCTTTGCCCGTAAGAGCGATGTTGGTCTTTTGGCAGGCGTAGACCAACGGCGAATAGCTGTAACACTCCGTGCCCTCCCACCGGACTCTGACGTGGGGGAGATAGTCGTCAAAGTTGGTGCCGAACAGGATTGTGGCACCCTCGGTGACGTGAAAATTGACGTTATTGTCCAGATGAATGGGCCCGTTCGTAAGCCATGTGCCTTTCGGGACAACGACGCGTCCTCCGCCGGCCTGCGTGCAGGCAGCGATGGCCTTCTCGAATGCCGGATTGCAATCAGTGACACCGTCTCTAGCGGCACCGTAGTCAGTTACGTTGAAGTCACGGTCCGCAAATTTCGGCGGGACAATTCTGCTCAAGATCTCGGGCAGCAGGTCCCAGCCCTCTCGCTTCTCGCAGGCAGAGTCCTTTCTTGCCTGAGGTGAGCAGCCACACGCCAGGAAAATGGTAAGCACCAGAAGTGAGAGAGTTCTCTCTCTATCAATTGTTCCTCCGAGGATCGTTTTGCTCATGTGTTTGCTATTCCTTTCTCTAAGATTGTCTTGGCAGATCTTCCATCAGTGACTTTTGACCGTGATTCGGCGATGTCTCGTGTCGGCAAATGTCACCTTATGGAACTTACTGCAACTTTGACGGGATAATACACCGTGCACGCACTGAAAGCAATCCAGTGTACATGGAAACCATCAAATCACGTGGGGAAGATCGGGGCCAGCGCTGCAGGAAATACAAACAGAATTCTCCGCGGGAACAAGTAGATGAAGGGAAAGAATGTCAATCGGAGAATATTCTCGGCAAAGATAGGATATCTGCGCCCGAGGCGGCGATTGTGCGGGCGCGATGCTTCTATAACAAGGGCTCATGCGAATTCGAACCTCGCCCGTGCCGTCATGCAAAAGGGGTGGCTCTTTGGATTGACTCCTCCACCAAGGAACTGCTCTTTAAAAGGCCTTGTAGGTTCGAGATTCTTCGGGCCATCCGGTAGTATTGAGGAACTCACACCATCTTTACAGGGCGCGGCCGTGCCGGGCACGCACGACATAGTCTCTGACCTTCGACAGCGAAACGTCCGGGGAGCCGTCTGGATACAGATAGACGCTGATAGAAAAATCCGACCCCTGCTTTGTGAAACGTTCGAGATCTCCGGCCTGAATGAAGCCCTGCGACTCGAGTCTTCCGGCAGTGCCAAGCCAGCTCGCTCCCACAGCTACACCGAAAAAGCCGTATGCCTTGCCCATGATCACCGCACCGCTGAGCACGTGCCCGTTCTGCGAGTCAAACAGGAAGATGCAGTCTTCTATTTCCAGAAAGCCCGTGGGCTCGGCGCATTGGAGGCCGAGCACCCGACAAACCTCGTAAAACGGAGTTTCGAGGATATTGATGAACCTTTCGAGATTGAGAGTGTTTCCCGGCGGAAGGTGTTTCGACCCCACTTCCTTCGCCTCCTTGTAATTCGGCATTGATCGTCCATATTTGTCCTTCGTGAGGTGCTGCATTTTAGATGTTTCGCCTTTGGTGTCAAGTGCTCTTGTAAAACGCAGGCGTATCGGCGGTTTTGCGCCCGGGATCTCGCTTGAGACACCGAGTCCGGCGGCAGCGATGTCCTCAGGTACCCGGAGAAAATAAGATTTCATAATTTGCTTCACGAACCTCGTACTATCGTTTACACTTGCGGCCGGGAAAGCCATGCGCTCGCAAGATCGAGATGGAGATGGTAGTTTCGTCACTCGCAGTTGGGTAGCCCGTTAACTACCATTTGCCCGCAGAGTTTGGACAGTGGTGTGCTGATGGGTATCGATGAGGAGACATCCCAAGGGAAAGGCCAACGATGGGTATCGATGAGAAGAGATCTCAAGGGAAGGACCAAAAAAGCCCCAAGATAGCTCAAGGAACGAGCAGCCCTGAGCAAGAGAAGTTCGTCCCGACATGCAGCATCTGCGGAGAGAAGCACTGGCCACACCATCCGTTGGTCCCTTGTGTCAACAAGAAGAAGGCCAAGGCCAAGGCGAAGGCTGACAGGAAGGCCAAAGCAAAAGCTGCGGCCAAGGCCAAAGCCGAAGCCAAAGCACTTGCCAAGGCCAACTCCAAAGCGAAGACTGAGGCCCAGGCCGAGGCAAGGGCCCAAAGGCGAGCCTATATTGAAGCGGTGGCCAAGGCCGAGGGAAGGCTCAGTGCCGAATCCAAGTTGAGGGCCGAGGCTGAGAAAAGGGTGGCACTCGAATCCGAGCGGCGGGCCGAAATCGAGGCGGAGCTGGCCAAGGCCGAAGAAAAGGCCGAATCGTACGCTGCAGCTCTAAGAGAAGCTGAGGAAAAGCTAAAGGCACAGACCGAAGAAACCGACAGGGCCAAGGCAAAGGCCCAGACCCAGACTCAGGCCAGAGCCAAACTGGAGGACAGGTTAAGGGCCGAAGCTAAAGCCAGGTCTGAGGCTGAGAAACAGGCGCAATTGCTGGCCGAGGCACGGGCTCGGGCAGAGGATCAGGCCCGATCTGAAGAGGCAGCAAAGCTTCAAGCCCAGGAGCGGGCCGGCGAGGAGGCCAAAGCACGAGCGAAGCTCGAGCAGAAGCTCACGGCCGAATCCAAACAGCGGGCCAGCATCGAGGCCCAAGCCGCCGAGGCTGTTTCGGCAGCCAGGACGGAGGCGGAAGAAAAAGTCCTCTCCCATGAGGAGGTTGTGCGAGAGGCACAAGAGAAGCTTCGGGCCGAAACTCAGGCCAGGTCCAAGGCTCAGAAGGAGGCTGAGGCTCGAGCGAAAGAGGCGATCAGGGCCGAGGCCCAGGCCGAATCCGAGGCGGCTGCCAGACGCAAGGCCGAGGAGGATGCCCGGCTGGAGGCCAGGGAAAGGGCGAAAGTCGAAGAAAGGTACAAGGCCGAATCTCAACGGCAAGCTGAGATAATCGAGCAAGCCCAGCAGGCGGCTTCGGCCGCAAGAGCAGAAGCCCAGGCCAAAGACCAATCACATGCTGCGGAGCTGAGAGACGCCGAGGAAAGGCTCAGGGCCGAGACCGAAGCGAGAGCAAGAATCGAGCAGGAATTGCAGGCGAAGGCGCAAGAGTTGGTCAAAGCCGAGCAAAGAGCCGACTCTGAGGCGCAGTCAGCCAAAGAAGCTCAAGAGAGAACTGATCACTATCGAAAAGCGGTGGCCAAAGCCCAGAAGAGACTCAACGCTCAGTCACAGGATCTGGCCAAGACCAGGACCAGAGCAGAAGTCGAAGCGAGCTACCGGGCCCAGGCTCAGGAAAGAGCCAGGCAACAAGCCGAAGCAATATCCGAAATCGAAGAGAAGCTCCAAGCCGAATCCGACCGGCGAGCCAGGCTAGAGGCCGAGTCGGCCGAAGAGATCGCCGCAGCCAGGGCAGAGGCAGAGGAAAAAGCCCAATCGCACGCTGGGGCTATCAGAGAAGTCCAAGAGAAGCTCCGGGCTGAGACCGAGGCGAGAGCAAGAATTCAGCAGGAACTTCAGGCCCAGGCCCAAGAGCTGGCCAGGGCGCAGCAAAGGGCCGATGCCGAGGCGCAGGCGGGCAGAGAGACCCTGGAGAAAGCCGAGCACTATCGCAAAGCGGTGGCCAAGGCCGAGAAGAGACTTGAAGCTCAGGCACGTGAGATTGCCAAAGCCAGGACCAGAGCCGAAGTCGAGGCGGACTACCGTGACCAGGCCCAAGAGCAAGCCAGACAAGAGGCCGAGGCCAGAGCCAGGGTAGAAGAGCAGTTCAGGACCCTGAGCGAAGAGCTATCAAAAGTCGAGACCGCGGCTACCGCGGCTGCATCGGCTGCAAAAGCCCAAGCCGAAGAAAAGGCTCAGTCATATGCTGCATCTTTGAAGCGAAGTGAACAAGCCCTCAGCGAGCAAACTAAACAAAGAGCGAAAGCTGAGGAAGAGGTTCAAGTCCTGACTCAGTCAAGGACTGAATTAGAAGAGAAGTTAGAGGCCCACACAGAAGTCATATCCGCCCTTGAGAAGCAAGTTCAATCGCAGCTGCGAGCAAGGGCTGTCGCAGAGGCAAAGGCAGAATCCGAAGCTGCAGCCAAATTGCAGGCCCAAGAAAAGGCTGGCGAAGAAGCCAAGGCCAGAGCCAGGATTGAGGAGAGACAGAGGGCTCAAGCCGACGAACTGGCCAGGACAAAGGCCGAGGCCGCCGAGTCTCTCTCGGCGGCCAGTGCCGCGGCTGATAAGAAGGCCGAGTCCTACGCCGCGGCCGTCAGGCAGATAGAGGAGAAGCTGAGGGCGCAGGCCGAGGCGAAGAAAGAGGCGCAAGCAAAAGTCCAAGCTCTGGCCGAAACAAATACCGCGTTGGAAGAGAAACTGAAGACTGAGATCGAGGCCAGATCCGAGGCTGAGAAACGAGTTCAATTGCAGGCTCAGGCGAGGACAAAGGCCGAGTCGCTTGCCGACGCCCGTGCTCAGGCAAACACTGTTCTGGAAGAGAAGTTGCGGACCGTGACCGAAGCCGAGGCCGAGGTTCGGCGGCAGGTTCAGGTCTTGGAACAAGAAAGAGTCGTCGCTGACAAACGAGTTCAAGCTGAGAGCCAGTCGAGCGCGAAGGCCCGGGAGCAGTCCGAGTATTACCGCAAAGCGCTGTCCAAGGCAGAAAAGAGGCTTGCGTTCCAGGCCCGGGAGATTGCGAAGGCCAAGACCAGGGCCGAGACCGAAGCCGGGTATAGAGACAAGGCTGAACTGAGGGCTGCTGAACAAGCCGAAGCCAGGGCCGAGGTTCAGGAGAGAATCAGGGCCCAATCCGATGAGCTTGCAAAAGTCAGGGCCGAAGCCGAGGAGGCGGTCTTGGCGGCCAACGCCAAGGCCGAAGAAGAGGCCGCATCACATACCGCAGCCCTCAGAGAAGCTGACAAGAAACTTAAGGCGCAAGCCAGGCAAACCGAGGAGGCCCGGGCGAAAGCTCAAGAACAGGCTCAGGCGAGAGAGGCGCTGGAAGAGAAACTGATAGCCGAAACGAAAGACCACTCTGAGGCTAAGCAGCAAGTTCAGGTTCTTGCCGAGGAAAGAGCCAAGGCCCGGGCAAGAGTTGAATCTGAAATCGCCGCCCGATTGGAAGCTCAGGAGCGGGCCGCCCAGGAAGCCGAAGCAAGAGCCAGGCTCGATGAGAGACTTGAGGCCGAAAGAGCCCAGCGCGAGAGGATTGAGGCCGAAGCAGCGGAGGCTTTGTCGGCGGCCAATGCCGCGGCGGATGAGAAGATCGCATCGTATGCAGCAGCCACAAGGGAGGCTGAGGAAGGGCTCAAGAAACAGAGCGAAGCAAGGAAAAGGGCCGAAACTGCAATCCAGGCCCAGGCCGAAAAAATGGCCGCGCTGGAGCGGGAGCTCGAGGCTCGGACTGAAGCGATGTCCGAAGCACAGCAGCAGGTGCGGGCCCTGGAGCAGGCAAAGACTGCAGCTCAGACGAAGGCCGAGTCCGAATCTGCAGCGCGGCGTGCGGCCGAGCAGAGGGCTGAATCGCAAGCCGAAGAAAGGGCCAGACTCCAAGAGAGACTCGCGGCCGAGGTAGCCG
>Ga0111165_1044_pt1 | contig 23016 bp, 15 predicted proteins | sample DeeMarSeWOR28_12_FD_80268 | JGI IMG/M metagenome (GOLD analysis project Ga0111165, IMG submission 80268) | Phycisphaerae bacterium SG8_4 | reverse complement strand
ATACTCACTCTAGTTGGAGAAGAATAATGAAATTTCAGAAAGTAGTCAAGGTGTACGCGCTGACATCCGCCTTTGTTGTTTATCTAAGTGTATTTGGCCTAAAGGGTTACAGTGTGGCTCGGGCGGCGGATTGGCCCAACTACCGGGGTCCCGGCCATAACGGTATAACCAGTGAAACCGAGAGGAAATCTAGCTGGGGTAGTTCTGGTCCCAGGGAACTCTGGAAAAAGTCCATCGGCATAGGTTTTTCTTCGATGGCGGTTGCCGACGGCCGGGTATACGCCATGGGCAATACCGGCAAGAAGACCAACACGGACATCGTCTATTGCCTCGACGCGGTGACAGGCCAGGAGAAATGGACTCACTCGTACCCTTGCCCGCTACAGCCCAAGTATTACGAGGGCGGCACCCTCTCGACGCCCACCGTCGACGGTGACAAGGTCTACACCCTGAGCAAGATGGGCACCCTGTTCTGTCTTGACGCGACCAATGGGAAGGTTGTCTGGCGGAAGGAATTGAACAAAGAAATGGGCAAAGAGTTGCCCACGTGGCATTTCGCTGGCTCTGGGCTGGTCGTCGACGAGATGCTCGTTTTGAATATCGGCGACGCGGGCCTTGCGCTGAATAAGAATACGGGCGCGACGATCTGGTCCAACGGACAGGGTCAATGCGGTTACGCGACCCCAGTGCCGTTTGTCATGGGAGGCCAGCGATCTCTGGCTATCTTCGGTAAGGATTCGATCATCGCCGTCTCACCGACTGACGGCAGGAAGCTCTGGCAGTATCCGTGGAAGAACAGGGTGGATGTCCACGCTGCCGACCCGATTGTTTTTGGCGATAACGTCTTCATCTCGTCGGGCTATAACAAAGGCTGTGCGCTTCTCGAAATCAAAGATGGCAAGGCCACCATGGTCTGGGAATCCAAGGTAATGCGCAATCACATGAACTGCTGCGTACTGTTCGACGGATTGCTGTATGGCTTCGACGAGTCGGAACTGAAGTGTATCGTCCCGCAGGACGGCACCGAGAAGTGGGGCGATAAGAGTTTAGGCAAAGGCTCGCTCATTATGAGCGCCGATGGCAGAATGATACTCATGAGCGACAAGGGCGAACTGGTAATCGCCCAGGCCAATCCGCAGCAGTTCACTATTCTGGCCAGAGCGCAGGTCCTGCCCAAGGGTAAATGCTGGACTACCCCGGTGCTCGCCAACGGCAGGATCTACGCCCGCAATACGGCGGGAGATATGGTCTGCGTCGACGTCGGCAGTTAATGGTTTGAGGAAGTACTCGGAAGGGACACAACATGAAGAAGATCGAGTGGGACGACAGCCTGTCTGTGGGTGTGGATTTGATCGACGAACAGCACAAGATGTTAATACAGCGGCTGAACGATTTGTCGAAGGCCATTGAAATGACTCAGGGCGAGGGCAACATTGTCCAGACGCTCGACTTTTTGATCGAGTACACCGACTTCCACTTCTCTGCTGAAGAGAAATGCATGGTCGAGCACGATTATCCCGGACTCGCGCCTCAAAAAAGGCAGCATGAAGAATTCAAGAAATCTTTGAAAAACCTCGTGGACGACTACGAATACGAAGGCGTGACGCGGGCGCTGACCACTTCGGTCAACGTCTTTCTGATCAACTGGCTGGTAAATCACATCAAGGCAGTCGACCACAAACTCGGCGAGTTCCTGCAGGAAAAGGGTGTTGAAGGAGACAAGCTGTGAGAGCTCTTCGTAGCATTTGGCGGTTGGTGGTCGCCCTGCCGGTCACTGGGATGATTCTGGGCAGCGGCTGCGTCGAAGAAAGCAGAACACCTGTTGCCTGCATGGAGCGTGCCGTTTTCGGTGATCCATCTCAATCGGCGTACATACTGCCATATCCCGTTGGCGATTCTTACAGACTCATGCAGGGATATTGCTACCCCGAAGGAGGGCACAGGAACCAGCTTGCCTATGATTTCGAGACGCCTGTTGGCACCCAGATTATTGCCTCTCGCTCCGGTACCGTGATGAAAGTTCGCAGCGATCTACCTGATGACGGCAAACAGCCCGAATCTGGCCAGCACAATCACATTATGATCAGGCACGATGACGGCACGGTAGCCTTTTATGCGCATCTACAGCAGCACAGCGTCCTGGTCAAGGTTGGAGACAATGTGTTTCAAGGCCAACCGATTGCCGAAAGCGGCAATTCCGGAAACACGCAGGGAATGCCACACCTGCATTTCGGGATCTACGAGGGTTGGCCCGCCAGGGAGGGTTTTGACGTGCCTGTGAACTTCAGAAACGCCGAGGGGACTCTCGACAAGCGGAGAGGCCTGCGCCCCGGAGGCTACTTCAGGGCACTTCCATACTGACATGCTGGCTGTGACCACCTGCCTTGTGCGGCGAAATACAGTCTGAGTCTGGCTATTATCCTGCCTCGGTGATGTTGTCCCATGTCAGGTGCAGCTTTCTTGCTGCATAACCTGCTTCTTTGAGATAGTCTCCGTAAGTGCTTATCCAGTGAGAATCACGAACTTCACTTTTCAGCCTCCTCCAATTGCCAATTATCCTGACGTCCTGTTGTGAGCGGCAGATTTCGTAATACGGATTGCGAATCACTTCACCCTTAAAACCCAGCCAGCGCCCGCTGCTGTATTCAGGATCGATGAATGTCAGTTCCTGCCCGATGGGCATCTCTACCTTCGGCGCTGCGCCGTATTCGGATTCGTAATGTGTGGTAATTTCCGTTGGATCATAGTTCACGCCATCCATCCGGCGCGGTGCTATGCAATGGGCACACGTCACTTCGCCGTTATGGGGAAATGTCGAGTTGTGTAGAAAAACGGGTTTGCCGGAAATATGTCGCAGGAGTACGCCCGGCGGAATAATCACAAAATCCGATTCGCAAAAGGCCATATAACCCTCGTCGTTGAGCAGGCCGAGTGTCAGGCAGGCCGTGGTTTCCGACATTGGCATAACGGTCGCCATACAGTTTCTTATCGTAAAGGCGCTCGCGTTGTGCTCGAGCATCATGTCCTTGAAGATCCGGTAGAGGAGGAAACAATTCTCGACAAATACCATGTCAGTTTTCAAAGTTGTGTTGGGTATGGCGACATACCGTTTTGCCCATTCCTTTGATTTTCGCACAAGGCCTTTGTCGACTCTGGCGCTTCTGATCCGTTTGGCAAGATCGTCATAGCTAACGTCAATGATTTCCATGCCGAATTTATTTGCGGCGACTTGTGGCGCTTGCGGACTGTATTTTCCCCATGGACCTCCTAGCGTTACGATCTTAGTTCCGACAAAATTCCTCACCGCATACAGTGCCTTCAGTCGCCATTTCAATTCATCGATCTGGTCGATCACGACATCATCTACATGGACGTATTTGCCCTGTTTGAGGGCTTCCTCGGCTGTTTCCTTTTCTGTCTGAAGGTACCTAACGCTCAAGGCTTCGTACCAGTAATAGACCGGGCCGGAGCTCTTTCGTGCAAATATGATGGTGTCTCGTTCTCTTGAGATGCAGGCGCCAAGCAAGTCTCCTCCGCCTCTGGCAGGATAGACTATAACTGCGTCGAAGTGGCGACGATTTACTTCTTGAGCATCCTGAACTGTCTTGACTTTCACTATCGGCAGTATTTCGACGGGAAATTCCGCCGTCTTGGCCAGCATCCGCAATTGCTGCGTTATTCGAGATGCTTCCAGATCGGCAGCCTCGTCGTTTTGAATTCCCCCCCATGACTTGTAAGATCGTTGCTTCACATAGGCCGAGACCGTGTACATCAGCACCGGCTGGACTTTGAGTGCTTTGCCGAACTGCACAAGCGGCTCGTCGGGATTCCAGTCTTCAATCTGTCTGCCGGCATATAAGGGCGCAACGGCGGCAAGACTTACAGATGCCGTCCCCATCGCTGACAGTCCAAGAAACACTCTGCGATTCATTTGGCACGAACAACACGCCATGGTTACCTCCAGCAGCAGAATAAATTACAGGAAATCTGATTTCAAAGTTCAGAGGTGATTATAGAACGCCGGAGGTAACGATTCAACAGAAGAAAAACAAATGCGATTGTCAGGCGAAACCTAATAGCCGGTCATCTTGTATCGCTGGCAACTGCATGAACAGTCCAAAGCAAGAGAGTCTCGTCAAGACGAGCACAGTCTCCCAAGGGTCAGGTCGCGAAACTTATAACGAGTTGATTCGCGGCCGATGCCTATAGTGCAAGGCTCGGAAGCAATTCAGGACGCCTGCTGTGGCGGATTTACCCCATAGATCATGCCGTTACGCCGCTTTTGCCCAGTACTCTGCGGATAATGTTGGCTATCTCCTTCCTTGTGACGGGCTTGGCGATGAATTCCTTTATTCCTATGCTTTCGAGTTGGTCAGGACTGACATTTTCAGGAAATCCGGAACATAGAATTATCGGTATATCGGACCTGATCGAGATAAGTTCTTCGGCCAATTGCGTACCTGTCATGTTTGGCATGACCTGGTCGGTGATAACAAGGTCGAACTTGTCGGGTTCCTTCTGAAATGCTTCCAGGGCATCGAGGCTGCTGGTCTTGGCAACGACGTCAAAACCAAGTCGATCCAATATCTGTTTTGTTACATCGACCATCATTTCTTCGTCATCTACCAGAAGTATCAGCTCTTTGCCGTCGGTAGTTGACTCCAATGCCTGAGACTCCTGAATCTCGTTGCCTTCAATTTTGGGAAGGAATATGTCGAAGGTGGTGCCTTTGCCCGGCGTACTGCTAACGGCTATTGCCCCATCATGGCTTTTGATGATTCCATGGACGACAGAAAGTCCCAGTCCGGTCCCCTCATTGACCTTCCTCGTAGTGAAGAATGGTTCAAAGATTCGTTCCAAAACTTCCTTGTCCATTCCACAGCCGGAATCACTGACGCTGATTTGTACATAGGGGCCGGGTGGCAGAAGCTCATCGCCTATTCTGGTCTCCGATTCGAGATTGACATCCTTCAGGATAATCTCCAAAAGACCGCCTTGGTCACGCATTGCATGCGAGGCATTTGTACACAGATTTACCAACACCTGATGAATATGGGTTGGGTCGGCCAGAACGACGCTGGAATCTGCCTGGATCTTCCGGTTGAACTTGATCGTTGCAGGCAGCGATGACCGAAGCATCCCGTGGACTTCTTTGACGATAGAGCTGATCTGGACAGGCTCTTTTTCCTTTTCCTGCTGGTTCTTTCGGCTGAAGGTCAAGATTTGCCTGACCAGCTTTGTTGCGCGGTTAACGCATGACATTATCTGCTCAAGATGATCCCGTAAGGCGGTCGCATCCGAAAGATCATCAAGTGACAATTCCAGGTAACCTTGCATGGCAGCCAGAATGTTGTTGAAATCGTGCGCTATGCCCCCAGCCAGTGTACCTATGGCTTCCATCTTTTGTCGCTGGCTGAGTTGAAGTTCCAGTTCGATCTTTTCCTTTTCGGTCTTCTTTCGCTGCGTAATGTCAAGGCCGTAGGCGTTTACATAACCTGAGCCGACTATAGGTTGCAGGGTCATGAAGAACGTCTGGCCGTCATCGCAGTCCAACTCATACGTCTCACTGCTGTTCGAGCTTGTAATCTCCTGTATTCTCTTGCACCAAAGTTCGGGCAGAGTCTGACCTTCGGCGATTTGCCATGTCTTGAGCACGGGCGAGCTGGCATCATTCGCATACAGAATCTTGCCGTCTCCGGATATTCTCAGAACGGGATTGGGATCTTCGCTGGGAAATTTAGCCAGATTCTCGACTTCTTCAATTGCTCTCTTACTGTCAGTTATATCTCTGATTATTTCCTGTACAATTTCCTTGCCATCGACGTCCATAGTGGAAACGGCAATAGTCACTGTCCTCTGTTCGTCACTGCCCGTCAGGATCTCCGCTTCGATACTGCTTTTTGCAGTTTTGTCGGATTTGACCAGCAGGCTATGATAATGTTCGGCGTTCTCCGCAGGGTAAAGAGTGGTGTGATGCTGGCCTACGATCTGCCTTCTCCTTCTCCCAAATAGTTCTTCAGTCGCCTTGTTGCAGTTTGTGATAACACCGCTGGCGACATCTATCCACACGATAGCGTCCTGTGCGTTGGCGAATGCCAGCCTGAACTTGTTTTCGCTCTCCTGCAATGCCTTGTTCGCCTTCTTCTGCTCAGTGATATCAGATGCTATATGAACAGCTTTGACAATTTGGCCTTTGTTGTCTTTCAAAGGATAGACTTTTATTCTCAGCCATTTATCATTTATCTGATAATCTGTGGTTTCGCTGCGGTTGGTATTACACATGCGTGCCAGTGGACACCTGTCTGCCGGTTCAGGTGAACCATGGAGCAGTTCACAGCAGCTTCGTCCAATGATTTGTTTATAGGATTTTTTCAGGAACCTCGTCATGGCGATGTTACACTGGAGTATTTTTCCTCCAGATATGTCAACTATGCAAACACCGTCGGAGATGGCATTGAAAGTCTTCTGCCATTCTCTGGCAAAAACATTGAGCTTCAGCTCTGTCACTACACGTTCAAGAAGACGTCTTTGTCTTCTGTTTACGAGGAACCAGGCAAGTATGATCACCGGCAAAGCCGTACTGACCGCTGCAATAATCTTTGAAATCCTCTGCCAGTATTTGGTGCGCCGATCCGCCAAGACGCTGAGCGCATTATCGACGAACTTCTTCATTCCTTTGTTGTATTCTGACCTTTGCTCTTGGTACTCAGGGCTTTGCAGCAAAGCCTGAGCGTCTTGATGTTTTCCCTGGCGCACCAGAGAAAGAGCTTCTTGTTCCATGTTATCAAGTTTGTGATTGACATAGATTGGTAAGGCCGCCTTTGCGTTCGCGGCATCCTCGGCATTGTTTTTGAAGATATGCAGAATATCCTGAACAGCAGCCTGTACTCGTGGACCAAATTCTTCGTGGCGGCTTATCCACTGGGGCTCTTGGGTGAATGCAGCCATTTTTGCTGACATCGCGAGCACCTCGTCACGGTGCATGGCGATCCCCTCTGTTCTGGTCAATTCCTCAAGCTGAGTTTCAATGGTCCTGATACGGATATATGAGTGCCGGATTTGCCAGGAAGATAGAGCGAGTACTATCGCTATGATTGGGACACAACTTTTCGCCGTGAACAAGCCAAGTACGCGACTATGATGGCGAGGTTCAGGATGTTCTTGCTCGTTTGGCCTTCTGTCACTGTTCATTTTGCGGTCTTTCACCGGTGCGGTCCCTTTCAGATACCTTTTGGGCCCGCTTCCAGAAGCCACTCTTTCTGCTAACGGAACCGCGCCGATGAATATATCGTGCCAAATAAGGTCGTGAGGTCACCTGACAACACCATAACTGCCAAAATCTTTTGCTGTGATGCGGATCGAGCGATATTAAGAGGATCGTGTGCTTTCTTATAGGGTGTCCTGGAGTACCTTGGATATTCTCTAACATCTATCGGACCCAAATACCTGCTAGGCGACAGCAAGATATTCAAGATCTGTCACGAGCGGGCACAACGTTCACTGTCGAGCCAATTCTACTCTTACCATAAGAAGAAATAGGGCCATTGCTTTTTACAGGTAGGAAGCTCGGGCTAGGGCTTGAAATCGAAGGGCTTCAGGATATACTGAGAGATTGTCGCAGTGGTCAGATGCGCTTCTTACGCAAAACAGGCTATGCAATGCAAGAGACGGCATTTTCCATTTGGTTCCTTGCCAAAACGGGATAGTATGATGGCCCTCGTTTATCAATTGCGTTTAACGAAATAGCCAGTCACTCGGTATTACGATGGCTTACCTGGAAGTCTGGAAAAGTGGGACACTCATAACCCGTCGTCGAGTAGATGATCAGATGGCCCGTAAGGGCTGCAGGATTCGTATCGGCTCGGCTGGCGAGGTGCGGTTGGCCATAGGCCAATCACAGAAGCTTGGCAAGTACGAAGTCCGCATGTTCGAAGGAGATCCCCCGACAGCGCACCCTGGATTTGCAGAGACTGCGTCCAGCCCACCTGATGATGGGCATGATGATCAGAGCCTACCCTCTTTTTCCAAGGCTTCTTCGGAATCTGCAGAGGTCCAGAGGCACGGGCGTCCCGACATCGAAGGATACAAGATCATCAAACCTCTAGGCGAAGGGGGCATGGGAATGGTCTGGTGCGCCGAGCAGTTGAGCACCCGACGGCAGGTGGCCCTGAAACTCTTGGTCTCTCACAGGGTCGAGTCCCCAAAAGCCCAAGCCCGGTTCCAGCGTGAGGTTGAACTGACCGCTAGACTGGATCATCCCAACATCGCCTGCATTTATGACAGTGGTTTGCATCAGGGAATGTACTATTACGCCATGGAACTGATTGAGGGTATACCCCTTGACCAGTATGTCAAGAGCCAATCTCTATCAAGGACCGAAATCCTAGGACTCATGCAGAAGGTATGCCAGGCAGTCCTTTATGCACATCTCAGAGCCGTAATACATCGTGACCTCAAACCATCCAACATACTGGTTAGCCCTGATGGTGAGCCCCATATTCTGGATTTCGGTTTGGCCAAAGCCTTGCTCGATGAAGATGAGGCTTTGACTATATCCATAGAAGGGCAGGTTGCCGGTACTCCCGCCTACATGTCGCCTGAACAAGCAGCCGGTCATCACAGCCAGCTCGACACTCGCACGGACGTTTATAGCTTGGGAGTAATCCTATATGAGCTTCTTATTGGGCAGTCACCGCACGACTTGTCAGGCTCAATGTTCGATGTGTTGCACCGGATTGCCGACGGCACGATACGCCGTCCATGTAAGGTCGACAAGTCAATAGACAGCGAGCTGGAGGCGCTCTTGCTCAAGGCGCTTGCCCAAGATCCGGAGGATCGATACGCCTCAGCCGGTGCACTAGCGAAGGATATTAGCAACTATCTCAGCGGCGAGCCTTTGGATGCCCAGGCGCCGACCATCCTGTATTTCCTGCGCAAGAAGGCTCTCAAATACCGGGTTCAGATTGCGGCAGGCTTGGCCATCTCTCTCGTCTTGTTGGGGACAGCTCTTGTGGTCTACACCAAAATAGTCGCAAGGCAAGCCATAATTGAATCGCAGGACTGGGAACTCAAACTCAAGTCATCTCAGCTTAGCTGGCAGGAACTTGCTCTGAAGGTGCTAAGCGAGAACGAACAGGAAGCCCTTGCTGCCTTGCGGATCATTCGGGATGAGTACATCTCTGCACAAGACGAGATTAGCCAGCTAAATCACAAACTAGGTGATAGAAAACCTCCGATAGCAGTCAGACGCATTGATCTTAGCCCAGGTCCCCCCATGGCATCGACGGCGCTCGTAAGAAAGCCTTCGCTTCCGGGAGCTGTCACGTCATGGACGCTCGATACATCTGGCCACCGCGGCAGAATAACGAGGCTTGTTTACAGCCCGGACGGCAGCCGGTTGGCTTCTGCCAGCCGCGATGGGACTATACGAATCTGGGGCTCGGAATCGGGGCAACTTGCTCATGTTCTGGTCGATCCGAACACTCACGTATCCGATCTGGCCTGGTCTGCGGACGGCAAGAGTCTGCGGGGTACTGCAGCGGCCGATCCTGCCCGGCGGTCTGTCTGGGACGTTGAACCTGGTCGGATTCGAGCTGTGAGCGGCGTACCAGCAGCAGTCAATTGGCAAGATACCTCCGGCGTTTGCTGGTCGGCAGGCTCACCAGCGCAAGCTCGAATGCTGGATGAAGTCGCTGGTTCACTGGGAATTCAGTTGCCGCCCACATGGTCTGCAAGACGACGATTGATTACCGCTCTGGCGTTCTCGTCTGAGCGTCAACAGCTTGCCTGCGGTGACGAAGACGGCACTATTTGGATCCTGGATGCCGCATCTGGGCAAGTTTTCCACATACAACAGGGTGCATGGTGCGGCCCAATGAAGTCGGTGAGCTTCTCTCCAGACGGAAAGACCCTCGCTACATACTCCGGGGCGGGAACTCTGTGTCTCTGGCAAGCAGACAGATGGGGGCCTGTTCGCAAATATGAGAGTGACAGCATAAGCCACAGGACTGCTTCGACCTCTGGCGCCATCGCCTGGGCCCCGGATAATCTACACATCGCCAAAGCAGACAACAGCAGGATGACAGTTGAGATCCTGGACTTGGACTCCGGTGATGTTGTGCGTGCGTTATCTGGGAATGATGGCGAAGTCACCTCTATCTCATGGTCACCCAATGGCGGCTTCATTGCGACAGGAACACTTGATGGCAAGATCCATTTGTGGGAACTCGAGTCCGATTCAGAAGGCCCGTCAGTTACGCTGGGTGCTCACTCTGGCGCCGTAGGTTTGATTGACTGGATACCCGAAAGCCAGAGTCTTGTCACAACCGGCCTAGATGGGATGATCAAAATCTGGGAACGGAGCGGTGGTAGCCTGACAAATAGGCTCGAGAGACAAACGGATTCCATCACCTGTGCTGCACTCTCTCGCGATGGGAGCGTGCTTGCTACGGGTAGCCCTGATGGAATTATTCGGTTCTGGAACACCAGAAGTGGTTGGTCCTCGAATTTTTTTAGGACTGATCCGAGCGATATTGAAGCCCGACAGTCTACCTTCACGGCAGTCGCTTGGTCACCCGACGGTCGACTCTCGGCTTGGGGCGATTCGGCTGGAAAGATCCGGATCTGGAGTCTAGGCTCACGCCGATGGCAACGCTCCTTCCCGGCCAACTGCGGTTCGATCTCCTCGTTGGCATGGTCTGTCGATGGTCGCGGTCTGCTGTGCGGTGGATCTGATGGTAAGGTTCGAATCTGGGATGCCAAAGACGATTTCCAAGAACACGTCGTACTCTTGCCATTATGGGGACCCGTGGGGCCTGGCATTGCGGTCAATGCAGCAGGCGATTACCGAGGCCCGCCCGGATTAGCGGATAATGTTGTTTACGCTGTTCAGAGTGCGGAGGCTCAAGTGACGCTCAGCCGAGCAGACTTCAAGAGCCAGTACGGCTGGGTCAACGAACCATGGCAGGTAGGGTTGTACAGGCCCGGAGATGAGCCGGTCGAGCGGATCTATGTGGATTCAAAGTCCGCGGAACCCCAAGATGGCAAGGCTTGGGCGAGTGCCTTCAGCGACCTTCAGGATGCTCTGAGCATAGCCCAACCCAACACCGAGATTTGGGTGGCCTCAGGCGTCTACAGACCCGACCGGGGCACCGGCGCAAGGACGGCAAGTTTCCATCTCAAGAATGGCGTCCGGCTCCTGGGCGGATTTACCGGAACGGAAACAAGCAGCCATCAACGGGATCCGAATAGCAATGAGACTATTCTCAGCGGTGATCTAAAAGGTGATGACGGACCTGACTTCACCAACAATGACGAAAATTGCCACCATGTGGTCGTCGCGAGGAACACTGATCCAAATACTCTTCTTGATGGCTTCACGATCATGTGCGGCAACGCAAGTGGCCCCAAACAGGACCGAAATGGTGGAGGTATATACATGCTTGAGGGCAGCCCTACGCTAACGGACTGTGTCTTGAAACACAACTCAGCACTTCATTATGGTGGAGGCATGCGCATTCGAGGCAACAGTCATCCGAGGTTAATCAGTTGCACGGCTATGGAAAATCTAGCAGGTGCGGGTGGGGGAGTCGCCATGGATAGCAGTGCGGCGTTTGTTGGCTGTAGATTTATTGGTAACAAGACGGTGGGCAGAGTTGTAGCCGGGGAGCGTGTTGTTGAGGCCAATGGCGGCGGAGTATGGAATGATCTCAGCAGCTCGACGCTAGTCAACTGTACGTTTGCTAACAATGTGGCTGGCCGGAACAGCGTTGGAGGCGGAGGAATGTACAATAGTCGCAATGCCCGTCCAGCATTAGCAAACTGTCGATTCATTGAAAACTCGGCAAATGATGGCGGTGGGATAGCCAATGATCAATCGAGCGAGCCAACATTGATTAACTGCACATTCATCGGAAATACCGCTCATAATAGCGGTGGTGGGATGTATGATCATCGTTGCGCGAGGGCGAAGTTGACCAATTGTAGATTCATCGGAAACATGGCTGGTCATGGAGGTGGAGTGGCCAATGATCACCAGAGTATGGTGACACTGTACAACTGCACCTTTAGCGGGAATCAGGCAAGGAACGGCGGTGGGGTGTATATTGAAGATCGCTGGGAAGATCCAGACCCGAAGATTTCATCCTACGTCGACTCCAAGCTTGCGAACTGCACCTTCAGCATGAACAGGGCAGATGGGGATGGCGGTGGTATTTGGAATAGCGAAAAGAGCACACCCTCGCTGGCCAACTGCATCTTCTGGGGTAACAGCGATAGTGGCGGCACAGATGAATCTGCACAGTTCTTCGGCATGGAAGGTTGACACATATCTACGATAGACTATTGTTGTGTCCAGGGATGGACGGGCGCGCTTAGGGGTACCAGTAACTTCGGCCTGGATCCCCTGTTTGTCGATTTCGCCGGCCCGGACAACGAGGTTGGAACAGAGGACGACAACTTGTGTTTGAGATCTACCTCACCTTGCATCAACGCAGGAGACAACAATGCCGTTGGCGCTGATACTTCGGACCTTGATGCTGACGGTGACGCCAATGAGCCTATGCCGTTCGATATAGAAGGCAGGCCGCGTATCCTCAATGGGAGAGTGGACATTGGTGCTTATGAGAATGGCTAAATCTGTTACTAATTTTTGCGACAGTGCTTGCGCGCTTCATCATATACTCTGGTGATTTCTGGCGTGATCCAATCGTGCTGAGTAAGCGCTTCGATCGACTGCGCCAATTTCTCATAACTGTACTGGGATATTCGAACATTGTGAAACACAATCGCGCCGGCAATCGCCGCGAAGTACAGAACGAGAGCCACATCACGTTCAATCTTATCTTTCCCGGAACTGCCCAGCTTTTTGGAAAGGCCCCTTATTCTCCTGATGATCGCCATTTTCGTTTGTGCGTCTTGCAGAAGATCTCCGAATGGTAAACCTGATACTGAGTTCAGTTCTTCGGACAGTGCTCGCAAGGATGAGAGTAGTCATTTGAGCAGTGCCTGGTCAATAGGCGGTAGTCAATAGACAACAGCAAATAGCCACAAGCCTTCATAATTAACAGCAATCAACCAGCTCCGCAGACCGCCGATTTCTGACGTTTCTATTTGTCTTCGCGAACGTACATCTCGGTGGGGTCGAGCCTGTCATACCAGGTGAACTTCATGATTACCGACGTTATGGCTAGGATAGTCAGGGAGACGCAAAACATATCCCATTTTCGAACCACCAGGCAAAACGGTGCGACCATCAGGCTCAGTTGCCAGCCGATGCCGTTGGCCACGTTGAACATGTCCAGGGCGAAGTTCCGGTTGGGCTCAATGGTCGGGTCCTCTCGACGCAGATCCTCGAGAATCGGTCCCCAGAAGCCCCAGGGCCTGACGTTTCGGTAGAACTGCCTCAGCGTCTCCCGGTCATCCGGTGGGGTGGCAAGGCAAATAAGGACCGAGGCCAGGCCGCCGACGGGGACCAGGATCAAAAAGGCATATGTCGAACTGATGGAATATCCCCAGTGGGCTCCGATCAGATCGTTGACATGTCCGAAAGCCAGGGCCGCTCCGGCACCGGCAATCATCCCGGCGAAGTAGCCATAGCCGTTGAATCGCCACCAGTGCCATTTGAGCACGTTAGGGGCAATGTAGCCGGCGTAAAGAAGCCCGGTTATCCACTTGGTTGTCTTGTCAATATTTTCGATACGCAACGCTGCCACAGAGGCCACCACGACCAGAGCGACCGACCAGAGGTAACCCATTACGACGTAGCGGCGGTCAGGTGCCCTGGGATTGACGTAGCGTTTGTAGACATCGTTGACGATGTAGGCAGCCCCTGCATTGACGGTCGAGTCGAAAGTGCTCATAAAGGCCGCCAGCAGTCCCGCCATGAGAATCCCTGTGAGCACAGGTGGTACAAAACGTGCGATGACTGCCGGCAGGATCTGCTCGAAATCGAACTTTGCCCCGCCGGCGACCATTTCGTTGACCTCCGGCGAGAAGAATACCAGACCCAACACGGTGATGCCCGCGATCATCAGCGAGCGGGGCGCAAGTTGTACGATGGACATCCACCAGTTCTCCAGTGCCGCCTCGCGCGGATTCCTCGTCGAGAGCTGATGTTGCATGCCGTAGCCGGCCGATGGGCCCCCTGCACTGACGAGGATCCCGCGTAACAGCCACATCATGACGACACAGCCCAGTAGTGTATAACCATCACCTGCGGCTTCTGCCGTGCCGTAGATCTTGTCATTGAGCCCGGCGACGTGGCCGGACCAGTCCAGATTGAGTTTCCATTCTGGGATCAGCCGCGCCCAGCCGTCCGGAACGGCCGCGGCGAGGGTCTCCGCATCGACCTTGTCCATGGCGACCGCGGCGATGAAGATCGAGGCAATTGTCAAAAGGGCGAACTGCAGCAGGTCTGTCAGAACGACGCTGTACCAGCCGCCGAAGATCACGTATGTCGTCGTAATGGCCAGGATGATAACGCCGTAGGACTCGGCGCTGGAAAGTGGTCCCCAGGTCAGGTCCCAGGGAAAGAACACATCGGCGAATTTGCCGATTCCCTTCAGGGCGTAAGCGACGAAACCCACCGTGACCAGAACTGCGTAGATCACGACGCTGATGTGCGAGAGCGTCCCGCCGCGCCCGCTGCCGAAGCGCGTGCGCATCCACTCGGCACCGGTGAGCACGTTGGACTTGCGGATCCACCCACCCAGATACACCTGTCTGAAAATGCGATCGAACAACGGCCAGATCCACGGGGCAAACGCGGCGCGAAGACCGTAAGTGAAGAGCATCGTGACGAACCACATCGTGCCCGTGATGTCGAAGCCGCTGGCGCCGTGCGATGTGCCTATTACCCACCAGGGGAGACTCTTGCCCGCCAGAAAATACGCACTGAGGTTCTTCGAGGCGCAATGGAGTGATATCATATGTACCCCTTTCGTCAGGCCGGACAGGACAGCAGATAACCCATAAGATCGTCCAGTCGGCACGTGGCCAGAGCCACGTACTTGTCCGCCGCGCCGTAATACACGAACAACGTGCCTTCGATCACGACCTTACCGCACGGAAAGACGCAGCCGCGGTAGTAGCCGTCGATCTCGTAATCGGCCTCCGGCTGCATGATCCAGTCGGTTGTGCGGTGCAGAACTTTGCTCGGGTCTTCGAGGTCGAGCAGCAGTGCCCCGAGGCGGTAATGTTTGTCCGAGCCTACGGCATGGTAGATAGTCAGCCAGCCGTGTGCAGTTTGGATCGGCGGCGTATTGATGCCTATCTTGCCGCATTCCCACTCGTACTTTGCCGTCGCAAGAAGCCTGCTCTGCTTGAATCCCAGAAGATCGTCCGCCGCCGAGATCCAGATCGCCGGAAACTCGGTGCCGTATTCGTCGCCGACCCATTCCAGCGGTCGGTGCATCATCACGTACTTTCCGTTGATCTTCTCAGGAAAGAGGACCGCGTCCCTGTCGTCGAGCAGCGGATCGGTGATGCGCCCGGCGCGAATATAGGTCTTGAAATCGCGGGTCAGCAGCAGGCCCGTGCTCGTGGCGTTTGTGCCGATCACTCTGGGAAACTCAGGGGGGCATACGGGACGTTTGTATTGCTCTTCTTGCGGTATCCAAAACTGGCCGAACGGGAAGAAGCGGCAGGCATAGGTGATGTAATACCAGTCGCCGATCTTGACCATTCTCGGATCCTGGACGGTGCTCGCATCGAAACCATCAACGCTGGGGCCGAAGGCGGGCTGATCGCTGACACGTTCGAAGTTGTACCCGTCGGTGCTTACCGCCAGGCCGAAATAGCATTTGTACTCCGGATGCGACTCGGCGGCTCTGTACAGCAGCAGAACCTGCCCATTTTCCCGGTTGTGCCATGCCGCCGGATTAAATACGGCCAGGTCTTCCCACGGATGCGCCGGATCCGGACTGAGGATTGGATTGCCGTCGTAGCGTTCTAGTTTCACTGATGCCTCTGAAATACAGAATCACGGATTACTCTCGTCTGCCGGGGTCGATCCGCCCGGCGCATTTTGTCACGAACTGGATGGGGCCAATTATAGTCGTGGCACTGACTGTCCACAACCTTTACAGAAAATTGAACGTTTTTGGGATTGACCGGATGCTGCTGGTCGTCTACACTTCGTTAAATGACGAAGTATAGGAGATGTCATCATGCTGACTTTCTTGAACATTGCCAAGGCCTTGTCTGATGAGAACAGGGTCCGGGCGCTGATGATGCTCACGCGAGGCGAGCTCTGCGTCTGCCAGTTGATTGAGATGCTGGGTCTGGCACCGTCCACGGTGTCAAAGCACATGTCTATCCTGCGCCAGGCGCGACTCGTCGAGGCACGCAAGCAGGGCAGGTGGATGTACTACCGGTTGCCCGGCGGAGATTGTCCCCAACAAGTCGCCAAGGCAATCGATTGGGTCAGAAACAGCCTGGCAAAGGACAAGCGGATAAGGGCCGATGCCAGGCAAGTCAATCGCGTCTGCAAAATGGACAAAGAGAAGCTTTGCGAGCACTACAAGAAATAGCGACCGAAACAGGAGTACATGACATGAGTTCTGAAGATAAAGGCAAGGGGCTGAACATATTTGAAAAATACCTGACCCTATGGGTCGCTCTGTGCATCGCGGGCGGGATTGTGCTCGGCAGGGTTGCCCCCGGATTTGCCGAGGGCCTCGACAGGATAGCAATTTATGTCGGCGATGCACCGGTTGTCTCAGTCCCGATAGCAGTGTGCCTGTTCTTTATGATGTATCCCATCATGGTCAAGATTGATTTCACAGAAGTGCTCAAGGCCGGCAAGAGCATCAAACCTGTCGGGCTCACACTATTCGTCAACTGGGCGATCAAACCATTCACCATGTACGCTATATGCCTGCTCTTTCTCGGTACGCTTTTCTACGGTCTGATCGGTCCGGAGGCAGTCGATCACGTGAAGATGCCCTTTGGACTCGACCTGCCTGTCGGCGCGACATACGGCGCAGGGCAGATCATTGAACTTGAAGGTGTCAAAATGCTGGAGGTCCCGCTCTGGAGAAGTTACCTGGCCGGCTGCATCCTGCTCGGAATCGCCCCCTGCACGGCCATGGTTCTGGTCTGGGGATACCTTGCTAAAGGCAATGACGGGCACACACTGGTCATGGTCGCAATAAACTCTCTGACGATGCTTTTGCTCTATGGGCTGCTGGGCGGATTCCTCCTGGGTGTCGGGCGACTCCCTGTTCCGTGGCAGGCACTGCTGCTGTCGATTGCGATATATGTTGCGTTGCCGCTTGTTGCGGGCTACGTTTCACGCAAGTGGATCATTGCAGTCAAAGGCCAGTTGTGGTTCCGAGAGAGGTTCCTGCATTTCCTGACGCCAGTGACAATTGTGGCGTTGCTGCTGACGCTGGTCCTGCTCTTTTCATTCAAAGGCGAAGTCATCCTCTCCAATCCGCTGACCATTCTCTGGATAGCAATTCCTCTTTTCATACAAACGAATCTCATCTTCTGGCTGGCGTACGGACTGGCCCGCGTGATGAAACTGCAATACCGCGACGCGGCCCCTTCGGCGATGATTGGCGCTTCCAATCATTTCGAGGTGGCAATAGCGACCGCGACAATGCTGTTTGGGTTGCGATCGGGCGCCGCGCTGGCAACCGTTGTCGGCGTTCTGATCGAGGTTCCCCTAATGCTGATGCTGGTCAAGATATGCCTGGGAACGCAGCACTGGTTCGACGGGCGGAAGGCTGCAACCTCCTGAGCGTTCTCTGGCATTACGTTGAACAGAAACGGCGTGTGTACGCGGCGTTTTCCGCCGGCTGGTCGCTGTAGCGGTCGTAGATGCCCACGATGACGGCATCGTTCGGCTTTATCGACGTGAATGTCTCACGAAAGGCCTTTTCGACCCACGCCTTCTTCTTGGACAGTCTGCCGGCGGCCAGTATCTTGAAAGCGAGGCACGGCTTGGGAGTTTGGCGCATCACTGTGAACATTCTCGGCGGGTCGTTGGGCAGATACACCTCGCCGACAGGTATCGGTGCCTGTCCGAGCAGCTTCTCCAGTTCGGCGGCGCTTCGATGTCGCTCGTAGACGCATGCCATATAGTAATCGACGTCCCAGCCTCGGGATTCGACCTCTTCGATCACCGCGGGCATGTGAGTAGAAACTCCTACCATCAGGCCAGCATCGCGAACGCGCTTGAGATAGTCGTTGATCTCATCGAGCCGACCTTCCTTGAAAGCACGGTCGGTTCGCTCGCCATGGTGGGCGAGCCCTATCGTGCCGGCGGCGACGAATTCCTTGATCTGGGTCGGATCGTTTCCAATCGCCAGGTAATGCATCTTGCCGCCTTTTTCGACAAGGCGCTGATACAGCCTGAGGTTACCGTATCCGGCCTGCCAGCAATTGATGCCGACCTCTTGGCAACGGTTGAGTGTCTTAAGTATCTGCTTTTCCGTGTAATACTCCTTCATGGCGTGATTGACGAACACCGAGAGATGAGAGCCGCCGTTGAAGGGATTCGTGCCGCAGATCAGCCGCGACAGCGAATACCTTCCGAATTTGATTTGTGGCAGTTCCATGTCGGCCGCCGAAGCAGAAGCGATAGTCGCCTGCTCAGCTGCGATTGCGGCGACAGCCAGTATGCCCGACTTTTGTAAGAATTCTCGGCGAGAGGTTTGGCTGCATCCCAGATTGTTTGGCGTAGACATATAAACCTCAGCAATAATTTTGTTCAGGGTTCACCCAACAGGCTCTTTCAAAAACATTGTTGTCACTATACTGCATGTGGACATTGTGCGTCAAAGTCCCACCAAAGTCAATGGCGCGCATCCTTTGCAACGCTGGGAAACAACACTTGACACGATGTGCTGTTCAGGCGAGAATTCTCACACATGGCGCAAATGGACAATTGCCACTTGCTTTAATGCAGAAAGGCGGGCGAAATGAATCCACATCTATCGACTCGACTATATGCGGCAATCATGTTTCTGCTGCTCCTGAGCTTCTCGGTCCGTGTTTGGGCGGATGTGCCCTTCGATCATGTCATCGTTGACCGTGAGGGCCCGAAAGACCCCTGGGCAAAAATCTTGGGAGACATTGACGGCGACGGCTTCGCCGATATTGTCATAGGCGGTCGTGGAGGTCCGCTTGTGTGGTATGCGTACCCGAACTGGTCGAAGGCTCTCATAACCGAGGGTGGATACAAAACGGTCGACGGAGAACTCGGCGACATTGACGGAGACGGCGATCTGGACGTTGTAATGGGAGGTCTGTTTTGGTACGAAAACCCCAGGCCTAAGCGTAACCCGGCCGCCGGGGCGTGGACAACGCACAAGGTCGCCGACCATCCCACGCACGACATTGAGCTCGGCGACCTCGACGGAGACGGAGACATCGACATCGTCACGCGGGATCAGTCCGAGTTCGGGCACAAAGCGGGAAACAGGATCCATCTCTGGCGACAGGAGCAGGGCGGCAGGTGGACTGAAAAGGTCATCGACTGTCCGCACGGCGAGAGCATTGCTCTCGGCGATATCGACAAGGACGGCGATCCCGATATTGTCATCGGTGGTATCTGGTTCGAGAACACGCGTGACATAGTAAACGGCCCATGGAGCCCTCACAGGTTTTGTCAGTGGCACCCAAGCGCGACAGTGCAGGTAGCTGACATCAATGGTGACTCCCGACCCGACGTCGTGCTGTCACCGTCCGAGCTGAAGGGGCAGACCTACAAAATGTCATGGTTCGAAGCGCCGGCGAATCCAAAGAAAGGAAACTGGGGGGAGCACATTATCGCCGATCCCATCGAGTGTGTCATCCACGGACTGGTCACAGCGGACATCAACGGCGACGGGGCCATCGACGTAGTGTCGTCGGAAATGCACCAGGGGACCGATCCGGACGAAGTTGCCGTCTTCATAAATCACGCCAAGGGCTCATCCTGGACAAAGCAGGTGATATCGACAAGAGGATCACACTATATTCGCGTTGCGGACATCGGAAATGACGGCGATATGGATATAGTCGGCGCCAACTGGAGCGGCCCCTTTCAGCCCATAGAGATGTGGGAGAACAAATCGCCAGCGAGCGCGCTGCGCGTTGCTATCACAGTGAACGCGGCGGGCCATGAACTGCAGGATAAGCCGATTGAGGTGCAGTTGGATTTCACGCATTTGCTCGAACGAGGCGGCAACAAAGTGAGTTTCGGCGACAATTTTATGCAACTCACGGAGGTCGATCACGAGGGCAGGATAATCAATGGGTCGGTCCCGTTTCAATTCGACAAAGCCCCGGACTTCCGTCCACAGGCCAGCGCGAAAGGCACACTTACCTTCATGGCCGGCGGCAAAACGCTTCATGATCGAGTCGCAGAACGCCACCTACTACTACCACAAGCAGGGGGCCGGCTTTGCGAGCATTATCGATAAGGACGGCAACGATTGGCTTGGATACCATCCCGGCGGCGGGCCGGCAGGGGAGTATCGCGGCATCCCGAACATGGGATACCCGGAAGGTTATTGCCATCCGGGAAAGACGGTCTCGAGCAGCAGGCTAATCAGCGACGGGCCGATCAAGGTCAGTATTCTCTCGCAATCCGACGACAACAAGATGCGGTGTGTGTGGGACATATTTGGCGACCATGCAAGGCTTACCGTCCTGAAGATGCGAAAACCGTACTGGTTTCTTTACGAAGGCACTCCGGGGGGCAAACTCGATGAGGACACTGATTACTGTGTTCGATCCGGTTCACCAAACGGCGTCAGGACGCCGGCGAGTATGAAATGGGACGGCGATCTGGGCGCGGTGGGCGGTCCGGGAGAATGGCTCTATTTCGGTGACGGCGATCGTGTGCTCTATCTTGTTCACCACGAAGATGACGAGGCGGTTGATTCTTACTGGCCCATGCGGGGCGAGATGACCGTCTTCGGCTTCGGCCGCAAAGGGATAGACAAATTCATGGAAACGGTCCCGGCCCATTTCACCGTAGGTTTCTGCGACGGCTCGGCTTTTGCCCACGTTGCCCGGGTAGTCAATTCAGCCTATGTTCGGCCGGTGGTTGAAGCAGAAAGCCTGCGGCCTAGTGGCAAATTAGCTAAGGGCGTAACGGCATCGAATTAGGCTCTCGTTGTTGACTTGATTCACACAATTGCTAAGATATACAGCGTCCTGATGACGGTGAAAGCGCGGGCAATAGAGTTCTGCAAGATCAATAGCAGCGTCATTGTCCCGATGTGCCGTGAGAGCGAGGCCTGAAATTGAAGGTCCAGTGTGAATTGTGTCCGAAGATGTGCCTGATTGAAGCCGGCCAGAGCGGTGAGTGCCGGGTGAGAGTCAATATTGACGGCGCGTTGCGAACCGTCGTCTATGGTTATCCCTGCTCAATCGCCGTCGATCCGATTGAAAAGAAGCCGCTCTTTCATTTCCTGCCAGGCACCGGGATCCTCTCGGTCGCAACGGTCGGATGCAACCTCCACTGCACGAACTGCCAGAACTGGGAAATATCGCAGGCCAATCCCGAGGATGAAGATATCCGGGCGTATTCCTGCTCGCCCGAAAAGCTCGTGGCACTGACCAAACAAAACAACTGCCCCTCTCTTGCCTATACCTACACCGACCCGATCGTCTATTACGAATACACTTCTGATTCTGCGAAGCTGGCAAGAGAAGCCAACATCCGCAACGTTCTCGTGACGGCAGGGTATATAAACGCCGAGCCCTGGAAGAAGCTGCTCCGGTACGTCGACGCCGCCAATATCGACCTAAAGAGCATTTCCGATGATTTCTACCGGCGGGTCTGTTCGGCGACATTGAAGCCCGTGCAAAATGCTCTTGTCATGGCCAAGGCCAGTGGAATACTCGTTGAAGTCACGAACCTTGTCATACCCACGCTCAACGATGAGCCCGAGCAGATAGGCGAACTCGCTCGCTGGGTCAAAGTGAACCTGGGTGCTGAGACGCCACTGCATTTTTCAGGATTCTATCCCCGCTACAAGATGCGAAATCTACCGCCGACTTCGCTGAAGACTCTGGAGAAGGCGCGGCAAATCGCCAAGAGCGAAGGGCTGGATTACGTGTATATCGGAAATGTTGCCAGCAAGGAAGGCCAGAACACCTATTGTCCCGGCTGCAAAAAGCTGCTCATCGAACGCAGCGGGTTTACTATTATGCAGAACCGGATCAGAGGCGGCGGTTGTCCCGATTGCGAAAGAGAGATTTACGGGGTTTGGAAATGACACGCAGAAAGTTCATTCGAAGGTTGATAGCAACAGCTATGGCGATCTTTGCCGGCGCTTTATGGCTGGCGTGCAAAGCGCCGCCGAGATTTGTGCGGGCTGTCCGGATCAAGCAGTATCCCGGCGTTCTGAAGCCTCTGGAAGATATTTCAGGACCGAGCAAATGGAGCGGCTAATATGTGTGAGCTATTTGGCAAATTGATGCAGGAGCGTGTTAGGGCGAAGTCAGCTGTTTTGGTTTTGTGCCTGCTCGGCCTTTTCTTACTGGGTTCATGCAAGAAGGAAATCCCGGCTCCCGAGCAGGCCTTCGAGGCAGAAACTCAAGTGCCCTCCAAGCCGGTGGCGAAATCGGTTCTTCACTCGGGGCTGGCTGAGATGGGCTGGTATACAGCCGAACCTGAGGCTCTAAGTCGCGAAATTGCGGGGCTCTTCCAAAGGGCTCAGGTTGAGCCTATTGAGAATGTCATCGCGCTGATACTGCCGCACGCGGGATACCGGTATTCAGGCCTGGTCGCGGCCAGCGGTCTTAAGACCGCCGATAAGAAGTACAAACGGATCATCGTCATCGGGCCGAGTCACCGTGTTCCCATGGAGGAGATGCTAAGCCTGCCGAGGGCGACGCATTACGAAACTTCGCTGGGGGAGGTGCCGTTGGATGTCGAGCTGATAGACAAGCTCCTCAAATACCCGGTCTTTCGCAACGTACCACAGGCCCATGAGTACGGGCCCAGCGGGCAGGAGCACAGTGTCCAGATCGAATTGCCGTTGTTGCAGCACAGCCGGGAGAATTTCAAGTTTG